>Ga0302280_1002327_pt1 | contig 14710 bp, 6 predicted proteins | sample III_Fen_E1_1_FD_198771 | JGI IMG/M metagenome (GOLD analysis project Ga0302280, IMG submission 198771) | Peat permafrost microbial communities from Stordalen Mire near Abisko, Sweden - III_Fen_E1_1 | ecosystem: Environmental > Terrestrial > Soil > Wetlands > Permafrost | place: Sweden: Abisko...
CCCTTCGAAACAAGGTAGGACATATGCTGCAGCTTAGAAGCCAATTTACGGCGTCGTTAGGCGAACTCCGAGAAGTCATCGCTTCGTAGATAAATAGTTACTATCTTCCAGGTCCCGGAGTAATACTGTTGCTCTAAAAATAAGATCTTCGCTTCTCTTGGCCAAATTTATGCTAGCTTGTTTTTCTTTTCACTTCAGAGTCTTTCTATTCTTAAATTTACATTGTCCGGGCCCAGGACTAACTTCATTTCTCATCTTCTCTGTGAATCGTTGCTATTTTCCAATTTTATGGAATGGTATACTGGAGTATTTGGAATATATCTTGGTCGTAATTTTTGAGATAAGACCATCGTAATTTTCCGTTTTATACTAGCCTGGACCGACTGACTTCCATACATAGACTTAATACTGGGACTATTGGAGGAGATTTTATTTTTGGACTTATTGTGACTCCTATTTTATTTTAAGGCGAACTCTAAGGACTGTACGTGCCAGGTCCTGGAATAATTCTGTTATCTGCCAAAAAGAAGGTCCGCTCTGCTCGATTTAATGTTGGCCCCACTTTAGTAGCCTTTCTTTGATCCCACTATGAGCTTTTGGTATAATCGCAAGGACCAGGGCTAAGACTGCGGCTTGTATAATGAAATCGGATTTCTTGAGGCAATGTCTTCCTTTTTTTTTGAAATTGAGAACTCATTGATAGATTAGTGAGATCATAAGATCCTATTTCGCACCTAAATTAGCTTTAGATAACAGGGGAGGTTTTTTAGGTGTGAAGCGAGGCGAGTCCTTAAATGCATGAGCCTCCTTGGTTGGAGAGCAGTTGATAGTTGATCGCCTGACATCTTCGAAGCTCCTTTTCATTAGATTTAATATTATCTGCTGAATTTAATAATAAAATTATAGTAATTTTAAATTGTCTCTTTGTCGCCCTGAAATACCAATGATTCTACTGATATATGTTTTACCTCATTGATTGTCTGTAAATTATCAATGTGTTGACATTATAGCTAAAAGCAATGACTCAAATGATAAAACTTTGAGATATCATCTATGATCTTTAAAAGACATTAGATGAAAATCATATTGTTGAATTAGTAGAATAAAAAGTATTATTCTTAACATTTAAGATCACTTGTTCATCTTTTCCACAATGGACGCGAATTTATCAATCTATTCACTTGCAATGTAGCATGTCAATTTCTTATTTTTTAGATACCCGCACTTCCGCAAGATCTCACGAATTTATTTTTTATCGCTGTCTTTTGGAGCAGTCAGAGATAAATTCATTAGTTTTTTAAAATGATTCTTTTTCTCAATTACCTCTCTCTACTTTTAGTATTTTCGAGCCTACAGCTAGATATTTTCAACTTTAGAGTACTTCGATAAGTTGAATTCAGTCTATTCTCCTTCCTCAGTGTGCCTATTACTAATGCTGCTTACTGTGGTCGTTTTCAAATGGTGCTAGATCTTCGAAAATCCATGCATCTAATCTTTCTTTTTCTTCCTCGCCTCTCGTAATGAAAACCGTTTTTGTTTATATGAGGGAGTTTCTATTTTTTATAAAATTTTGTAATTGTATCGCATTGGAGGATGGATCTACTTTTAGATTTCCCTCAAACGGTATTAGTAAGTTTTGCTTATTGGAGAGGAATTCTGTTTAGCCTTTCCTCTATAATCAATAAGAACTTCTCCATACTTCTCTATCATAATTCTCTCATTTTCCTCCTTCTCTCGCCTTTCTCTAAGGGTAAGCATGCTTTTCCAGTCTTCGGTATTTTTAAAAGTAAAATGCATTGGTGGCTCCTCCTCTCTTTTCGTTACATATTCTGGGTTCATGATAATCGGATGCTCAGCGACCTGCATTTTTCATGATATACCTTACGCATAAAGCTCACCAACCTTTTGCTGTAATGCTCCAACAAGCGAGGCTGAATCTCAGTATGGTATCTTCGTTTCCAGTCTTTCTAATTAGCGATGGAATTGTCTATCTTTTAAAGTTTGGTGGTGCGCTTCTGCGCGATAAAGCTATTAAACATAATAAAATTATTTTTCAAGAGGCTAGGGAAATCACGAAGCGAATTTGGAGATCAAACTGGACAATTTTTGGCGTAGTTAGGATATAGAAGGACGACTAGACTGTTAGATGCTTAGCATTTCTTTGATTATGGCTGATATTGGGTTTTAGAAGGGGTATTTGATATTAGCTGATATAATTGCTAATTTTCCTTCCCCTTCGAATGGATGTTTGCGATATAACATCAAATAAGCAATACATCCAAGCATCCATACATCCGATGCCCCTCCAATTATCTTATGATCCAAATCCACCATTTCAGGAGAACGGTAGATAAGAGTGGAATTTGACTACAGATAATCTTGAAAAGAATTTTTCTATCTTTTTGTTAGATTATCGATGACGACTTCTCCATCAATTGCGCTGCCAAAATCGCATAGTTTGTAGTGTCCATCAACAAGAATCAAATTTTCTGGTTTTAAGTCGAGATGATAAATCTTAATTCTGTGAATTTACTCAATGGCAACTACAACCTCGAGTAAAATTGTGAGAATTTACCGTTATGCTAACTTCTTGCTGCTAATCTAATCGAAAAGCGATATTGTTCCAAACTCGAATAGAAGACATCCGACTTTGCCTTCTTTACGTGTGTCTATCATGGCTTACTTGAGCTATGCAACTCTGGTCAGTTTATTTTAGCGTATTTTAGTCTAAATCCAATTTAAAGTACCAATATCTTGACCTCTTTTGCATACATCTCCTCGAGTTATTGATTCTAGTTGATAATGGGAGTACTTGAAGTTTTATTTATTTTAAAGCGTAAAGAGTATCGGCTGAAGCCTGTTTGCATTTCCATACGTCGCCATATGCTCCTTCCGCAAGCTTAGCCTCTTTTATTATGAGATAATTCTGCATTTGGATGGTTGAGTGAGGAGTATATCGATCACCTTGCACGCAGCAGCCCATTATAATATAATTCTATTTTTACACCCTGTTAGTTACAAAATAGCCTCCAACAGTCAGTTGGTTTAATCATAGTTTTCTTGATTAAAATATTCAATTAAAGATAAAAAATAGAGGAAGATCAATAATACTAATAATAGACATTTATCAAACAATTCTAATATTTTAGAATTGTTTCATGTAAAGATTTCTCAAAGGGTCTTCACTATCACTAGATTCATTGTCTTCATTGTCTTCCACGTCGTCCTCTGCAGCCCCATGGCTCTTTTACGAGTATTATTCATCGTCAGAGGACCACAGGCCATTTGAATATTCCTCCCTCTAAGCTTATCTTTGAACAGTTTTAACTTTTTAAGAGTTGAAAAGGGATTTAATATTGGACCAGTTCATCATGGTTAATTTTTATTGACAGATCTATTTCTGATCCACAGGATATTGCAGGCAATTGATTCCCTGCATTGCTCCAAAATTAATATAGTTTTTCTTTTTATTCGTATCGAAATTTAGTATTTTCTTATGAGTATCGACAGAAATAATATTTGCCAGTCTCTTCTTCGCTTTTGGATTTAACTCCAAATCCTTGCAGTAATAAGCCAAACTCCAAGGCACTTTTTTATCTCCTTCATCTTTATAACTTTTACGAAGATCAAACAAGCGATAAGCTTACATCTTCTACTTAATACCCTTTTCATATAGTATACAGGATATATTAGCTAAATTTTAAACAAATTTCTCACCTCTATACTTGTAATCGTAAAGCTATAACACAACGCCATAATATCCTGTTGATCCTATGTTTACAATCTTTAGACCCCATCGATAAATGTTAATCACTTCACAATCCATGCGGTAGCTCATCATTTTCTTCTATTATCGATATTATTCATAGTTAGATCGAAAGTGGAAGTAGGGTTGGTATGGATGTGGATAGTCCTATGGCTCACCAAGATATTCATACCGGGCATTGAGGGCAATCCAAGATCTATCAAGCACAAAATAGTAATTTGTACGAAATTTATTGAAGGGATGAGCTTTTTCGTCTTATTTCCCAGCTTTTGTTGCTTGGATTGATATGGTAAAATCCGAGAGACACATAACAGAACCTTTTTCTAGGGCTGCTAAGCATATTGTCTTTTAGGACTTTAAACAATGCAACTCGTCTTTATTCTTACATCCCTCAAGTATCGGCTGGATCAGGGGAAGCAAAGGAGTAAATTTTCCTTATAATCCGGCCATCGAAGCGAAGCACACACTAAATATAATAATAATGTTATCACGTGATATATAAAGCATGATTTACTCAGATATTCTAAGATATGAAAATTCAGCAGAGTTTATCAAATTAATCAATCTTTACCATTCAATATATTTCAGCGTTCAAATAATAAATATTTCCGTATTGACAAATCAATGAACCTGCAATAGGTTTACAGGATTATCAAAGAAATCGATTCAGACCCTTCAAGCATTTAATCGATAGGAAGATATATTCTAACCAAAAATAATAATCAGGAAGCAGACATCACTAAGATCTTCGAATATTATCTTTCCACCAGCAATTAGAGTGTTTCCTTTAAATTAAAATTACTCTCAGTAATGAATGTAATTCTGCTTAACCCCAAAGGACGCAGTTTTATTAAACATTTTTCAGTCAGAATTAGATCATTTTTTAACAAATATTCTTAGTAAAATTGTCTTAATTCAGTTAAATCATTAATGAAAGCGAGTAGAGTATTAAAAAAATAATTATTATGCTATAAACATGGGAAAAAGCTTAGGTATTTGCGGATAATTTTATGAAATGTCTAAAAAAATCTGCAGTAATTGAGTCCTTATCTAGAGTTGCTTTCTTGATAAATATAGTACGAAGAGTGAAATGCCTATTTTAGCTAAGTATACAAAAACCTTTCTCATGGCGTACAGGGATGTCTCTAAAATTTCAGCTACTTATGAACTGTATTAAGCACATTGCAATAATTTAATTTTATAAAAAGGGCTAAATAACTTTTTTGTAGAAGTTCAGTCATAATCAAGTAATAAAAGAGACACTCAATAGCGTTTAAAAAGATGTGAAAAAAATATTTAATTGCTCTTAAAAGTAAATCAACATTTATGAAGAATATAAACATTTATAAATCCGGAACTCAATAGTTAATAGAGATGGCTGAAATGATAAAGCCACTGGAGCAGTGATATACAATACTTATTGATCATTATATTTATCTAAGCAAAATAATATTCAACTGAAATCATGTAATATATTTTTCACTGCATTTACTGTTAGATGAATTACTTTTCGGTCTGGAAGCTTTTCAGCAGTCTATCGAAACCATCAGCAAATTATCTTGCCATTTCTTATTAACTGAGTTATAAAGTCTATTATTTCTCTTACTGTTAACTGTTCTATTCATCGAGATCCACATTCAATATTGTCTCTATCATCTTTCTAATGTTTTAATTGCTGATTGTGTTCGCACTTCCGTTGCAACGGCAAATACTCAAACTTGATACCAATATTATTACAGGCTCTGATGCATAGGCTTAATTATTTCCTTATTTTCATTGAAATAATTTTGTAAGGATACTTGGGAAATATCTGAAAAATATTTTTTTTTTAACTATTCAAGAGATTCGTGGGCTTTTCCCAAAAGAGACAGGATGAGGTTTTGTTCTGTAGATAGCCGTAATTCATCGTCTTCTTCTTCTTCTTCTTCAACATTATTTAATCTTTAATCAACATTTGACATACTATTTGGAATTGTCTTTGACCGTTGATAAGAAAATTGTTGTTTAATATTTTTTGAAAGAGTCTCTTCGTGTTGAATGGGAAATTATTCAATATTTATCGAAATCATATCTTGTTAGTGTTTAGCTGTAGTTGCCATTTGCAATCCTCTTGGCTGAAGGTAGTAGCTATCGAAGAAGTCTCTTTCATTTTCATAGTTTTATTAATTTTATAATTTTGTGCTATATAATTATCTTCGAAAATGACTCTAGTCCTTATCATAGAAGACTTCTTGTTCTGGATACTTATTTTGTTTTGAATTCTGAATTTTAATCATTAAAGTATCATGAAGTTTATCTGATTTGCGTTGATTATCTGATAATTTACCAGTAGTACCTCCCAAAAAGGGAAACTAGTATTTCAAAGGACAGCTAATTTATGTTGGCAGCATTGATGACTCCTCTTGCATGAAATTGAAGCTGTTTGAGTTTTAATTGAGGGATAATTATAAATCTCGTTTTATTTTTTTATCTTTTTAATCAATTTAAGAATTTTTCTTGTTCTTAGAATCATACACTAAACTTCTATTTATTTCAATTACACGATTGATGTTCTATTTCGCGTTTTTCCAATTCTTTTTTAAGCTCAGATCTCTGAGTAGGGATGCTTAGACTTCATTAGTAAATGATGCTTCAAAATTTGTATATGTATTCAGAATAAAATGAAGTCTAAATTATTTTTTTTGATTACTTGTATTCATATTAAAGATATTTTGTTTTCAATTAAGATTTTTGATTCTTTTGTTCAATTGATTTCCAATTAAAGCGTTATTAAAATAATACAGGCTTCATTGGAGGTCTATTGCTTTCAAATTTTGTACATAAAAATTAAGTCCATCTATTGAAGTCCATTTCTAATGAATTTTATGGGCATTGCAATATCTTTTAAAAATTTAACCTGTGAAGAGTTTAATGAAAGGATTCTTTTAGTTTTATTGAGATGAGCAATTGTTTTTAATTTTCATAGTCAATCCGATTGAGTTAACTGACACTCTTCTTAATCCAATTTTAAAATCTATATTATCGATAATCTACTTGATTTCATGAAAACTGTTGCTGGATTTTCTATAGTTTTTAATGAAGTTATGGCAATTTTTTGTTAAATGAAAACTCAAGAAGAAAGCCTCCTTCGTTTTGAATCCTTTGAAACAAATAAAAATAATCCATTGCTCGTAAATGCTCCAACTCTTTTTCTCCTGTTCAGGAAATAATTTATCCCAGCCATTTTCAGTGATTAGCTGAGCCCAATTTTTTTTGTCAACAATAGCTCTAATGAAGAATTGCTCCACAGGATCTCTTATGTAATCAGGAATCAAAATACCTTCATCTATCATTGACTTGTACTTATTATAAATTTGAGAGTCTCGAATGCTATTTTCTCTATAGTTTCTTGTTTTTTTTTGACCATATTATCTGTTAAGAAGTCTTTGTGTTACTTTTTATTTTATGAATTTGTCTTCGGCTGTGGAAGGAATCATTTCAGAGAGAACCAGCAATGACAATGTTTCATCAAAGCTTCTTTCGATCATCAATATGGGAATAGAAGAGATCATTGCAATTAAAGACTATGCAATTATAAAATTATAGGCCAAATTAGCCGATCAATCAAATAAATTAATATGCATACTATTGAATGATTATCCTTCAAATAAGAATAACAATGAAGTGTTTGTATTAATCAGAGCTGATGAGTATTATTTTACTGTTTTGCATGTTAAATGGAGGTCTGCTTGCCATGAAGGCTGCTCACAAGTTTATCAAAACTGGAAACAAATTGCTTAGCTGCCTCTTCTATGCTGCATGATGAAGTCAGTTTTTATTCGTGCATCGAATTGCTCGGCTCAGTCTTTTCGTCGACAAGGTCAATGTTTAGAATCATCTGAGTTAACTTTCTAATATATTTATTGCTAATTTTTTTGACTTATTCATGATTGAAGCGATAAAGGCTCAAACTGAATGCTAATACTTTTACATACTTCGATGAATAGGGTCTATCATTTGCTTATTTTATTCGAAATATTTTTGTAATGATTCTTAGGGAATGCCAGAAAAATATTTTTTCTTAAACTATTAAAGGGAATCATGGGCTTTCTCTATAAGAGACAGCATCAGTTTTTGCTATGTAGATAGAACCAATTAATGGGTATTGTCAGCATTCTTTTTTATTGCATCGGTTGCTAATATTGTATTTGACACTTTCTTTTCCTTTGACAAAAAGTTTCTTTCTCTATCGTTTTATTATTGATATTCTTCATGGTTTAAGGCAGATTGTTTCGTTATCAGTGAATCCATACTTGTTTAAAGTTCTGAATCATTTATCATAGGAGATCTTTATGGCTGAAATGAGTAACTTTCAAAGGAGTTTTGTTCATTTGAATCATTTTATTAATTTTTTACTGGTATACTTTGATTCAACTATTTTTATGAGGGATCCTCAAAGAGGTTTTTTGCTAAAGGATATATTTTTGGCTTTAGGTTTTTAATTTTATTTCTCAAAGTTTCAGTAAATTTACTGGGTTTCTGCTTCGAATTTGATAATTAACTTAAACTTTCCTTCTTAATAGAAAATTGATTGTTCCGATTACAGTTATTTTATAATGATAGGTCTGATGATATTCCCTCACTGAAGTTATTGCTGCTTGAGTTTTAATTAATCTCTAACGAGGAGACTTTCTATATTGCATTTTTTTAATTAATTGCCTTAAACGTGCCATCTTTTTCATCATCAGAGCTCACAAAAATAAATCCATTGGCCAGCATTATATCTTCAACATGTTTCTTCGAGACTCTCCAGCTATTTCTTTACCTAAGGTCTTTCAGGAGAGAAACCTCTAATGAATTCGTGAAGGATGCTTATAAATTAAGAACTTAACTAAAAATCGACTTCAGTCTAGATTATCTTTAAATTACTTTTTTTCATATACAGCCCATTTTATTTTCCACGAAGACCTCTTATGCTCTACTCGGGCTGGTTTCCATTGATAGGATTATTTATCGATATGGAGTCTAATTGGAGGTTTATTGTCAGTAAATTTTATGCACAAGAAATAAATCCACTTGCCAAGATTAACTTCATACTGGTTGACTGGAGATTGCAGTATTTCTGATAGACGTAATCTTTAAACAGTTTTATTAAAGGATTCTTTTAATTTTATTGAACTAAGCAAATTTCTCTCGACGTCATAATAAATATTATGTAGCTAACTCACATCCTTACTGAGCCATTTCTCCAATCTAAATTTAAGAAAATGTACTTAATATTGAGATTTGTCTTTTTAGATAACGAATTATATTCTCTAATTACTACTTTTTATCGTTGAGTCAAATTTGAAATTAAAAATTTTGCTTCTTTTTCTTTGAAACTCTTTGAACAGATAAGGACGATCCATTGCTAATAAATACACCAACTCTTTCTCTAATGGTCAGCAAATAATTTATCCCAGTCATTTTCAGCAATTAGTTGAGTCCAACTTTTTTTATTAACAATGGCCTAAAAAAGGAATTTTTCCACTGGATCTGGGATCCTCTCTGAAATTAGAATTCCTTTATCTATCATTTAATTGTATGTATTATATATTTATAAAGCTCGAGCTTTATTCTTTTCGCAGTAGATTACTGTATGAGCATGCTATCTGTTGAGAAGTCTTCGCATTACTTTTTATTTGATGAATTTGTCTCCAGCTGTGGAAGGGATCATTTCAGAGAGAACAACGACTGAAAGAGTTTGATCAACGCTTCTTTCAATTGTGAGTATGGGAATGGAGGAAATCATTGCTAATAAAGACTATGCAATTATAAATTATAGTCCAAATTAGCCGAGATGAGAAACAGTGAAATATACAACATTGTTTATGTCTGCCATAATACGTTTTGCTAATTTTACAGTAAAATGATATGATTTTAATTTGGAGATATGATTTTTATTTACTCTGGTTTTCTTTCATGGTTTATAGTTATTAATAAAAAATACGAAATGATAAGTTCACATCACAAACGATCACAATTTTGACTTTTACATTTTTAATAATTTGGGTGTCTTTGGCTACTTTACCTCTTCGCTTTTCATTTTTTTCGATTATAGTTTTGCGACCAATTTATCAAATCCCAGAGCAAAAGCCTAAGCCATGTCTTTATTTTTCTATTTCGATTCTGGAATATGTTCATTCTTTTTGAGATCGCAATGATCCTTATTCATAAACTAAGGCTCAACAGTTAAAATGACTTGAATCAATTTTTTGATGTTTATATTTTTGATTTCATCAATCATTTGTCGATCATTGTTACGATAAATACTTAGACTAAATAATTAATATTTTACATAGGTCGGTGCATTGGCTCAATCATTTCCATGTTCTCTACCCAATAGGATTATATTTTTCTCGAAGAAATATTTGAAAAATAGTTTTGTTAAAATTATTGCATCCATTGACGTAATTTTCCCAACAGAGACATAATAAGTCTTTGCTAACTAGAGAAAGTAAATTAATTTTATTTAGGGCTGTTTTTGGATGGAATAATCCCAGTAGATTTATCCCGTTATTTTAATTATTGAAATGAGTTAAAGTTATGTTCTTAAATCTGATTGTTTATTATCTTAGACTGGGTGGATAAATGATTTGGTGATAAACTATCTTTCTTTTTATTTGATTGTTTTTTACCCTTTTTTTGTTTTGAATTTTTACTTGCTGAAGAGGACTTCTTTGGAATTTTGGGTTCGGATAATATTTTCTTATTGGTTTTTGTTTTAGAGGGTTTTTTATCATTTTTTGGTAATGACTTGTTATTGATCAATGATGAATGACTCTTAATTTACTGTTTGGATGGTGATGTAATTTTTGTTTATTTTTGAGGAGTTAAGGATCTTTTATTAGCAATGGATTTAATTGTAACCTCTTTGATTTTGCAATCATCTTTACTCTCTTGCTGGGGGAAGAGTGAATTCTTTTGGGAAAGATCATTGTTTTCGTTTTATTAAATGAATGTTAGTTCTTCCTCTTTATTAATTCTGTGAGAAACAAAAGGGCTTGATAGATCTTAAATATGTTTTTTAGCTTCCTTCCAGCTAGATTTCAATAATATGTCTGAAAGCAGGGAAACTTATATTTCATTTGTAAAACGCTGTTAAAAATTAGCATATTCTAAGATAGAATGAAGCCTAAATAATTCAAAATGTACTTAAGTTAATATTCTTCAAGAATATTTGTGAATCGAGGCCTACATTGACTCCAAGATACTTTAAGGCCATGCTTCCTAAATACCGGTTTAGTTAATGGTAGATTATCGGGAAATTTGGAACACAAAAAAGTTACCCATTTATTTCTCTAATCTGATAAAGCAAATGTTGTTAACTTCAGAATTTCCGTCAGGTTTAAAATGTTAGCAACTTCATAAAAATCTTTTTTCTATTTGATTGATAATAAAAGTTTTCGTTCGATTTCATAATGAATTTGATTTATCTAGCTGCCATCTTTGCCCAGCCATTTTCTCAATCTTTGTCAGAAATAATATACTTATCTTGGTTCTAGGGTGTATTAATCACTCGAATTCGAACTCTTATCGATTACAAAGAACGTTTTGTAATATTTGAACTTAAAAAGAAAGCTTTGCTTTTATCAAATCCTTGAAAGCAAATGAAAATAATCCATTACTCATAGCTGCTCCATTCCTCTTTCCTTTGAACCAAAATTCCTTACCATTAGTTTTTAATAATTATCTCCTCCCAGCTCTATTTATTGATGATGGCCCTAATCAATAGTTTTTAAACTGGATCCTGTTAGTCTTTTATTGTCAGAGTTTTATTCGCTATCATGCTCTTGTACCTATATTGTTAGTTATATACATCTAGAGAGTCTTATTTTTGATTTTGATCTTATTGAAGTTCACAATGTTGAAAAGTCTCTATAATATCTTTTGATAGGTAAGCTTATCAAAAGATTTAAATGGAATCATCATAGATAAGGCTTTTAGGTGGTTGATTTCTTGGTCAGTCCTTTCTTTGATCAGAATGGAAAAGGGGAGATTCATTAGTGAATCAAGACTATTAATTATCTTAATATCGATTTACACAATTATAAAAGTCTGCTTCCATTAATTAAAAATTATTAGAATAGTAGTAAGAGCAGATCAAATTTTATTCAATAATATGGTAGAAACAATAGGATCCTTTTCAATCACGATAGAGAGAATATTGTATTTTTATGTCCTCAGCAAATCCAAGAGACTCTTCATAATAGAATTTGGCTTTTCATAAATTATTTCACTGAGCTAATTTTAACCATATTTTTGAAAGTATATTCTTTTCGCTATCTCATATGGATTTACAAATTAAACAACTAATAATATCATTAATCAGTCAAGTCATTTTTTATAAATTAATGAATTTATGATGTTATCGAGGCTTTTTTGTTTTATTTCAAACTATTCGCTCCTAGAATTTTCATTTGAATAGAGCCATTTATACATTTAAGTAACCTTGGAGAGGGCTTCATTCAATTTTTATTTCATGTTTTGGCAATATTTCTCCAAGGTGTATCTTGCTTCGGCCTTATTATTCAGTTACCTATCTTATCTCTTAAATTTTTATGCCCTATCTATCATTATTTTCATTTATTATTTGGAAAATATTTTCTTTTTTATTTTTTAACTCTTTAAAATTTTATAAGATGCTTTATCAATTGCAGTTACAGTCATATTTCCGCTTTAGTCAATTTAGAATGCTATCTAAATTTGAGGAACTCCACGAGCAGCAGGTTAAATTTTTAAATTAATTTGGTATAAAATATTATTATCCTTCGTTGAATTCATATCATCTTCAAAAAGCTGGAAATTCATTTGAGTTTCATTATCACTATTGGTTGTAAAAATATGGGATTTCTTTGTTGGAATAGGTGTGTTTCTTGGAATTAAAACAGTAGTCACTTCATCAATTTCCATACTGAATGAATGAGAAATAGCATCTACCACAAGGTACTTATCAGTAAAAGGAGACGAACATCTACTCAGAATTCCAGCCTGCAATGCAGCTCCATAAGCCACAGCTTCATCTGGGTTTATAGTCTTACTAGGTTATTTCCCATTAAAGAATTCTTTTAAGAGTTAAGTTACCTTGGGGATTCTAGTCGATCCACCAACAAGCACTACTTCTTGCACTTGATTTTTTAATATTTTAGAGTCTTTTAGTACCTTTTCTACGAGGGGAATAGTTTCCAACAAGAGAGGAAGACAAAGTTATTAGAATTTAATCCGAGTCAGAGTCAGGGAAAAATTTTAAGATTATGCAAGGCTATCGACTTCTATAGAAGTTTGTTTTGAACTTGAAAGAAGTCTTTTGGCTTTTTCGCATTATGTTCTCAGTCTTCTCATCGCTCTGGCATTGGATTTGATATCAATTTGATGTTTTTTATAAAATTCAGCTGCACAATAATCCACCAACAGATTATCAAAGTCTTCACCTCCTAGATGTGTATTTCCAGCCGTTGACTTGACTTAAAATACTCCATCATCCATTAAAATGAGAGAAACATCAAAATTTCCTCCTCCTAAATTGAAAATAAGCACATTCGTTGGAGACTAATATTGCTTTTCAAATCCATAAGCTAAAGCAGCAGCAGCGGACTCATTCATCAATCTCATTACGTTCAGTCCAGCAAGTGATCCAGCATCTTTAGTTGCTTGCCTTTGGTTTTCATTGAAGTAAGCAGGAACGGCAATAATTGCATCCTTAACAGTTTCCCCAAGATAGGCTTCAGCTGTTTATTTCATTCTGGTCAAGATCATGGATGAGATTTCCTCTGGATAAAACTTTTTCACTTCTCCCTTAAACTTAACTACAATCACAGGCTTGTTGTCAATTCCAGCTTCTACTTTGAAGGGCCAGTTCGCCATATCCTTCTGCATCATCTGAATCACTGGATCTGTAAACTTCTTTCCTATAAGTCTCTTGGCATCAAATACACTGTTGTATGGATTTTTGGCCACTTGATTTTTGGCAGATTCTCCAATAAGTCTTTCAATCTCAGTAAAAGTCACATAGGATGGAGTGGTTCTATTTCCTTGATCATTAGCAATGATTTGAATCCTATCATTTTACCACACCCCCACGCAAGAGTGGGTGGTGCCTAGATCGATGCCAATTGCTTTTGGATATTTGTTATTGCTGTTCTTTGTTTTCATGCTTCAGAAATTGATGATTATATTCAAGATATCATTTCATATGATAGATGAATAATTCTTAAAAATAAAAAAATTTCTCTTTTTCATATATTATCAAATATTTAAAAAATGTAATAGTTTGATCACTTAAATTACTATGGTTTCAATTAAAACTCAATCTCATAAAATTATAACATATAAATATTATTACTTGCTTTGATTCCTGTCAGCTTAATGAGTTGCCACTACTCTTGCTCCACTTGCTCTGGCAACTACTACTACGATCTATGTTCCACTTGCCCATCGACTCGTTCACTGTTTTATACAGTATGCTCATGTCAATCGGGCTATTATTAAATGCAGCATACTCAATGTTAAGCATCCTCATCCGCAAATCAATTCGACTCCACCCTGATTTCAGTCGCTCAGGTAACTTACTATGTTGCTATTGGGATTCATTTGCTGACTATTATTCTCATTTTAAATCGTCTTCTCTCTGTTAAAATTAAAAAATTCATCGATACCCTGCAGGTAGTGGCTTTGATTGGATACTATCGCTTTCCGCAAGCGCAAGTCGCAGCTCAATCTCTAAAAATCATGAATGCGTTCAATTTTGATTATTTCTCTGGATTTATTTGCACCACACAAGCCCCACCATACGGCTGCTACGTCTTCTAAAACTTAATAGGAGTAGGATTTACTTTTCTTCTATTTATTTTCCTTTTTTTTGTGAGTTATATCGTTGCATTTTTCATTAACTTAGCTAATCACAAAAACTAAGACATAGTATACATC
>Ga0302280_1002328_pt1 | contig 14706 bp, 8 predicted proteins | sample III_Fen_E1_1_FD_198771 | JGI IMG/M metagenome (GOLD analysis project Ga0302280, IMG submission 198771) | Peat permafrost microbial communities from Stordalen Mire near Abisko, Sweden - III_Fen_E1_1 | ecosystem: Environmental > Terrestrial > Soil > Wetlands > Permafrost | place: Sweden: Abisko...
TAGCGATCTTTTCTTTTTGTTTTGCCTGAACTTTTTTCCATGAACTATAGGGTGACATTATTCCAACTATAGGTCATATAATTACAATGGAACATGAGCACATCTGTGTTCTCAATGTTTAGTTCAATTGCCGTCACATATTTAACGCAAAGGAGACTTTTTCCAGAATAAAAGTCAATTAAATACTAACTTTTGCCACCTTTTGATTCTTCTTCTTTAGTTTTTACACCATTCTCAACTTCAGAACAGGGATTACTTAATTGTTTTGTAAGCATATTTATTGTTTAATGAGTAAACTTTCGCAGCTGTTTTTCCCATACATATATCTTAATGCTATATTTTCTAGTTTAAATGTTGTTACCCTCTATTTATCCAAGTAAATAAGGTTTGACGTTCGTATCCTGCCTCGCTCCAGTTTAATTTAAACTTTGTTCAGAAGATACAATATGATATTTCAGCAACATCTTGATACTTTCTTCAATGGAGATTTACACTCGTTTTGCATTTTAGCTGCCCTCATTCTTTGTCATTTTTTAACCTTATATTTCCATAATTTTCGTATATATTTCCTGACTTCGAGAAGAAAAGCGAATTGCAGCAAAAATAGAGTTGTTTAAACTCTTCAGCAATTTACTGTACTCACGAAACAACTCACATTACTCTAAACAGAGAATAAATATTTTTGGACTCATATTATTTCGTTGCGGAGCCAAATAATTATTAACCACGAACCAAAGAGTTTACATTTGTCGAATATAGATCTGCTCAGGGGTATTTTTAACTCTTTATAAAATAGGGTTGAGCTGAGTTTTCACCCTTGCTATGTATTCACAGATATATTCCACAAAGGATTTTTATGATTTATCCATTCTAAATTTCAGAGCGATATCTGTTTGTTATTTCTATGTCATAGCGCAGTATTATAGTTCGAGAAGATATTCGCAGAACACCTCCTGACTTTGCATGAGTTCGCCTCTATTGGGCATTCGAGCATAAAAATCTAAACCGATGAACATCTTTGCTTTGCGAATGAAGCAAGAATAGAGAAGATAAGTAGTTTGGACCATCAACGCGAAAAATGAACGTAAATCTATGGGACCATTCCACTGCAGAGGCATCTTCTTGAGTTTAGGATTGTATCTAAATAACTGAGTGAGTGATTATGTATTTTCTTCAATGTCAAGATACAGTTGTGCTATTTCTCTTCCTTTTACTTATTTCACCTACATCTAAGCTTTTATTGTCCTCTCGAGATTTGATTATATAATTTGATTCTATAGAAGTGGGACAAATTTAAATCATATGAAATCATTGCTTCAGCAGTTAATTCAATTGGATCTACTAATATTTGAAATAAATCCATTTCTTATAAGCTTTCCATATTTTATTTATTTGAAATATTGACTATAGATAATAATAGTTCAATTAACAAAAGTCAACAAAGAAGCATGGATACTTCAGCAATTAATATCAAAAATACTGGCTTTCAGATCAATGTGTCATCAAACTTTCTAAAAATTAGATACAAACAAATAAAGGTATAAAATCAATAGTATTGAGAATCTTCAACTTTTCTAAATTTGTTGATAGTTTTACCCAATTTTTATTTCCCCAAGTTGCGCAAATTTGTTTACTGGCATAGGTTGAAGTAATAATTCATTATGCTTTCAAAATCTAAAATTAAGTTTCTACATCCCATTTATTTAGAACATAACTCCGCAATCCGACGGATGGTATTTATCTTTCCCATCATATTGCTCGATTCAATAATTTTTCGTTAGTAATCGCTTCCTTGACAAAGAATTTGATAGTTGAGCCAACTGTAATCGCGCACGCCATCCTTACTATACCCCTTGACATGGTTTACCATATAGTTTATTATTTAATTCAGCATGACTATCTTCTATTTGTGCTCACAAGAAGATTTACAGGAATTTTTATGAGCCTAACCGGAGGGAGGTTTTAGTTTCAGTTTATGCTCATTCTAGAAATGGCCTACCTTCTATTTATAGCAATTTTATTTACTCACGTTTTATTTGTTTTCTTCTCTTTCAGATAGCAGAGAATGAGATTTCTAAATTTCGCTTTTTACTGATTTATTCATTATATTTTGCTTTCTGATCTTAGCTTCTGACAATAAAGGAAGATTTTGCTCAGTTTGGATACACTCATCACAAGTTTATGTCATTAGCTTTTATAAGAGAACTTCTCGAACTAAAGCAGTTTGCAATCCATTAATTATTTCATTTTTAATTGATAAATCTTCTAGTTGTTAGTTGATGACTTCATTTAGCTCTGTCGTCCTTTGAGTGAGCTATTAATTTTTTTAATTTATTTTAACAGCTAAATTTTCCAATCTTTTTTGAGACTATTAAAGTGTCAATTTAATTTCTGTAATTTCAATCTAAAGGTTATATTTTTATAATTTGAGAGTTTCATAGTCTTGCTTTTTTGAGGCTAATTCCTGAGCAACAAGAGTATTCTTTTCGATAAGTTGTTCTATGAGACTAAAATTGGTATTATCATCGTCAGATTAAGTTTTTATCATTATTTATAAATTTCCCTTCGTGTTAATAAACTCTTAGTTGAGTTATGTGAACCTTCTTTCTGATTATTTTAATTGCTCAATTAAGGATTAATTTTAGGATTGTTCTACTTTTAAAGTCTTATCTAACTCTTAAATCACTTTTTGTTGTTAAACCTTTTGTTGTGTGTATTCATTCACCATAGTATTCAAAGCAATTTAATATTCTCTCGTTTTAATTGTCATTTGTGTCAATAATTGTTATTTTGTTATTTTTTAGATTCTAAGCTATCCCTCGCATTCTTATAATTTTTGGTGTGATTTAGCTATGGCATTATGTGAATCGATAAGCATTTTATAATTTGTTTATTTCAGCAGTTTTAACTATTATGCTATCTTTTCATTACCTTTTATAGTTTAGATAAGCTCTTGTTTTAATTTTAACTCAGAGTTACATAAATGACCAATTTGCTAATTTTGTGTAACAATAAGTTTATCTTTTGTCGTGATGCCCATGAGAAAAGAATCCATTTTGCTAGAGTAATTATGAATGAAAGATGATAAGTAATTAAACTCTCGAGTCATACTATCGAAAATTTCCTCGATATTATGTTAAATATTTTAACATTGCTTGGAACCCATTTGCTAAATTGTTGTGAAGTTAATGTGTAAATTTTAATTAATCTTGAGGATAATAGAGACAATCTCTTTATTCTGTTGGTGAATAGTTGCACTTTTATTGAAATAATTCATCATATCCTAATATTTTTCTGTCATTTAATGAGAAAAGATAGTAAGAGTCATTAAATTTGTCTTATACTTTTATAAATCATCTGACAATTCTTGGCAAATTTAATCAAACTCTTTTTACATTTGTTATTTCTATATAATTAAATATTCTTTTTCCTTTTATAATTTTTCTTTTTATTCCTTGGTATTTTTTATTTCTTATAAGTAATTTTAAATTTGCTTCTTTTGATAAAAAATTTACTTGTTCTTTTATTATTTTTCGCTTTCCATTTTATCTCTCCCTTTTATTAACTCTTACTTTAACTCATAAACCATTCTCTTTGTGAGTTAATGATTGCTTATTTCCTCAATTAATTATTTTTTTATTTGGTTTCTTGTCAAATTGATGGTTTTTATTTCAGTTTCTTTGCTTTCAATAATAGAGGCCAAAACAGTTGTTTAGTTTTTCAACGTGTCAATTATTATTTCACACTATTTCTTTTCCTTATACCTTTACTCATTCAATAGATTGAATAAATCACATATTTTTATTTCGTATAAACATTCAGAAGCACTTTATTGAAGCAAGGATTAACTTTATATCTGCTTAAATTGTTGCATCTCCTTTTTAAAAAGTAAGTCTATTGAATTTGATATCATACCATCAAAGAAGGAACTCACATTTGAATCTATAATTTGGTCAATATTATCTAATTCCTGTTAGCTGAATAAACTCTACATGCTCTATATCATTTTGAGATTTTGGTAAATTCAAATTAATAACAACGATCCTATATAAAATGGTAATGATAATTTCGCATATTATTTTGAGAATAAAATAATTATCTCATGTAGTAGTTGGGCCGCAGTCTCAACGTTCCTTCGACTCCTTAAAGCCATCTCTTCCTTCCATAAGAATTAGAGTGTATTCGACTGAGTCGACTCCGTCAAAAACGTCATGACCTGTAATAAAAATTAAGAATGGTCTCAAACAGGATTTCTTATCGCAAAAAAAAGGAAGAAGATGAAATCAAACGTTATGTTCAATCCGCAGAACGTACAAAACTAATGAATGAAACAAATAATTTTAAGAAATTTCAAGAAATGTTAAAAGGAGAGTTGACTCAAAAGAAAGATTTTTAAGCAAAGAAAAAAGCATCATAAATCGAACAATTTAGAAAATCAAAAGAAAGAAGGTTAAAATTGATTAATCAAGCCATGCATGATCAGAAATTAGCCTTGAGCTAAAATGTGAGGGAACATAAGAGGGTAAATTAATGGATATTTAGACTTATGGGGAAATGATGAATGCAGCTAAACGAAACAATGAGCAAGAGTTACGAGAAAAACATGAGCAAGCGCTAAGAGGAAGAGAACGACAGTTGGCAAAGAAAAAATACTATTGGCTAGTCGAAAAGAGACTGAGCTTTCAGCAAAATATGATCGAAGAAGCTCAAATATATGAAAAACAGATCCAAGATTTTCACAAAAAAATTAAAAAGCTACGAGATAGCGAATAAGAATTGAAAATCAAGGAGGAGCAGGCTGTCGAAATACTGCGATTTGCAGATCAAAACTATTAGCTACTGAAGAAAGCATGAGTAAGCTGATAGTGGACAGAGTTTGTTATATATGATTCATGTCATAATAATAATTTTAATGGAAGAGGGTGATAAAAATGTAATTATTCAGCAACGCATCAAAAAAATGTTGTAGAACAAAAAACGCAACCAGACAAAGGAATCAGGCGAATTATCAAAACGTTTGGGAGGCACGTTAGCTGAAAAGTAGTCACGTGGAAGTGACGAACCTGATGAGGAATTAGTAAAACCTCAATCAAGTGTTCGGTTGAGAAGACCTGTCTCAGCTATAAAAGCGATCTCATCAACAAATACTCTCCCTACAGCTCCCTCCAATAAAAATGACCTCGATCTCAAGCCATTAATCACGACAGCATTCGACTACAGCCCTAAACTTAAAGATTTTCTAAAATAAAATAAACTTAATGGAGACAAGGAGCGTGATAAATTAATGAATAGCTAGTTGTTTATTATCGGAACAATTTCAAAACTTAAAAGCGTACCTGAGGATAAATATGGGCAAACAGTTGAAAGATAAGTTATTTGTAAGATTTAAAAAACGTTGGCTTGGGAAAAGCAGAAGCAACGCTGCTTTTAGGCTTAGAATAAGATTAGCAAGATGATGGATTAGAGGTTGAAAGCTCTAGCCAAGTATTGAATGATTTTTTGATAAATATTTGAATATTAATATAAGTTTGCTGCTGGCAACAACAATTCCTTTAAAGATTTCAAATATCTTTTAAAGAATTCAAGTGATTAATAACGCAAAAAAGATAAAAGCACTGAAATCAGGATTTCAGAATAAGAAATTCTCTAATGATTCTTTGTTTGGACATTTAAATTGATAAGTTATTTGAGATTTTCCATCTAATTGGTAAATCGTCTTTGAAATCGTGCTAGTCAGGTGATCTGATGCAATTATTTGTGATGTATCATGAATAATAGAAGAAGTTTTGTAATTTATTGTTTTAAGAAAGTATAAGAAATTAAAGTTTAATAATTATTACTCGAATGAAGAGTTATAATGTCATACTGCCTCTCTTTTTAGTGCTAACCCTGGTCCTATCTAAGGGAGCTCCAAAGCTGTCAAGCAACTATAATGCATCAATGGTCAACGACTTCGCAATAGTATCACTTCCCCTTTAGGTGCCTTTGCCTCTTACAAAAAACAGTGAGCCACTATCCTCAACTCCAATAAACTAAAAATACAACATATTTCACTATTAATCTCCAAAGCCTAATATATAAGTTGAGGGTTTGTCGTCAAAGATGACAAGCATAGACTATGAAATGGTCTACTAGGAACAACCCCCATCTATCATTTTTGAGGATAAGCATAACTAAGAGTATCATCTACTTTAAAATCGATAATTCTTCTTAATGATGAATAACCCGAGTGAAGTGTTTACTATATGTGTCAACGAGATCTTTAGTGATTGTTAGAACATTAAGCGCGCTACTAAACGCAATTTTCCTATCTGTGTCAACAGTTACACTAAATACCCATTTAATTTCAATATATATGTAACTTTCTTCAAAAACAGAGAGATTATTAGAGCTGGGATCTTTTTCAATATTACAATCAAGCATGAAAATCATGTTATTGTTAGTCGCATTTGGATGAAGTAAATCAAGTTTACACTGCATCCCAATCATCTCAAACTTGTTCCTTTTGAACTTAAAAACTGTAGACAGGAACATAACATCGTGAGCATAAAAAATCCTGAAAAGGTAGATTTATCTTTCTTACTCATATACAAATATAAAAAGTTTAACCTCAATGGTCAACCTCTCGAAGATAAGTTTACCATTATGGCTCAAAAAATATTTAAATTTATGATAGAAGGGCGAGATTCCACCATGACAGTGCATACTCAAAATTTAGGAAGCTCAGAAAAGACTTACCCTGCCTTGTATGTACCTGTATATTGCCTCTAGCATTTAGTCGTTGAGAACGTACCTCTAGGCATTATCTCAGCCCAAAATTTGGCCCTGATTTACCCCATAATGGCAAGTAGCCACTCACAATCGCTGATTAGTATTTAGGAAATATAGTTAACTTCTTCATCTTCTGCAGTTGAACTCATCCGAACCGCCGTCTGCAAAACATCACTGCATTCGAATGAAAAGTTTATACAAATAGGAGCCTTCATTGTCCGCTCGACTCGATATCCTCATTTTAAGAATACACTAACAATTAGAGTGCGCTACATTTTAGTAACTAACCAGAACATTAGCTAGTGGAGCGAATCAACTCGATTGTTTGGGTATTGTGAAATGTACAACCCTATATAAGTGGGTAGCAATAGATTTTATGATGTTACCAAACTCAAGGATGGATAATACAACTAAACATAAAAAATTATAGCCTTCAACTATTCAGTCATGAATAAACTCCAAATTCCCATTCGTATGGAAAGGATACTCTTCAACTCCAACAACTTTCGTATGCACTGGTTTAGGTATAATGGACTCTATATATTTCCAGATCGCATCAAGGAAGAAATTTTGCTTGAATATATAGGACCGAAAATTTTACCTGTGTCTCCTGTTAAATATGTGGCTGCCTTTTAGTTTAGCGGAGGAATATTTTTGCCTTTTGAAGTGTCAGTCTTTGATAATACTCTGACATGCTCACATCAGGGTTTAGAACAACGTTGCAACTCATTAAAATATATTAATTTTGGTAACTACAAAAATTAACAGAAGACGCAGCAAACTCAGATGATTACCATCCGTAATTTAAATCCAAATCCAATATAGATTAGCATGCATCGTCTTGAATTCAATACATCTCAATTTGGAGTCAATATAACGACTCGTTTCAAAAATCCTTTTCCATTTTACCCATTATCCATGCGTGAAGCTGATGGAGAGATATTTGTAATTTTAAAATCTGGTCATTATATAAATCTAACAATTCAAATGCAAATTATAGGAGATCCCGTTTCTGGATAAATACCTCTGATTATGGAGACATCTTTCTAGCGGATGGCACCTTTAATTAAATTTAATTTTTAAGAAGGAAAACTTATTTTAGAGCCTGAACTTTATAATATTTCACAGTCCGATAGATTGCACAGAGGATTCTTAAAGATACATTCGACCTTCCAATAAAGCTACCAAATTAAAGACATCAGTACTTCCTCAGGCGTTTTTTAATTTTTCTTTAATTAGAGTCAAGAATATTAACAAAATGTCCGTATCTTAATTCCGTTTCTTTATAACCCTCATCTCAACGATAACAATATTACAGAGGAATGCTGTGGATAATAATTTTTGAAAAATTAGTATTTGACTTCTCTCATTAATTTCGAAGTGCCAACCACTTCAACCCACGAAATTACTCTGATTACCAATACTGATCACTATAAAAAAATGAATATCTAAGTCACATCAAAACATGAAACTTTATTATCCAATAAAAGAGAGTAAAATCGGTAAATTTAATTTAAAGTGCTTCGCTTGGCTTCAAAATCTCGCCTTTACCTGCATTTAAAAAATCCATATTCAACAACAATGAAATACAATATATTCTTTATGCCTGAGGAAATTATTTATAAACCAAAAGATTTTATGAATTATTTCAAATATTCTCGCAAATAAAAGGTTTAGGCCTATTTTTGCTTCAAAAATTAAGGGAAAAATGCAAACTATTTCACCTCAAACACCTTGAAGGAACTTTTCCATTTATAAGAGAAACCCATCGAAATCACTCTTTCTCGGAACTAAATTGGTAACATTAATTCCAATGCTCGGCAATAATAAAATTTATCCTTTAATTAATATATCAATAATTTTATCAAAACAGGATAAAATTTTTGCTATAAAATTCAGACTACATTGTATTTCAAGCTGCTAATTGAGAGTGAAATTGTCAATCAGTTACTAAAAGAATACCCTCTTGATATTGTTTAAAAGTTTATGGAGAAAGAGCATTAGCACTTACTGTAGGCTTCTATTGCTCTTAATTATGATGATTTTTATTCCCAAATTCACCTTAAACTTAAAAAGTTTTGCAATTCTGCCTTCTTTCCCATCTTTCGCTTTTGTTTTCATTATCCTCTTTATTTAGTTCCCCCAAATATCAACATGTCACCAGATACATCGAGTGTAAAAAGAGTCTATAAAAGACATGGGAGGTTTAGATCTGGATATCACCTTTAAGCAGGTACTTCTCATGAACTTTGTGTTAATATCATGTAGGTGAGTGAGAATACAATGAACTTTTAACTAATTGTGGTGAATAATTATTCACGATATGATGATTATAAGATAAAGGTAACTTTAGTTGAGCCTAAGATAACTATAGGAGATATTTCATTTTAGTAAAATCACAAAATTAACAATTAAATTTTCATTAAACATTATTTCCCTGCTCTCTCCAAGTTATCCCCCAAACAATTATAGCATATGCAGGATTCACCACTCTCTCGTAATAAAATAATCCCTCTTTATCTCACGAATCAGGATTATGATTAATAATTTTCACTGTTTCGAGGACAAAGATATTTTGAAATAGTTAATCATTCTCCAATTGATATTAACTTCACTTACTTCGGCTTTAACGATAAAGAAAATATTATATAATTCGAGGGATTGCGAATTGAGCAAGTGTTTGGCAAAGAGACCTTAGGAGATGGGAATATTACATTAACAAATAATGAGAAGAGTACTTTTCGGGTGACATTTAATATTGATGCTTCATAGAAGTACAACCTAAGTAATCCTTTGTTTCATAATCGAGTTAATCTCTATCTTTACAAGTCTAACTAGTATCATATTTAATTGCACTTACTCATAAAAATTGCAGATAATGTACTTGGCAAGCTGCACACTCATAATGTTCAAAAACAAAGCGAAGAAAACCAACTCTTTTACATTTTTATCAACTTTTTATCGCTTGGGTTCATCTGTGTTGTTATCTTGCTGTTCAAAAAAGAAGAAACCACCAAAACCAGTAGACTTAAAATCGCCATGTAGAAACAAAAGAAAATCATTAATAAACCATCGCTAAAAGATAAAAAACAGGATCTCAGAGAGCCACTTCTATAGGAGAACTAATTTTAAAATAAAATAAATCGACGAAATCATAATTTGCCTCCTGAGGCTATTGGTAATCGAATTTTCCATGATTAGGAGCAACACCGATATCGAATGCTTTGCACAATATCAGAATAAGATTTGTCCTATTTTAAAGCATTGAAAGTTAAGGAAGATAAAAGTATGATTAGTGAATCATCTGAAAGCGAACCCTTCCTCCGTTTATCAATCGAGGAAGATCGTGCTAAAACTCCAGAAGAAGAGAAAAGTCAAGATAAATAAAAAATTGATCGAGATGATTATAGTAAGCAGACTTTGTCAGAAAGAAATTCACAATCAAGCGCATAGTTTTAATTAGAAGAGGAGTCTGAATCAGAATAATCATAACGATCGCTCAGTGAGAGTATGCTCCCGGATGGAATCTCTGTTTGCAACGAGCAACTCGACATCATAGACGAATTCACTGATTAAGATTTCGGATTTTAGGCCAATAAACCAATGAAAAAATAATAAAAAATGAAAAAATAAGACGAATATGTTTACTATAATGTTTTTTCCAGTCACAACCCTCTAAAAAAAGAAAAGGATACAAAGGAAAACCCTTTTCCCTGGATGAACAAGAATAATGAAAGAAAAAAAGCTCCTCGACCCAAACATCGTAAGGTCTAAAAAGAATTGATCTGAACTCACCAAATATCCACATCAATATCACATAAGTTTTTTTATTGTCTATCGAATTTTTTCACGCCTCAATTCTAGCTGTTTGTCTCTTTCAGATAACTAATTTCTACTCGTTAATTTTTATGTCCCGCTTCTCGTCATTGATATCTTTTTTTCGTTCTTTTTCTTTAATTCCTATAGAATTTGTTCCTAAATCTTTGTGCTTTCATCTTAGTATCCAGTCCACTTTCCTATCTTTTTCCAACATATCATGAGAAGTATATATATTACAATGCAGCCGACTATAAAAGCACAAGCCAAATAAGGTTCACTTAGAGGATGAAGCGATAATTTGGAGGGTTAGGTTTCATTAAGCATTTTATATTTATCTTAATTATATTTATTCTTAATAAGACGCGTGCAAACATTTTTACAAACACATCAAGAAGTATCTTACTTTTGTTTCTAATTTTCACCATCTGACGCTCTGGGAAAACCTATTTTAAGTGATTTAAAAATCAAATCAAATAGCGATTGTGTACAATTCAGCATGAGGCAGCAAGTCCTCCTCGGCAATATTACTCTCCAAAATGTCAAATAAATTGGTTAAAAACAAATACTAAGTAAAGAAATGACTCAAGCAAGTAAACAAGTAGATAAATATGTCGTAAATTAAAATATTCGACTTTAGTTGATTATTCAAGAACAGAATGATTTTTTAGTTGAATGAATCATAAGATAATATTGATGTGTTTTGCGAGTAGTAATCAGTCATAAATATCTTTTGATAACAGCAAAATCACATTAATCATCAACATATAATGAAAATTTGCATTTATAAGTGTTATATTCATAGTCCTAAGACTTAAAATACAAATATGAATGATGTTTTAAACCATCTTATTCTTATATCTTAAAGATAGTTACTTAATATTTGAAGGAGAAAATGTATTTTTTTATTAGAATAATGCATTTTTTGATTTATAGCTTGTATTCTTCGAGAAACTGTTCACTCCGATACATTTTTTATCAGTTAAAAATTTAAATATAAATTTAACAATTAGAAAGTAAACTAATAAGTTTTATTACTAAAATACTAATGTCTAACAGTGAGAAAAGCAGTTCGGCTTTGCTTCTAAGTTGGGTTAACTATGAATCCTAGCTTGAAGAAACATGTTTTTATGATTTTTAACAGCTTAAAAATAGCAATTTCATCTATCAACTACTCCAGAAGATACATGGCCGCTACTTCAGCAAGCTCAATCATCTCGCCTTTTAGTTTGGTTCTTATTATGCTTGTATTGAAAACTACCTGATTGAGATTTAAGGCAAAAAGCTCAAGAGAAGCTATAAAAAGGCAATAATGGCGGATGAATCTGTGGAGGAGATAATAGAAGTGGTGTTGTACTTGCTGATGGAAAGCTAAAATAAAAGTGACTACATTTCACGTATAGTTAACCTGAGCATGTAGTTGCAGACTTTTCTGATGCTTAAAATCAAAGAAATTGACAACAGTTTATAAAGTTTCGTGGACATCAAAAATATCATGAGTGTTTTCTAGGAATTATAAGATGAAAATGATGAAATTAAATAAAAATTAAAAAACTATGAAGATATTAATAATCACCTCACCGAAACTATTTAGGAGTCAAAACAATAAAATCTTAAAATGGAGAAGGAGATCATTAAATATTAGCAGGAAAAAAAACTAATTTTATAAGAGTTGATGATTGAAGATATGAAGGAGTACATTGAAATTTATAAAAATATCAAACATTAAAATTAAGAACTCACTTACTATCTCCAATAAATATAGGAAAGGAAACAATAGATTTAAAGTGAAAATAATGCCATGCGCGAAAGAATTGGTGATGATAGTCTAGTCATCAATAATCTCAATGTGGAAATCAGCAACTTAAGAGAAAGCTATCAAGTCATCAAGGAATAATTAACTGATTTATCATTCAAGTACCAACGTAATAGCTTTGAAGATACTGTCCTTCATTAAAATATCAATATAAATAACGTCAGAAAGGAAAGGAACTCCGTTGGATCAAATTTTTTGAATAGATGCTCTGACCTTTTCAATAACCTGGAAGATTAGGAAGACGATTAAAACAGCAAAATTAGAAACTACAACAACGACATTATGCAGAAGCTTGAGCATTCCTACAAAGTTATTACAGAATTAACAAGAGATTCTACGGCTCTGCGTGATGATAACATCAAAATGTCGAAGAAAAATGTTATTTTGGAGCGTAAGGTGGTGGAGCTATCCAACGAGCAGTTCCGATTCTTAAAATAACTAAATAAAATCGGTTTTAAGACATCAGATTTCCTTTGATAGAACTTGTTGTAGTAATTTTAAAATATTTATAAGGAGAATTATTTATCCTTAGCATTCTCATTCGACAGATCATCATAAATTATTAAAGATGTCATTAAAAAATATTTTTATTGTTTTTAGCAAATTGATCACTGCCATTACTAAATTATATGAATTTAGTGATACTGATATTTTATTGAATATAAATACAACCTATATATAATACTTATGACCGGCATCACTTTTTGTTACTGGGACTGCAAGACCAAAATAGATCTTATAATCATCATATTTTGGCAAACCTTCACTACCACAATAGGTAGCATAGCTTTCCTTAGAATGCTGACTCTCATCAAATTATATCGACATCATAACAAAAGGATGAGTACTCTTTTGTTAGTTGATATTCTGGTCTTACTTTGGAGCATAAGTATCATTGATGAGATATAGCCTTATCAGTGGCCAATTTTTATTCAATCGGCGCTTTTATCTTCAATCTGGAGGGTGAAATGGATGATACGGAGATGATTGACCATTCACATGTTTATGCTGGAGTTCAATCTTTTCCTGGATTTTTCGTGCAAACACTATTCATTACGGTCTGCTACAAATTGTAATTTTTGCCGCACGCAGCTGTAGTAACATACTAAAACAAGAGGACATCAGCCTTTTTTCTAAATACTGTACTCCTTTTAAGAAAATATTGTTTATCTACTGCATAATTCGCGCAGAATTTAGATTAGTTATTGTTTTCCTGATTGCCTTTTCCAGCAACTAAAATGTAGGTTATTATTCGACAATATAATTTATCGGAAGTATCGCTGATGCTGGAATCATAAATATTTTTCTGGTTGGTTGTGAAAGATTGTTTATGAATAGATTGGACAGTTCACACTTTGGCTAGTTAAAACTTGAATATGGAACCATGTTCTTATGCAGCTTATGCCGAATAATTATCAATATCGTATACATGATTGTTGGACCTAATTCGGAAGTAAACAATATTTGCTTTGGCTATTTCAACATTAAGTAGTCATTTTTCCATTCAGATATACGCTTCTTTATAATGTCGCTGGATATTTTCTTATGTATTTTGTGCCTATTGCCATTATTCTTTCAATTTATCAGTACAATTAGAATTAAACCAACGAGTCTTTACTACCTCCAACGGAGAGTATTATTCAAGAGTAAAGGAATAGAGTAGAAATAAGAGAATAATAAGAAATTTGAGATGAATATTTATATCATCAATTTGCCTTGTCAAATTCAAATAATATGAACTGCTTCCATTGAATTAAAAATTAAAACAAAAATATTTATCTCTTTATGCATGTTGGTTCAATGATATTATCAAATTTGTAAAAAACCAGTTTGTCAAATAATTTACTTTTAACATTCAGCAAGCTAATTAACCATTAATAAATTACTCAAACTTTAACAAACATTCATAAGCTAAACATGTGAAGGAGAAAAAAAAGGATATTTAATTTGTTCAATATGGATATATCTTTACAAATAGTTCAACTTTTTTATTAAAATCACTTTATAAAATTTAGGCATGGGTAACTCATAGTTATTATATTTATGAATTTAGTCAGTCAGCAGTATTATTATTTTTATTGAAAATAGTAGTAGTAATAAATCTGTCTAAGCAAGTATTGATTTAAAATATATTCTTTTTTATAATATTAATGAACGACATCGACATCGATTTTTGTTACTGGGACTGTAAGAGCAAAATAGATCTTATCATTACCATTATTTGGCAAACATTCACCACTGGGATAGGCCTCATAACTTTTCTCAGAATATTGGCTCTCGTCAAATTATATCGACATCATAAC
>Ga0302280_1002333_pt1 | contig 14693 bp, 26 predicted proteins | sample III_Fen_E1_1_FD_198771 | JGI IMG/M metagenome (GOLD analysis project Ga0302280, IMG submission 198771) | Peat permafrost microbial communities from Stordalen Mire near Abisko, Sweden - III_Fen_E1_1 | ecosystem: Environmental > Terrestrial > Soil > Wetlands > Permafrost | place: Sweden: Abisko...
CATTGTAACAGATTATTGATCTGAGTCAATGGGTACCCATTCGGTTGTGACCTTAACCGTTGTTTTGGGCATAACTTGTACGATTTGCTCGATTGTTACTGTATCAGGAACGTTGTCTTTACCGTATTTGGTATGCGTTACAACCTTCCAGCAAGTTTTGTCTGATATCCTATAATGGATATTGGTTACTTCCATGGCAGTAAACCACTGTTGGAATCCAGTGCACTCAATTTTAGTACAAAGTATGGATTTAAGTTCTTCTGGTGTTGGTGGAATGATTTTCATGGTTTGTCCTAAAAATAAAGTTGGTAGTGTGGACCCTCGTATCCCAGAGCTTGTCAGCTCATTCGAGTACAACCACTCACGGTACTTCTGGCCTCCGATGGTTGCAAGCACATCTGCTTAACTGATACCATATCGTTGCTCCAAATCCAGAATGCCCGACTTAGATGCTTCGTCCAAAGGTATTGATTATTTCCTTTGACACTACCAAATAGCGGAGCCTTGGAATTGAACCAAGTTCTGTACCTTATGAGGGTACCGAGTTACCGTTTCTCTTGCCCGCAATTCATCCGAGTGGGGTCGAACCACTGACCTATTCCTTAGAAGGGAATTGCTCTATCCATCTGAGCTACGAATGAGACTATTTTCCTGCAATCCTGGTAAGATATACCATCAATTCACCTTTGACTAGATTTGCTTCGCGGGAGTAGTACCCATAGTGACTTGCCAGATTTTCTAATCTTGGATCAGTAAAATGCCGATCCCGCGGGAAGGTATGGTCAAAGCCATCATCCTCGATCCAGTTTAAAAGTTCTTGAGCTTCTTCCTTTGTGAGTGGTTCATTCATCGTAAGACTCATTCAAAAAGGTTTGAAGGGATTGTTTTGTTGCGTCTACTAACTTACGAGCCAGTACATATTGCCGATGCTTCTCTTGGAATTCGGGACACTTGTACTTTTCTTGGAAGTAATCATATTGGCTAACAAAAAGATCATATCCAACATCTTCGGAGTCCAAATGGTTTAAAATTTTCTTTGCTTGCTTTGAAGTAAGCTTAGGCATGCTTCTTTACCTTGGATTGCCGGGTCGTAGCGGTAGTTTCAACAAAATCCTTGAGTTCACGTTTGGCCTTCTTGAACGCCTTTTGAGTGTTGACATACTTGGAAAGTAAGCGCTTGAAGTCCGGACAGGTATACTGCCGGATGTTTCCAACGTAGTCTTCTGCGAGGATGTCATATCCAATACCAAAATTATCCACTTTGTTCACAATAGTATTGGCTTCTCGTCGAGTCAGTTTAGGCATCTTCATTTTCCTTTACAAGTCGGTACTTCGTAACTGTCACGGTATAAGGTTCTACTTGTTGGATGATTGCATCGCCTTCACGGAACTCATTGGTTTCACCATCACCGGATTTTCGGTAAGATGCCGACCAATATGTACCATCTTCCTTGCGGTGGTAAATATCTTCACAATAAGAACCATGTCGCCAACTATCATCGGCGTAGTGAGCGATAGAATCACCACATTCTTCATTCCACAATTGTTTGCAAGTAGGAGGGATCATTTTGTTGGTTTCCAAGCAGGTGTTACTACAAATGAATATTCGGAGAACCGGGCGGTCAAGTTAGAAGCGTCTAATATACTGGGAGCTCTCACAAGTTGATCCAATGGGAATCGCGAAATGAATGAAACAGCTTGAAGAAAGCCAGCTTTATCGGAATCGACCAGAGCGCTTTCAAACTCACCAGATTGGCCGTAGTACAAGTGGGTAATTCTACCAAACCATCCATTGTACAGAAGGTTGTGATACTGAGAAGTACCCGGAAGAATCTTTACGATATCGCCTACTTGGAGCATGCTTTGTCCTTTAAAATACCGTCAAGTTGACCAGGTTGCAGCTCTTGAACTAAAAGAGATACTCCGGAAAGACTTTTATTGCCATCTTTTACATGCATGTAATCGCAAATAGCAGACCATAGCTTGGCACCCGGCGATCCTGGTTTCCAACCATTTCGTCGGGGATTTACATCTAAAAGTAAAGCAGGTTGAAATCCCATTTGATTGACTTTTCGAGTAACTCTAATGTTACCAGGAATTTTTCGAGGGTGAGCCATTCTAGATCCTTAATTTAGTTTGCAATCGAAGAGTGGCAGTATCAGTCAAAGAAGCTTCTTTCAACTTTCTTCCGACGAGCGGTAAGCTTCAAAGACACTTGTTGAAATAGTGGATACTGCCACTCTTCGATTACAGACAATTACTATTGTACGATAAATGTGATTTAGGTCAACTCTAGCAGCGTGCATTTGGATGACCATGAAGAAATGGACCTGGTGGTTTTCCATCATGGATATTCTGATTTTCCTGAGCATCACCCGGCTCTTGAGGATCAAGATCGTGTTTAAAAACCAATTTCAGATGGTTTTCAATTGTTTCCACTTGAGCAGCCGTCAATCCTTTGGGTGAATTCGGGTCGGCAGCGCGTATTTCAAATAGTCCTTGTAACCAGTAAGCAAAGTCGCGTGTGGTCATTCTACATCCTTAAATAATTCACTTCAAATTATCGCAAAACAGAAAATGGATAGGGTGGGATTCGAACCCACGTTTTTAGATCAATCAAAAGAAAGCTTCATCCACACTCATGGTCAGTAATTTAGTTTCAATTGAGTGGCTACCACTGACAGCATCCACTCAATCTAACCTTTTGGATTTTAGACTATGGTACTCAAGGTGTATACCACGGTCGATCCTGATGGAGTCTTGAAGAGTATGGTTTCTTACAGGAAGTCTATCATACTCTTTCGCTGTTATTAGGCAGCGAGACGGACCGGCGCGGAGCCGATACGACCAGCGATGTTATCGTTGGCATTTAAAGCGTTGCATAATTTTAACGTAGCCTTCATGCTCTACGGAGCGCAGCTTTCTATTGGGTTTGACTAAGCGCATCCTTTCCTACCCAAGCGAAAGTTATTTAGATCCAAATATCCTTCATCTTTTGGATGAATTCCTTCACATATTCTGGAGCTTTGGGTCCTGGAATATCAATGTAGAAAATTCGTCGATTAGGGATAGAAGTATCAAGTTTTACTGGATTGGACGATTCGGACATAGGAACTCCTAGTTCAAAAATGACAATCGGACAAGTACACCAAACGCATCTTCTGGTAATGGGATGATTCGGGCTTGATTAAAAGCAATACCAGCAGACCTGGGGTAGCGATCAACCTCATCACTTGATGCAATAATCTTTGCAATATTTTCCGCAGAAAGATCACCACCATGCTGGTTAGGTTGGATGCATCGGGATACCAAAAAGTTCGTTGGATTACTTGGGCCGGTATTTGGATCGAGGCGGCCATCTTTAATGATAAAAGTAGGAGTATCAACCTCCACAACATGAATACCCAATGCTCTGAGTGCGGCTGGAATTCCTTCGATTTTGGTATCAATTTGCGGATCACGTTATTTGGTGTAGATTTCATTGGCAGCTTGAACCAATCTCACTTCCGGTGATTCAACATCAAGTAGCCCGGCGGCTAAAGCATCAATGATAGCTTCCGGATTGTATTGGATACCAACTTTAGGTTGAAAGGAGTCATGGTCAAGCACCTTTACTACTCGAATAGTAGCCCGGGCGGCAAGGTTCTTTTTAAATTCACTTTGTTCGGTCATCGACAATCTCCATTTCTAATTTCCGACCTATCCGATATAATCCCAGTAAATAAACACAATTGTAGCGCATACTACCATCACAGATATTACCACTAGTACCACGCGTTCGAAATGATACCATTCCATTATTTGAAGACCTCATTTCATGAAGTGATTGTATCATGGTGGGTGATACTTGTCAAGCCGCCAATCGCTCAATTGGTGCGTCTTCACCGAATAAGCCGACAATTTCACTTTCGGGAATCACCGGTAATGGTATGGTTTTACCATTGTGATCATGCGGATTGTCGGAGCAGTAAACCAGTGTGGAGTTGGTTAGGAACAAGTGACAGAGTGTCCCTGTTGGATAGCCAAGATACCGGAGACTTGGTGAGAAGGATGGGACTTCAAAGTCTCCATTGAAACTCCAAAGAGCACCATTGCTATTTTTGTGGTTCACATTGTAGCAATGGAGGCGCTTACAGCCCGGACAATAAAAGTAAAAATGTCTATGATTCTCCTCGAAGTCACATCGGAGGAGCGTTCGAGCTTTGTTGAGAGTTTGCTTGAGTAGAGCACCCATGGGAGGAATCCTTTTCAAATTAGATCCATTAGAGCAATGATTTTATTGTTGTGGTAAATTCTCAATCGAGAAAATTCCCAAATGGTGGAACCAAACTCAATAACGAATTTACCAAATGTAAACTCATAAAATCCTGCGGATGTATAATAGTACATTTGATCTCCTTAAGTCCCCAATCCCGGATTTGAGCCGAGAACTCTAGCATGTAAGGCTAGCGTGATAACCAGGTTTCACTAATCGGGGATAAATTCTGGTGGTATAGTCCTTACTTGACAGGTGGGGATCCAACACCTTCGCAGGACGCCGATATGATCCTCGGTTTCGTCACCAGTCCAACCAACTCCAAAAGGTAAGTGACCCGGACGTCAACCTCTTGGTATTACCTCAGGTACAGTACAGCCTACCAGAGCCATAGGCTTAGAACTGACTTGCGGGAGTTGGTATGGAAAGCTCCCTATCGGGTTCGAGCCGATGACCTGGGATTTACAAAATCCCTGCTCTTCATCTGAGCTAAAGGAGCGATTTTCGACACTTCTTTCCTTTATTCGAATCTATTACTCGAAAAGTGGCTTTTAAGGCCACTGTGTCCAGCCGATTGCACCACTACTCCCAAATAAAGGATCCGTACTGGATGCTTGGCTCATTACTCTTGTCGAGTCGCCTGGTTGCACCTTTCCAGTGAGGGAGGTATTATCAAAGTGGTAAACACACCCAATAATCCCTATTTTACCACACGGATCAAAAACACACCTTCAGTCGTAACCAAAGGTATGCGGCTCCTATCATTAGCTTTTTACATGGTACAAGGATGGGACCCATGGAGCTGTTTGACCTTATTAGGGTCAGCCGGGACTCACCGGCAATCCAAGATAGGTGGGATTCGAACCCAACAAGTCCATGGGTATCAAAACCGCGGGACATCCAAGGCCTCATCTAGGTAGTCCTGGATTGTGCTAACCTTCGCCGGTATACATTGACCGGACATTTGCACAGTTCTACTTGTTGTTTCCTTTGGATTTAAAGTGGCTGAGGAGTGGTCCACTATGCATATTAAAGGTGTTGCAGGCGATAGAACGGATTGCTACTCTAAACATTCTGTTTTGGTGCTTTCCGAGCAATCGACCTGGCACGGGTCAATCCAGTAATGCATAGCAAAGTATGATTAGTGGATGAACACCTATTTTAGATGAGTACCAGCCGTACGTTTGTACCCTGCTGCAGCAGGTTCAGGTTTAACTACCCTACGGCTAGGAATCGGGTTTACGACATTTGGCCAACTGGTACTCAAAGTTTGTGCCAGGCTTTCCACCTGACTCGCTGGTTTGGACGATTTTTAGGTTCGTCAACATCTGGTGCTCCCTTTGCGGGGCATGGTCCACAGACTATCGATGGTTCAGCTTAACCAGCAGTGTATATCCGAACGGTACATAGTACCGAAGGATGCGTTAATACACCGGCGTCGGGATTGTCTCACTTACATGGAATCAAGTCATCAGCCATTGAAGCCACTTAGGTGAGCCGGTTTCAGGTTCCGGTATCTAATCGGAAGCAAGAAACTCGCATCGGCTCAAAACCATCTCAATTGGAAGTAAGCATGATCAGATTTGAACTGATACTTGATGGTTTCTAAAACCATTGACTCTGCCGTTGGTATACATGCCTAGTATACTAATCAGGATGGGGAGATTTGAACTCCCACGGCTGTTTAAAGCTCTGCGTCCCAAACGCAGCCCGGTACCAAGTTACGGTCTACATCCTGTTAAAGTTCTAGATGGAGGATTCGAACCTCCAAGTCCTCGAAAGGACCACCCATTGTTCGGTGGGCTATGTTTACTTTCCATCAATCTAGAACAAAGACGATTACCCTAGGTTCATTCGAGGAAAAGTACTATAAATCCTCATTTTCCACCTCTGGTATCAGCGGTCAGGAAGGCTCACCCGAAGTGCTACCTGACTTGATTCTGCTGGGTTCCGTTTACTTAAATGAATGGAAAGTCACCCACAACCTGACGTATATTATTAGATTTGAAAATCTTGACTCGGATATCGGGCTTCCCAAGACCGGATATCTGATTTTAACTGTTCAAAAGTAATGGAGCATCCGACATTTTTGACTGAATTTTCATTATGTCGAAGCAGTCTACAATTTGCAGGATGACCAATAAAGTTTGGATCGATTTTATTATCGAATCCATAACGAATCGATACTTTGTGGTCTCTTGACACTCCACCCAAATTATTTCCCCGATTTACTGGTGCATACCAACCATACTGCCTTACTAAGTAAAAGTCAAATTCGTTTGGATAATCTGACACTCCAAATTGAAACTTTGCTAGTACTCTGTATTGTCGAAGTGAACTCTCTTGTTTTCTGTATTCTGATTTCCTGTATTCATGACCGCATTTAGTTGAGCAAAATGTTTTATTTTGCGTTTCATTTTGGCAAAATACACATGGGTGAAGTTCTTTAGGAGTCCAACCAGATTCAACCAAATATTTTCTAATACCAAGAGAGATACTATCACACCTAGTATCCGTAAATACATGTGTATTGGCACAACTTCGAGAGCAAAATCGTTTATTACGTTTTTTGTTTTTACTGCGGGTACGAACTTGAAAGGGTTGGTGACATTTTTCACAAATCCTATCAAATAGTTCATATTTACCGAAGCGAGTATTCGCTGTAATCACATGACCTTTTCGAATGTTTTCATTTTGATCATTTCGTTTAGGATTACTTTTACACCATTTAACATGGTTTGAAAATATCCTACCATTAGGTTCGAAAAATGAATTACCACAAAATTTACATACTCTATTCATAGAAGTATGTATAAGTGGAGACTCTAAAAATCGAACCAATAATCAATGGAAATGTGGATAATCGAAATCCAATCGTTCGGGCGCAGACCGAATGCTTTACCAGTTAAGCTACATCCCCAATCTAAAGTTCCACAAGGTAGATTTGAACTACCATCATCCTCATTAACAGTGAGGTGAATTACCGTTATTCTATCGTGGAAGTAAACCCCAGGCTCATCAAAGTGGACTGATCACCACTTCATTTTCCGCCTTTGGTATCAGATTCCCTGGATGGCTAACCATTCGTGCAACCAGGTATGATTTTGAGTGTTCCAAATGCTCTCATGCGATAAGAGAGGGAATGCAACACACAAGCCGACTATCATAAAGGTCGAATTATTGAAGGTTCACAAGTGGGGATCGAACCCACACCCGATAGGAAAGGAACTATCGGAATCGACGTTCCATGCGTCGTGGAATAAGTCAATCGCGTCTACCTTTTTTCGCCATTGTGAACTTGAAAGACTTGGGTGGTGTTTCCACCACTAGGTATCACGCTTTTCTAGGTTTCTCAACCCACGTGGTACATTCACACCTTCGAGTAATTGTACAATTCCTCGAAGGTCAGGAAGCTCTCCATATTGCTGTGAATGGGAGTTTGGGATTGCTGACCTTGACGGCTTTGCCGGGTTATTTCAGCATATCCAGATACCTTGAACCATTAACGCAGCTGGTTATTTCCAGCTTACCAAGTCAGAGGATGTTTAGATTTATACTGCGGATATCCAACCACAGTTATGTTCTGAGTAGGATTGCTATTGTGTTACCTGTACCCTACACCTCCGGAAGACACCGGTAGTCTCATTAACATATCAGAACAAAGCCGCAGAGGAGAGAATTGAACTCTCAGTCTCATCCTTTGGAGGGATGCGGTTTACCATTAAACCCTCTACTGCGGAGTATGACAGTTTTACCCATCATTCCAACAAAGCTCTTTACTTGGCAAAGATCGAAGTTCTGCATCAATTGCAGATTGTATTTTATCAGATTTAGGTTTTATGTCAAGCGAGTCGTGTTAATTTAGCAGGCAGCTAAATTTGGATTTACGGTACCTACCGGGCGTTTGGTAGGTTGTGGATAGCGAAATTCCTTTTCGAGGGAAGGTCGCAACCAAGTTGTAAATCTATTCACCATGACGAGTTTATATATGGGAGCATAGTTTTGGTGGTTGTTCAACGGAAGCCAAGAGCTTACCAATTGGTGACATTCCAAAATCGATCACTTTCTTGATATCTTGCCTACAAGCTTCCTGATATGGTGACAACTTGATGGGAGTACAAGGTACCAGTGTTACTTGACCGCAAGCTGGGCAAATGTGCGTATGAGGTACTTCACCGGGAGGACCGGAAATGAATGGGTAGTCATGGCGAGAGTTGTTACAAGTGGTCATAGGTAAAGTACTTATAAAATTTCCTTGGCTTCGAACTCGGCTAGACAGTGAAACGTGGTACCTTGAATCACCTTACAACGGGACTTATGGTGGTGACCGAAGATCCAGTACTGTGGTTTATGAATTTCCAGTAATTCTTGTAGAAAGCTTCTTGTGGAATTACCTTGCCAGATTTGGAATAGTTCCGTACATACCGAATCTGGACAGTCGTGGGTTACAACAATTCTAGGCAAGCATTCTCGATAAAGATCCATAGCCTTCATTTGCTGTGAATACGTCAATTGTTCATTAGGCCACCAGCTTATGAATCGCTTTCGGTGAAGCTTATCAATTGAATCAGCACCGCCAGCGAAGAATATACCATCTTGCATTCCAAAATCACCGAGATAGTTTGGTGAAGCTTGACAGAGTTCCGGATCATCGTGATTGCCGCGAATGAACTTGAGATTGGATGGTAACTCAGGTACTGGCTCACCAAAACCGATACCGAAGTCTCCTACTTGGATCATTGGCTTCTCTGGATTCCCTAGAGCGAAATCCTTCATAAAGCCGAAGTGACCGTGGATGTCTCCAACGTAGATCATACGTTCAGTACCTCATCGGCAACCACTTGAGCTTGATAATAGGCTTCTTCTGATTCCGGGCAACTTGATGGAAAGCAACAAGTTTCATCCAGGTCACTCGTAGCTCGCATACCCAGAGCAAGTACTTTGACTTGCTCTTCAAGTTCCTTAATTCGCTCGTCCTTCTTATCGGGAGTTGCGGAGTAAATTAAATACGTCATTACCTCTTCCTTTCCGGAAACTTCTTAAATCCCGGTGACGCAAAGATGTTAGCCGTATTGATGTATTCCTCGAAGTTGTTTTTGATGTTCAGGTAAGCAATCACAACTTCATCCACAAAATTGCAGCAAAACTGCTGACTATGGATGCAAAGATTGGCAGTCTTACCAGCCGGATCAAGTACTTCGATGAATGCTCGAGCATGAATCTTGAAAGTATATCCTTCGCGTTGCACCAAAACTACACCAGTATCCAGAAATTCGTTTGCAACTTCCTGGCCAACCACCTTACCTAGGAGGATCATTGCTTGATGATCCGCGTTGGTGACAAGCTTAGGTCGCATTCTTTCCTTGTTTGCCTGAATCTGCTCGTGAATTACAGCTTGAGCATTTTGTTGCCATCTTAGTTCTTGGATTAGCCGGTTCTCTTCCTGCTTTTTCTCCTCTTCGACCCATCTGATTCGACGGATTTCAGCCGCAATCTCCCTGCGAATATCAGCTTCCGTCTTGATGGTATGATCACCTCGAAGAGCACCAGTGGTTGCAACTGGATCAAGTTCCGGAATATCATCCGCAGTATCCATGAAGCCAATATGATTGAACTTGGTTACGTTCATTTCATTCTGGAGGACATTTCGGAAAACATCATTAGGTAAAACCTGATTCTGAAGCAGAATGCCCCACATGATACCTTGGAAGAGATTGTTGACTTCCAAACCAGTCATCTGGTCGTATCTGGTAAAGTACTCAGCAGCTTGATCGCTTCCTCGGACTTGTTCGACCATCGAAGTCTTGTAGTATTCAAGACTTGACCGAATTGTCTGGGTGAGTTTGATATAGACTTCTCGGGCTTCAACCTCGGTAAGCTTGTTGCATTGAGTGAAGCCAAGTACTCGTATATTGATTGTAGGTAGACGAAAACCTTGCTCAATCAGGCGACCACCTGAGAGTATCTTGGTCTTATCTGTGATGCAATTCACCTTCAGCTCAACAGTGATAAAATCGAGCACCCGTTTGCTTGCCACTTCTACCAGAAAGTTCAATCCATATAAGTGAACTTGCCGAGTAATTCGCACAATTGAGATTTGGGACCTTTCTTTGGTCCCTGAGTATGTCGGTGGAAGTGGCATCGTGGTTTCCTTGTGTTTGGGAAAATTGAGCCGGATGAGTATTTCATCATCCGGACCCATTACAGGCTTCCGGCAGAGACGTTTAGCCGCCCCGGATCATCGGCTGAAAGATGACTTCTTCAACAGTGGACAAATCCAAATCGCGTCCACCCATATCGTATTCCTTCTGACCGATTCGACGAACCCAAACGGGCGGTTCGGAACCGTATTCCTTGACGCAGCTGTCGAGGAACTTGGTGAGCTCATCTTGAGCCACCTTCACTTCCTCTTCGACCTCAGTGTCCCACTCGGCAACGAGCGAGTCACCTGTATGATCCATACGCCTGATTTGAGCCTTAGCCATGATTCGTTCTCCTTGAGTTGAAAAGGTCTTTCTTGAACACATCATCATTATAATCTATCTTTGGTGAAATGCAAGCAACAAACATCAAATTCTTACTTCCAACCTGACCCAAAGGATTCGGTATCTTTTGGTTTTTCACCATTGTACTTCTTTACTGTAGCCGGAGAGGATAAACTAGCCTCATCATCCATCTCCAGTGCGGCCTTCTTTGCACCCGGACTTTTCATGATCTGCTTTTGGCTTGATGGATCAACGTCAAAAAGACGCATTTTTTTCTTGTCGACACCCACAATGAATCGAACCGTCTCTTGGTTGTCACCAAAGCGATTTTTGAGTTGTTTAAACATGAACTGACCTTGCTTAGCCAACTCTTCCGAAGTAACTGCCGCGATCATAAAGTCGGCAGTAGCAGGCAGTCCCATCGAATCACCGGTTTGGGTCATGCTTGGATCAGAACTGTCCATTCCACCACGGTTAAACTGCCCAGCGGACCAAATTGTCACTTTCTTCTCCATTGCCAAACCCCGGAACTCTTCTGCAATCATCTTCAAGTAACCATACGAGTTTGCATCACCACCAAACTTGGCTCGGAGTGGTAGCATGATATTCAGGTAATCCACAAAAATGATATGTGGTTTGAATCCCTGTTTGAGTTGCAACTCATTGAGTAATTGACGAACATGTCCAACGTGAGCGGTACCAGTTGGATATTGCTTAATCACCAGTGTTCCGGCAGTCCTCTTCCGAGCATGGAGAATCTTGTTCCGATAATCATCTTCGGTGAGAAGTGGAAGATTTGCTATTTCTACATCAAGCAAGTTTGCATCAATTCGCTGACCGATCTGCTCTTCCGGCATTTCAGCAGTGATATAAAGTACGTTTTTACCAATGTTTAAGCAATGAGCCGCATGATGGCACAGAAAAAGGCTCTTACCTACATTGACGCCGGCGAGGATAATGTTGAGTGATTGCTCAGCTACCCCACCATTGGTAATCTTGTTCATATACTCAAGATCAAATGGAATCTTGAGTTCCAGATTGTGGTAGAAATCGTACCGCTTCTGGTAATCGTCAAAGTAATTGTGACCAACGGAGGAATCAAAACTGATACCAAGAGCCTTCGACAAAAGATCAGGAATCGCTTCCTTTGTCAAAGGCTCTTTGGTATCACTATTGCTCATGATGGACAAAGCCCGCTTCATGGCAATATAAATGGCTTCGTCCTTGACGAACTTCTCCGACTCGTTTACCACCCAGTCAAAGTTGATTTTTTCCGACTTGGTTTTATCGATCCAGTCGGCAATTTCGATGCAACCTTTGAAAACACCATCAGCGATTTTCAACTTATGGAGGTCGCACCGAATTTCCTCGGAAGTTGGAAGCTTGCGGTACTTTTCAATGTAACCTGCAACTACAGCAAAAAGTGTTTTCTCGGAAGCTTCTCGAAAGTAATCCACATGTAGAAAAGGTGAAACTTTGGTCGCATAAGCTTCATCCACGAAAAGAGTTCGAATGATAATTCTAGAGATAGGATTCAAAGAGAATTCATCCTTAGTAGCGATCTATTAATAGTACACCGGATGATGGAGTGATCAAACCGACTCGACTTTAGAGCCGGACTTCTTGGCCGGAATCAATGGTAACATGGCATCCGTCAAACCCTTACGCGGATCCTGAAGTTCCCACCAAACAATGTCAGTGAGAATGTCACCAATGACTGTAATAAACTCATTGGTGGTAACATCCAAAAGTGGATTGGGATTAGCATCCACTTGATATTGGAAGCTTAGTTTGATCGGTTCATCACCAGTAGGAGTATCACCGAACTCTACCTTGCCGTAGTGAAGTACTACACCTTGGTACTTACCAGATGTGATTTTGATGGCTGGATTACCTTCAAAGCCCGCCGAGGTATATCGGTAGGTTTCGCACTTCTTTTTGGCTGGAGACTTGTCCTTACCAAAAAGAGTATTTTTCAGGGTTTCAAGAATGGACTTCGGTAGTCCCTTATTAGACTGTTGCGTCATTTTCTACTCCACTGGTAAGTTCTTCCAAAGCTTCTGCATTCGACTTCGAATCATCCGGTAGATCGGTACCGTAATTGAACAATTCACCGCAAGCTGCATCACACATATCCAGAACTTCCTTGGTAAAGAAGCGTTCTGGATCCTTATAAATGGTGGTTTCAAAGAAAGTCTTGTCGGGAATACCAGGCCATTGGTACTTGTTACCAACCTTTGTGATCTTACCTGTAGCCAGAAGGATATCGATCAAGTAATAGTGCCGACTCAAACCCTTGGTGAAGGAGAGCTTGCAGTCGATCATCGATCCCTCTTTGGTCAAGCGACCCTTCGACTGCTTGACGTGGATGATATTACCAACATGTTCATCGGCAGTATCCTTATCCTTTCGCTTGGAAAGGTCTGCAATGATGCTGGCGGCATACAGCAATCCGGAACCACCGCCATGTGACTTGGTGTGGGAAGTGCTACCAATCTGAGCATAAACGTGGTTGGTAACAATCATAGGAACACCAAAGCGGGACGCGGCTCTGGTGAGCAATCGGAAGGCAGCTTTGACTTCCTTGGCTCTGGTCATATCCTGGACAGGATTTTCGTTGATTGCATCCGACATTTCCTTGGTGGTGGAAAGCATACCAAGGGAGTCGAGTACAAAGAAGTATGGGTAGCGATTTTCTTTTGGAGTATTCTTGTACTCATCCAAGATGAGTGAACCTTGGTTCTTGAACTCCTGGACTGTATTGATCGGAATCACAAGAATTCGGGAGGCTTGTTCCTCACCCAGGCGCTCAATGAGCATTTCTGAGGTGACGGCACCTTCCGTTTCAAAGTAGTACACCAGTCCAGTAGGATTGGCGGTCAACCAAAATCCTAGAATTGAAATCGCAAAGTAAGTCTTACCCGTGGCCTGCTCACCACCGAGACCAAGTACCTTGTTGTTGGGAAGACCTTTGTAGATTGACCCCGAAATTAATCCATTGAAAGCATAGGAACCAGTATCAATGAATCCCGTAATATCATTCACCGGAATACCGTCCGCAGCACAAGCGGCATCTTCGAGCTTGGCAGCTTTAATGACCTTGGCAAAATGCTTTCTGGCGTCAAACTTGGTGGGAGTGGAATCGGCGATTTCGGCTTTCTTAACCATGGTAAAAACTTTCAAAAGAAGTCGGAAATTGAGGACGGCTTACAGGTCAGTTCGATATCTAGTGTATTTAGTGCGTTCATCCCGTTCGTTTTCTGCAAAACCCAAACCGGCTCAATATAGCATCGGTTCATGTGAACATTCAATGCTTCCTCAGATTCCATCTTTTTTGGACGTTGCTGGATAGCCATACCAATCAATCCTACGAAGTTCGTATTAGGCTTCTTGATCAAGTAATCAATGAAGTCGTCCGAAGCATAATACCTTTGAGTTTTGATTTTTGGATCCATCAAATTGATACACAAGTATCCACCTGGCCGAATGGCTTCCCAAGATTTATCCAACATCCGAAAGAAGTATCCATCTCGCCATTTTTCATATGAATCATAGCGGGACCAGGATTGATCAGACGACTTTTCGGTTCCTTCAGCATATCGTTCCGTAGAAAAATATGGTGGCGAAGTGAAAAGTATATCTCTCGATTCTATCCCATAATCCATCTGAGTCAAATCCTCCGAGGCTGATCGGTAGATTGTGACATCCTTTTGTCCAATGATTCGGAACCAGTCAGGACCAGCAAGGTATCGAATATCCTTAGCATCCGTACCTAGGCACCATTCCTCGTAGAAGTGAGCCTGCTTCTTATACACCTCAAAAGTAGCCGGATTAGGGTCTGTACCAGTGTAACTCTTTGCGTTACTGAGGTAAAAGCCGGCTAGGCGATCACCCCACCCACAAGAAGTATCAAGCACATCCTGAGCCTGGAAAAGATTGTACATGATCTTTGC
>Ga0302280_1002334_pt1 | contig 14677 bp, 12 predicted proteins | sample III_Fen_E1_1_FD_198771 | JGI IMG/M metagenome (GOLD analysis project Ga0302280, IMG submission 198771) | Peat permafrost microbial communities from Stordalen Mire near Abisko, Sweden - III_Fen_E1_1 | ecosystem: Environmental > Terrestrial > Soil > Wetlands > Permafrost | place: Sweden: Abisko...
CTTTTGAGGTTTATATCAATCAAAGTTTGGCTCAAACTTCATAACAGCATACTATCCACAAGCCAAACACTAAACGCAGACCTTATAGTGGAGCAATCAGCAAAAAAATCAGCCTACATCCGAGACAAGCTAGCAATTTACACAATTAAAACATTAATCCCTTACCATTGCTGGGGCATAAGTGCAAGGCAAGTTAATCTCATCGATTGTGTGAGTCTCAGGTAACTCAGAACTCGCACAAGGACGAGCATTTAATCCAAAGAATTCAGTTTTGTGACCTAATGGGTAAGTAATAACGGCATATTACGAGATGTAATTACAAACAATCAACAGTTGCCTCGAAAGATACAGTTTTTAAGTGGAATTCTGCATATTTTGGTGGGAATAAATTGAGTAAAAAATAGAAGAAAAAGGGATATGAGAGCCAATAAATGCGTTTAAAAGCTAGTCAAGAACATCTTAATAAACTTTATAGCCGATATGATAGAATTGACAACTCGTTAAGGTTATCTGATGTGATTGGTCCATTGAGATCATAGATAATAAGAAGTAAAGCAAGTAAACTCCTTGAATAGTTCTAATGATAATCTTCAAAGATCATATGATTTGTAAGTCTATTCAAAAGATAAGTAATAATAGTTAGTTTTCTGCTCAAACGTCAAATTGATTGAATAATTAATTACTATTATGACTGAATATAATTAAATGACAGTTCCATTCTTTTAAAAATATTGTCAAAAATATTGAAAATGTTCGTTAGTCTGGCAGCCTTTGCCAAACTGTATTACTTTCTTCATCTTATACAACAATTGAGTTCTATTGGTTGATTAATTTCAATCTATTTTAATGCAATTTATTCAATAAATTTCAATAAGAAATATTCCAAGGAGATATCAATATTTCTTAAATGGTGATTGGTAGCTTGGTGTGATAATTGTGGTTTGCTGCGAAGGAGATCCATAAGAAAATCGAACTGATGGTTTTATACTCGTCCTTGTTGTTGTGTAGACTGGCGGAGTTTGATAGACAACATCTTTTTTAGAATTTAAGTACGTTCGGGAGGAATATGTTAATAGGTTTTTTTTTAACTGATATCGATAATGGCTTATTTTTTATCCTCCTCGCCAGCACAGCAGCTAAAGAAAGGCTTTTTAGTTTACGTGGTTTTAGTAATCATTTGCAATTGTATTTCAATTTAATTATTAGTTGAGGCCGTTACAATCCTAAATTATTAAAGGATCTTGACCTAGGAAGTTTATATTTAATGTAAAAATCTGAGATTGGTGCTGGAATCAGTTTTATATATAATTAAGATAATGAAAGGATGAATTTGTTTCCATTTTAACATCCAACAATTTACATTCAATCAAAGTTAACATAGTCAACTATCTAGAACTTCATATTGCTATATTCCTCCAGCAAAAGAATGTAACAGCTTCTGTATTTGTGTTCCTCATCAGCTATTCTGTCCATGACTCTCACAATGTCATTGAATGACCAACCAAACTCAAGTTCTCCTAAATTGGCCGTGCCAACTACGCTGTACTAATCAGGCTTAAGGCCGGACATTCCATCATAGAAGTAGCACATTCGTACTAATTAGAGCCTCAATGTTCCAGTTTTTCCATCTTTCCTCGTATTTGTTATTTTGTCCATTTTGACTACGACTTGACTTCCTTGGGTTTTAAAATTTGTGCTTCCTGTTATAGAGAGTCCACACCCGGGATTTTTATCTAAATAACTAATTCAATACAAGCGAACTTTATCGGGGCTGTACTTTAAATTTTATTGACTGGTTCTTCAGGATACTTATAGATTGGATTTTTGTAGGGATAATTTGATGGATCTGATATTGATCCAAGTATCCTTTCGGAAGGGACTTTGCTATTTAAATCTGTGGATGTTTCTGGTAACTGATAACTTTTTAGATATGAGCTAGCAGGTTTGGTTTCTGTGACATTGTGCTCAACAACGTTGTAGTAAGTGTACTGATAGTTTCTGGGACTGATTTCCTTTCTCATGATCCAATGGTATTGATTAAAAAATGTTATATGATTCAATCCAAGCTGAGTGAGTTTATATCATAGCTTAAATATCATATCGTGAATATATACAACGTTCTGATGATAAGTAAATTTGTATAAAGAAAAAAATTATGCTACGACGATAATACTTTTTATTCATAGAACAGTCGTCAAATAGTTTAAGTATATACAATCTGTAAGAAGGATATTGAGTTTAAATAAAATATTATAATCAAACATGGAAGAAGCATTGGTCGATTGAGATGCCAAATTAATTATTTTTTTAAGATATGTTTCGCCTTGATTTAATAATGATTTTCTTTTTGAAATAAATCTTCTCCTGCTAATTAATTGCCCATTAATTCTGGAATATAATTAGTAAATAGATTGAATTCCCAATTGTATTTCAATAACCCTTGATTACCTTTTGTTAATTCAAATTTAAAATATTAATAAAAATGAGTTGATTAATTTATGATTAGGTTTAATGATGCACTTCATTTAAAGTTTATAATATTAGAGTATATATTGTTTAAAATTGAAGACATGAATATTAATCATGATCTCCAGGAGTACCATTAATATTGAAAAATAACTGTAGACATTTGGTAATACAGTTTTAAATGTTTTTTCAAATATTTATAAATGCTATTTAATGTAAGATCATTAGAGCCAATAAATACGACACAGTAATGAATCAAGTCTGCCTGCTTAGGATTCCAATAACTTTAATTATTAGGAATTTCCCTTATATACGCCGAAGGATTAAGACAATCAAATTTTAAAGTATAAATCTAAAAAAATTATCAACATGATAAACAGCCTGTACAAAAAATAGGTATTCAATGTCATCACGAAATGGATCAATATAAACTGGCGAAAACTGTAATTATTAGCTGTACTTTTAATGATCTTAGTTTTGATCGGAGGAATATTCATCATTTACTAATCCTACGAGCCATCATCTTTTTAATTAAAAGAAGATATCTCTAAAACTAGATAAGAGTTACATAATCCCAGCAATTTCCACAGTAAATAATTATACAACTACAACCATCATTCTATCAAGCAGAAAACAGAAGAAATGTAAAAGCTAGAATTGCAGAAAAAACAATTAAAAATATTAAAAATAGAAAAGAGTATGATTGATCTTGGCAAAAAGATACGGAGATAGGAAACCTAGTATTAATAATTGACTAAAATTCATTAACAATGGCATTAAAATAAAAAGGCCAACCAACAAACTAAACCGAAAGATGTAATAGACCCGAATTAGGACTTAAAATATATTAAGAACATAGTTAATGGGTAAAAATTACCACATTTCCCAAAGATAGTTTGGATGTATGTGGAACAGAATGTCACAGGGGAATCTAACTTGACTCAAACCCTAATCAGTAATATCTAGCAGTATCTAATCTCTCATGGCTATTAGTTTTATATTATTAGCGATGACAATTTCAATTTTATAATGAATAACCGAAATTAAGAACAGTTGGGATTTGTCCTTGCTGATCTATGGCATAAAGCCTATTAAACTAATGATACTGCTAATCTTCCAGACCATACTCTCAATATCAAGAAACAACTCATCAATCTGATTATGCTTTCGGAAAGTGGAGGAATAATGATTGACAAATAAATTATATTGACAGAAGATTTATCCTGGCTGGAGCATCTCGATAAGATAAGCTATATGAATAAAGGGAGATCTAAGTTGCCGAATATAGTTGGATTTCACTACAGAAACTATACCTCTCCTCCCTAGAAAGTGGCAATAAGTGAGTATTAGGATCGTGAGATTCATCTCTATCCATCTCTTGATCCCTACTTCCTAGCAGTTTCAAAGTAAGGGTGTTAATTTATAAAGTTGGTTCTTCAAAAATACTATTTACTAATCTAAAACTATGACAAAGTCAAATAGTTGATGAGTGAATACCATATCGACATGTTTTAAATTTCAGGAAATGATCCCTACTTTTAATCTTATTATATTGCATTCACAATGGTCTTAAAGCAAAAGCAGATGGAATTTGATCTTAAATGGCTCCGAAATGATAAACATGGCTTGCGATAACTCGCTCTGGATTACTATGGGATATATTCTATTAACAGATTGTACGGTCCTTTGCGATATCGGCTCCTATTTAGTGATCAAAGCTACTAAGATATCTATTTCACCTTCTCCAAAATATAAAACTCTTAACTTATCAGATACTATGGAGACATATAGCTGATGACATTCATTCCTTTCCAGTATGGAATGGCTGAATACCTCGAATAGGCCTAATCTGGCAACAACAAATATGCAATATTAAAAAATAGTTTTTTCCATAAATATGTTTATACAAATTATACTGAGGCTGAGTTCATTATTGACTCACTCCCCAATGTCCCTCAATAAATTCCCTCGCCTAATCCTGTAATCTGGAAAAGTTTACCTAAGATAATCTGGATATATCTAGATAAGAATATAAGCAGCAATATAATTCAAAGGCTGTGTTTGCACAGCATTACAAATTCAGCTTTGCAATCGGGTTTTCAGCTGAATATTATCACCGACGCGAACATCGAATCATATATCGACAAGGATGCCCTGGATTAGATCGATGATATTGCCTTCAGTCGGTATATTGACTATCCTGAAATAAGAAATGAGCTTATATAGCTGACTATATTGAAAGTATATGGTGGCATTTGGATTTAGTTGCCTTTGTTTACTATTTAAAATTTTAACTGGGTGATGAATATTCACAAAAATTAGTATGTTATCAATAAGCTGGGAAGATTGCCAAAAGTGCTGTTGTTTTATCATCCTATTTTCAGCAAATTTCAGTGGAAGGTTCACAATGATTCTTCAGTATAGCTGAACTAACATCTATCCTATCTCAAAAGTTTTATTGCAGCATAAAAAAAAAGTGAGCTCATCACATTATGGCTGGCCTAATTAAGCTTAAACTTTCAAATGGAGACTTATCAGCTCTAAGAAAAATTCATAGTGTAATATAAAGTACCATCATTTCATATCTCCAAGGATCAAAAGGAAATTTTTAAGTATAGTTTGATTTATATCCTTTAAAATGAAGACAAAAAGTTTAACAATCGACTCAATGGAAGAGAAGTTACGATGGCAGAAAAATGTGGGCTTTGGATTTTAAATGGGTTTCTTGGAAGTTAAAAGTTAAAGGAATTTACCAACTATGAAAAGGGATATAATCACAATAATATTTATCTGTGGAGTCATTCCTAAAACTATGTCTCAAGTTTATTGGGATAATTCCACTATTTTGTGAGTTTAAATCAATAGGAATAAAACTTTTTAAACGATTAACTCTCAATAAGAAGGCCAGATACTCCTCATATTAAAATTCACTCCAACTCCATCTTTTATAACTATCTTTACAACCCAAAGATTATTGATTAAATCTTTAACAATGCCAGCTCTTCAGAAATGGCAGGAATTTAAGAATTAAATCAGCACATTCCCAGTGACATATGGTTCTATGTCCAAGGGCATAGTATAGAGACAGATGCTTATCTTAAAAGATGCGCAAACAATATTTTATCGTACTCTCATGGATATACGGTGCACTATATAACAAACGAAAACGTTAAATAGTTTGTTACTGTGGAATAAAGAGAAAATATGCAAACTTTGCTTGAAGAGATTGACAAGATGACAAACTATAGTCCTTAAAACATATATAGAATCAAAAAAAGGATAATTATTTTATCAATACTAACTCACAAAGGAGGGATATTCATTGACAACAACGTCATATTAACTGAACCTCTAGATTGGATTTACAAAATTAATAAAAACATCTTTGTCAATGGAGGTTACAATACTGTCAATAAGGTGATTGGTTTTTTTTCCATGAATTCTAATTCGTAAATAATAAAACATTCGCAAATGTAAGAAGTTGCAAATCCAATTTTATAGCCCTTTTTTATAGCTGCTCTCAAAGACACAACTTTTATCAAAGATCTCTTCAATCAATACTTAATTACTGTAAGATAATATCATATTTAATTGACCAATCAATTAAATAATAACACACATTACATCAAAGCTATTCAATAAGTCGAGTTGTTTTATTTGGCATCCAATCTAACTCTGCAGGGGAAGCAATCCGGTAAGAAAGAGCATTCAATGACTGATTATTATGGCCTATCGCTGATAAACAGTCGATACTTCCCTAAAAAATTAGACTATCTATATTCCAACATGCCTATATAATATCTATTTAACAGTATGAGTATCATCAGTGAGTAATAATTGATAGGCTACATTGGTCCTCTCCGCTATATGGTTAAAATTCCAAAAGCACAGCAAATTTACAATATGATTGACAACAAGAACATCAAAAACCATTCATTATTAGCAAATCATCTGTTTTTTGATCAAGAAGATAGACATGTTGAGCATTCACTTTTAAGAAAGATTGACATCAATACCTTTTGGTCAGAATTGCCGAAAACAATATGGTACTATGAAACGATCGTTCTCTCTTAAGACTATATTAATGCAAAAATAAAAACAAAAGTATTTTAAATGGCCAATGAGGAAGGCTTCGACCTAGTGGAAGTTAATGCAAATACTATTGCTAATTACACTAGCACTAATAGCACGTTTAACATTGATGCTATTTTATCAAAGATAAAAGTCGGCTTAGACCGTTAAAGCATTATCAAATTTATACATAAATTGCAATTGATCGACCAATATGGCGGAATTCTTTTTCCTACTAACTTTGTACCATTGAATAATCTTAATTGGATCGTGAATTTGGGGCAAATTAATAGTGAGTTCATATATAATAGATATGGCAAAAAACCCAAAGTTTTAACTTTTTTCAAATCAACTCCTCGGCACTTCTATAATTATACGATAAATGAGAATTATGGGATAAAGGTAAACTCCAATCTTACAATTCTGACTAACTTCATAGCTGCAGTTCAGAACAGTTAATTCATCCACTAATTACTTGCCGAATTCATCTCGTTTATTGCATTGAGTGATAAATAAATCAACAGCATATTGGATTAATACCATATGCTAATTGACAGCAGTAAAATTTAATTCTAAGAGTTTATCTCCTGCATTATAAATTTTATATTGGCCAGAAAGGAGAAATAATTGAACAGTCAAAATAGTAAGGTTTCTCATTTTTAATATTATGGACTTTGGTCAATAAATGAAGATGTTGGGCCCAATAAATGGCTGGTCGACTTAAATCTAAATTTCGATAACGATGAGACAACCAAATTAAAGATGTGGTTTTCGCCTAACTCCGAATATATCAACAGAGTGGTCGGTAAGCCCAATTATTTCATTTCGCTGAATCCTAAAGATAAAAAAAAGCTCTCACAGATGATGTTTGATGAATAAGTTAAAAAGAAGTAGTTGTAAAAACTATATACCCTTCAATTCAATGAATGATGCTATTCGTACTTTATTATGCCCGATGGAATTAGAGTTTGATATCAAAGTATAAATTAAGTGTGTTGATACGAATCTGGTGGTCATAAGATTCAATGCTATTATTTTTTGAACCTATAATACATAGGCTTCTTTACAAATATCAATAATTTTTGTTTGCATGCTTTTCGTCCATTTCTTTCTCCTTTTTATCGGCTGCTGCTATCAATAATTTTTATTGTCTTATCCGATCTTTTCCTCCAATATAAAACGATACCATCATTACGGCAATGAAGAGGAGAAAAATGACCGACCAAATGGAAACAAAACCTGATGTGCCTTGAGCATAAACCCAGTAGAGTAACCCAATTAACATTCCTAATATACCTCCTACGACACCAATGACAAAGAAAGAATATTTGAATCCTTCCCATATAGTCAAGGGATAGTAATCTTCAGGAATGCCTGCAAATCTTGGTTTAAACCCTCCTAATTTTTTGCTATATTCGAGCTCATCGAGATTTATATTTGTAAGCTAAATGGTTTGATCCTGCATTTTTTTCTTTAACGAAGGCTAACTGATCAACAGAATATATTATTTTTAAGATGAAATATTAATAGCAATCCAATAAAATAATTAGGGTTTCTGAAACTAAAACGAAAATAAACACTCTTCTCATCAATGAATTGTGGGTTTACTTTTGATTGGATAGATAATTGCTTAAATCAAAATGGATTAAATAAGCCTCTATAATCAGATTTTTTCGGGGGCGTTCTTGACTGTTTTGGTACCTCTGATAAGACCTGTTCTTCTAGCTGCGATGAGACCAACCTTTTGACCAGCAGATGCATATCTGCTCACTGTTCCGGGCTTACCCAAATGCTTGTGATTACCACCACCGTGAGGATGGTCGACGGGATTCATTCTGACACCAGCCACTTTGGGGAATCTCTTTCTCAGTCTTTTGAATTTGTGGAAAAGAACACCAGCTTTCATGATGGGCTTTTCGTTTCTGCCTCCTCCAGCAATAATGCCCACAGTGGCTCTGCAAGCTCCAGGAATTGTCTTTCTTGATCCTGATGGAAGTCTGATTCTAGTCTTAGTTCCATCATCGGAGTGACCAACAATGGTTGCATAAGTGCCTGAACATCTAGAGTATGATCCTTTATCTCCGACAGAGGATTCAATGTTGCAGATGGTGGTACCTTCTGAGATTTGATTCACGGGGAGAACGTTTCCAGTTGAAACAGTTGCTTTCCTTCCGCAGAAAACGTATTGTCCAGAATATGTTCCCTCAGCTGCAAGGAAGTACTCGGTTTGTTTCTTGTATTTATATGGATCTCTGAAGTCGACTTTGATGAGAGGGCAGCCTCTTCCTGGGTCATGAAGAACGGCACGGACAACTCCTCTAATGTATCCTTGCCTCTCCGAGAAATCAAGGTTACGATATCTGGGAGGAGCAATTCTGTGGGACTTGGGAGTGGTGTAAACACTGCCAACTTTGCCTTTCCTTTGGCCTGAATTGAAGGAAATATGTACATCTGATGACTTTGCCCATTAATCACAAAAAATATATTATTATTTTTAATCAATTAATATTTGAATTAATGCTTCTCCCCATTTCTCATCACTTCTACAATAAAGCTGCTATCTGTATTATTTATCTACTTTTTGGCCCTTAAATTTGCCTTATTTCATAAGACTGAGACCATTAAAATCATTTGGTTTACTCTTGATAAAAAATATTCTTTGTAAGGTTCTCTTTTCACCAGTAATTAAGAAATAAATCCAGCAAGAGTATCAATTCTATCAAGCAAAATTGCATTCAACTATTAATTAATTAAGTCATATCGAAAATTGGTTCCAATTGTAGATGTTTAAATAGCTCAACATCAAAAGATTGATCCTGCGTGGGAACTGATTTTAGGCCACAACTCAGAAGCCTATTTAGCGACTGGACCAGTAATGGCGCTACCCTTCGTTTCACCTTTATTATTAACGATGACGGCAGCATTGTCCTCACAGTAGAGGAAAGTACCATCTGGTCGTCTCCAAGCTCGTCTCTGCCTGATGATAACAGCGGGGTGAACTTTCTTTCTGAGTTTCTGAACTCCCTTTTTGCATGAAGCGAGGACGACGTCTCCGATAGATCCAGCGGGAAGTCGGTTAAGGCTGCCTCTGACGCCTTGGACTGCGATGATCATGAGGTTTTTAGCCCCTGAGTTGTCAGCACAATTAAGAGTGGCGGCGACTGGCAATCCTCTGGTAATTCTAAGTTTGACTCCAACTGCTCCTGTCTTAGTTTTTTTAGCCATAGATTAATTAAATAATAAAAATGCATTTTAAATAGATTAAAGTCGACTGCGAACTGATTTTGACGAATTTCATCTTAAAAGTAAGCCAATGCTGCAATGAGACCAAATTGAATTTTAACCGGTAAAAATGATAAAGCTTAAGCTCTCTAAATAGTAATCCGTTCTTTCTTGTCAACATTTGTATAATTGAGATAAAACTAGCAGGCAGATGAATAAAAAAATAACTTAGACGAGGATCATGAAATAGACTCAAGGCATTGAGAAAGAGCCAATCCCTTCTGTTATTGTCATTCCCACAGATCTCTACAACTTCCATTTCTGTTTTTATGATCTTGAAGAATAATTTAAAGGAGGCTTCTATCACGGAATCTTGGAGTTACCTGAGGACTACCCCTTTTCCCCGCCTAAAATAAAGTTTCTGACCAATAATGGTCGTTTCGAGGTGGGCAAGTCCATCTGCACTTCCTTTACACACTATCACAAGTAAACATGGAGTTCTTCTTGGAACATCCGCACCATTCTAACCGCCATGATTTCTTTCATGTATTCAAATGAAAGGGGCATTGGCGGCATTTTTGAGAATTCAACCAAGCGAAGACAGTTAGCAAAAAAGAGTCTAGGGGAAAATTTAAAAGATGAAAAATTTGTTGAATTATTCAAGAACAAAATCATATAGATGAACTTGGTTACTGTCTAAAAAATTAATGAGCTTGTTAGCGGCAAAAAGAAACGCAAAGAGAAAAACTCTAATAAAAGTAGCAAGAATAATTAGAGCATATAATAGTTTTAACTCATCGTTTAGCAAACCGAAGAAAAACCACCACAAATTGATAATGGCTCGTAGTCTTAGACCATCTGTCGCAAGAGAGAACTCAAGGACCAAGAGGACATTCCCGAGTATGATATCATTATCAAAAAAAGAAAACTCGATTTATCGGAAAGGTAGGAAATGGACAAAGAGGAAATTGAAGAGTTAGAGAGGTAGAAGACAGTCCAATAACCTCAAGAGCAATGATTTTAATCCTTAATTCTCTCAGCCATTTCTTTTCTACAAGACCATCTCATCATCAATCAGAGGTTGCGCAAATAATAATTATTAATCAATAAATATTTTTCAAGTTTGTATTCCTATTCAATTTAGAGGAGTACATATATCGATAAAATATTTGTAAGATTATTAATTTAAATTATTTTTAAAATGTTCAATATGGGAGGATTAGGAGGTTTGGGAGGACTTGGAGGAATGGGCCGCAATCAAGGCAATCCTGAAGCAACAGCCAAACCTGACACATCTGAGCAGATTTACATATCTTCTTTGGCACTTTTGAAAATGTTAAAACATGCACGAGCTGGTGTGCCTCTTGAAGTGATGGGTTTACTTATCGGGTAGGTCATTGATGACTATGCCATTAAGGTGGTCGATGTTTTTGCCATGCCTCAGAGCGGAACTTCAGTTTCGGTGGAATCAGTCGATCCAGTTTATCAACAGGATATGTTAGATATGCTCAAACAAACGCAAAGAACTTAAGTGGTTGTTGGGTGGTATCACTCTCATCCTAGTTTTGGATGCTGGCTTTCCAGCGTTGATATTAATACTCAGGTAACAATGTTTTGATTTAGCAATCTTTTGAGCAATTGAACCCTAAATGTGTGGCAGTTGTTATTGATCCCATCCAATCAGTTCGAGGAAAAGTGGTGATTGATGCTTTCCGTTTGATTAATCCAATGTTGGGCGTAAGTGGTCACTAGCCTCGCCAAACAACTTCAGTGAATGGTCATTTGAACAAACCTTCAATTGAGGCCATGTATAAGGGTCTTAACAAATACTACTACTCGATCAATATAAACTATCGCACAAACGAACTCGAGCAAAAAATGTTGCTAAACTTGTACAAATCAAAATGGAACAACACCTTAAAGCTCAAGGATCAAGAAGAAATAACTGAAAGAAGTGGAGACAATTGTAGCAAGATTGGACACCATTGCGAAGAGTGGTCCAAACGAATTGACGAGGAGACCAAGAAAGATAGGAAAGAGCTTGCAATCAAAAACACAGGTAAAGTAGACCCCAAGAGACACATCGGCGAAACTATTGAATAAACTGTTAACTAAAATATTCTTGGGATATTGGGTGGAATGATCTCAACTCAGTCCTTTTGATTGCTTTTAGAATAAACAATTTATTAACTCTCACAATAAAAAAGTTCCCTATCCGGGGATCGAACCCGGCCCGCCAGGGTGAAAACCTGGTATCCTAACCATATAGACTAATAGGGAGTGGTACCATTCCTTTTAGGTGTAGCACTATATACCTAATCAGTCCCCTATAAGCTGGGAATTTGTGTCTTAAACTTTAAAAGTTTGATGATTGGCATAAATGTATTATGGTTTGATTTGATATTCGATAGCTTGCTGCTTATTTTGGGACTATTTCAAAAATATAACTTTTACATATATTAATAACAGCAACATATGCAGAAAGATCTCTAAATTAGCGCAGTCATCGGATTTTCAGGTATGTTTTCATTAAATCAGGCAACATTTACGATGGCCTTTTGCTGCATCCAGACAATGAGCATATAGTATATCCTCTAGGATCAACAGTTGTCGTCAGGCACATCCTTTCCCGAACACAAACCTTTTTGAGAGGTCATCAACACCGCATTTCCTGTATCAATATCAGTTTATTTAGCCATAAAAATATCAAAAGATGGAAAATATATAGCCAGTGCAGAAGCATCCCTCCCAGGACAAATTGCAGAAATCATCGTTTGGGATTTCTAGCAGAGAACCATAAAACACAGTTTTAAGCTTCATAAAAACTCAGTTATTAGTTTAGCCTTTTCTCCAGATTCACATCTACTGGCTTCTCAGGGCTGTCTTGAGGATAAGTACCAATTTAAACTAGTTTAGGAATATGCTGGTAATTTGGGAAGTGGAAAGTGGGAAAAGCATATACGGTGCGGGCAACAAATAAGTCGTCAACGAAATTCTTTTCTTTAATAATGACAGCTCTCGATTAATTGCTGTGCAGCATAATGGGATTCAAATTTTAACTATTGATCCAGTCTATAAGAAAATACAGTCTCTCAATGCTAATTTTGGAAACGTAAAGAGACAATTTACCTGTGCTGCCATCGACTACAGTGATTCTTACGTTTACTGTGGCACCAAAACAGGAGACATATTTTAGGTTAACATCGAAAAAGCCATTTACAAGAGAGTTGGGCCAGTCAAGAGACTGTTCAGTTTAGGAATTACAATAATTAGAATTCTGCCGAATGGAGACCTGATTGTGGGGACGGGAGAAGGTAAACTTGCTCGTATTTCTATCCAAAACATGCAAATTGCATGTTAAACTGAAATAATGGGAAGTGTAACTTCGATTTCATTCACTGGTGATTATACTCATTATTTTTGCGGTACTTCTCAATCGAATATCTATTGGGTAAACTCTACCAATCTAACCCCATAGCTGCGCAACACTTGCCACTACGAAAGGATAAATGATGTCGCTTTTCCTTATAACTTTTCAGATGTTTTTGCAACTGCTTCTCTCAATTAAATCAGAATATGGAACAGTAAAAATAGGCAAGAACTTCTAAGAATCCAAGTTCCAGGTTTAGACTGCTACAGTGTGGCTTTTATGCAAGACGGTAAATCTATCATTTCAGGATGGTCGGATGGTAAAATTAGAGCTTTCCTACCTCAATCAGGAAAGCTGCTGTATGTTATTAATGATGCTCATAACCATGGATGCACAGCAGTCACCGCTACCTCTGATGGCTAAAGAATTATTTCAGGAGGAGCTGAAGGAGAAATTCGAATTTGGAAAATTACTAAACAAACGCAAGTAATGGAGGCATCAATGAAAGAGCATCGCAGTAGGGTTTGGTCCATACAAGTGAATAAGGATAACAATCAAGCAGTGAGTGCTAGCAGTGATGGATCCTGTATCATCTGGGATCTTAAGAATCACATTAGAGTACTTTGCCTGTTTGAGTCAACAGCATTCAAGCAAGCCCTTCTCAATACTGAAGAGTATCAAGTTTTGACTGCTGGTTCTGATCGAAAGATAACATATTGGGAAAAGCATGATGGGCAAATTATTAGGTCAGTGTAAGGGTCTTAGAGCTAGCTCAATACAATCGATCTCACAGCTGAAGGGAAGCACTTTGTTTCAGGAGGGCAGGATGGGCTGATCAAAATTTGGAACTATGACGAGGGAATTTGTTATTTCGAAGGTGAAGGGCATTCTGGATCGATTAATCGGGTTAAAATTTCTCCCGATCAAAGAAAAATTATCTCAGTAGGCAATGAAGGAGCTATTTTTATCTGGGATATGCCTGAAAGTGTTGCTAAGGATAAAGTCGAATCATAGTTGCCAACTTTGACGAAGGTCTCTCAAAAAGCAGAAGAAAAATCGGTCAAAGGTAGTGTTAAGAGTCACGCAAAGAGTAGTGCAAGGTAAAACATAAAAAAATGATTCTTCTGAAAATGTAATTAAATTGTTTATACGATAAAGGTTAAATAATATCAAGCATGGTTGCTTTAATTTTAAATTTGCTAATAGTAGCCATTGACTCAAGCTTTGTCCTCTTCTACTTCACCACTCTACTAATTTGACCAAATAGGATATTCTGCTTTACGAAGTTGGGTAAAATTCCAAATGATGACAGACTCTTCTATTGTGAAGTGCCTCAATCATTGATACTGAATATAAAAATAATTTTGCAATAAAATTAGACATTGCTGAAATTGAATTAGTTTTAATCAATATCTAAGAGAATGATTGACTAATCATTGCTTTTAATCAAACAAGTATTGTATTTTAATATCAATAATTCGATATTTATCACGACGACGACGAGGGAAACATCTTTCTTGATATGTTCAGCTGCTCATCGATCTGTTG
>Ga0302280_1002338_pt1 | contig 14660 bp, 17 predicted proteins | sample III_Fen_E1_1_FD_198771 | JGI IMG/M metagenome (GOLD analysis project Ga0302280, IMG submission 198771) | Peat permafrost microbial communities from Stordalen Mire near Abisko, Sweden - III_Fen_E1_1 | ecosystem: Environmental > Terrestrial > Soil > Wetlands > Permafrost | place: Sweden: Abisko...
CCCACAGTTCAATAATTTTAATTTATTTAAATTTGATGGTAATTCTGTTATGTCTGTCTCTTGTATATTTAATTCTTGTAAATTTGGATATTTTAATGACCCGTCAGGTTTTAATATAATTTTTAAAAATTCATCTTGTTCACAAAATTCTTGTTCACAAACTTCTTGTATACTTAAACTTGTCGTATAAAAATTTGTAGTTTTTTTAGTTCTGTGTATCACATTATTAATACTTTTACTTAAATATGGCAACTCTGGGTCAACTAAATAATCATTATACTTACTAAATAGATCTATCGGTAAATCTTCTAATTTTTTTTTCATGCTAAATCTTCTTTTCATTTTTCTTCCTTGTGAAAATCTTTTCATTTTTCTTCTACTATTTTTCTTGGGAGAACCAGATCTGCGTTTTTTGTGCTTCTTGTACTTACGTCTTAATAATTTAGCTGCAAGAACTCCTCCTGTTATCCCAAGGGCGGTTTTTAGGGCGCTTCTGGCTAAGTGTCTTTTAATATTGTCCATGTAAGTTCTCTCAAATATTGGATTATCGGATTTTTCAAGTTTCTGTACTAGAGCCCTCGCAATTTCGTGGTTAGATGCTAAAAAATTTATATTTAAAACAACACCTCTTATGTATTGCGAAAATAAGGGATTTTTGGTCAGTCCAGCCGCTATAAAATCAATAAATTTGTCTGGATCTTGGAGATGTTTTTTAATCAATGGATCTTGTATAAAAGCGTAAGTGACATACTCATCCATTTGATCAGAATTAAATACTAAATTTCGTGGGCTAGTAATAATTACATTATTTAACTGGTTGGTCGCACTTATCATATTTTTATCCTGAATAGTTCTATAAGTTAGGGCAAATAATTGTAATAAATCTAGCACGTAAAAATCTTCTTGTTCCTCCTGAGTTTTAGGTTCTTTTGAACATAAATGCCCAAAATCAATCATTTTGACTAGAATGCCTTGATCTTGCTTTTTATAAACATAATTATCCGGTTTAATATCAGCACAGTACAAGTGTTCAGTGAATATTTGTTTCTTCAGAAGTGCTTTCATTTGTACAATAACTGACCCAGCTATGCTTAATTCTTCTTGTGTATAAATCTTCTTGAAGTATGATCTTAATGAACCATCAAATTTTTCCATAAAAATATATTGACTGACAACTCCCACATATTCATTCACTACGTAAAATGCTGAAGAAACTTTTGGACCGATCTCACTTTTACCCATTTCATAGGCAATTTGAACTTCTGTATCTAAAGTTCTAATTGTATCAGCCTTAGATTCAACTTGGGCAAAGGCAGGTTTAATTATATTTTTAAACCAGCGATTTATGGAACTTTCATCATAAGTCATGGAAATTTCCTTGAGTATAATAGGAGATCTACCCAATTGAAGTATAGTATAAATTTGGCCAAAAGAACCTGTTTTAGTGTGAGGATAAGCCTTCATATCATTTCCTATACCAACTTTAGACAAGCACTCTATTAAATAAGGAGGTACCTCTCCCTCGTCATCAGAAAGTGGTTTTGTTATGACTTTACATAGTTTATTTTCCATTTAATTAAACAAAATAAAAAATGTTCGATCAAAATATTTAACTTTGTTTAATGTAAATGAGAAAACTACATAGACGATCAAAAAAACGATCAAAAAAACGATCAAAAAAAAGATCAAAAAAACGGTCGCGTAAGAAAAGACGTCGTAAATCACGTAGAAAAAAATCACGTACACGCAGAAAATTTGGTATGTTAGCAAAACTTATGGCACATGGCTGTGCACCTGGGGGTATGAATGCTCAAAATCCTCTAGCAAAGTTTTTTGATAAGTTATTAGGGTTTAATAATATTGATCAAACTGTTAGAATTATTAATCAACAAATTCAACAAGATCCTGATTTTACAAATAATATGACACTGATAATGAGTAGAATTGAGGGTGGTAATACAAATGCATCCCCTATTGAAACAGACTTCATGCAAAATTTTTACGAAGAATTCAAAAAAGTATCGACCAGTGATTCCAAGAAAAAATCGGATTTAGTTCAAAAAGACGTTACTGATTTTCAACACGCCTATGCACAGGCTTCCGACTGGGTCAAAGATTTTAACACAAATTTAAGTAAACTAGGCATTGTTTCACAAGATTGGATAACAGAATTTAAAAATAACCCAACAAAATGGGAAGAATGGGCATGTGAATTTACTACGGCACCTGCAGCGGCATCTACTGCACCTGCAGCGGCATCTACGCCTTTACCTAGAGGTAGATTAGATGTAATTGCTAGTCATATGTATCCACCTATTGTATTGAAATCAGAAAAAGAACAAGAAGTAGAAAAAGTACCATTAGAATTACCCGTAAAAGAGGAAAATACTGCAGTAAAAGAGGAAAAAACAGAAGAAGAAGATTTATTTAATGATCCTAGGATATACAAAACTTTAGATCATCTGGTTGGAAGGGTAGGTTCTCATTATTCTCTACCTGCATCTGGATCTCCAAATAAACTACAGGCAACTTTTTTGAACGAGCCTTCCAAGCCAGGTGATCGCATTTTTGAGGAAAAGTGTCCGATATGCAAAAAACCTATTGGAAAATCATATTCGGTTGGTCATTTTGGCTGGAATAGTTACCCTGTTCATTTATACTGTTTTTTTAAAGAATTCTTATCAAACCCAAATAATTTTGCTGATAGTAGGGGTCAAGAATGGATTAAGAATAATATATATCAAGTAGAATGGGTTATGAAAGACTTCCCTAACTATTTCAGAAAACCTATCTAACAAAATTTCGTGATTTCATAAACTTAAATAATTCATGGTCTCCCAAAGACCATGAATTATTTAGAGGTAGTTTCGGCCCGGCATCCTTTGGATGCTCCCAGCCACGCGCCACAGGCGTGTGGATGGTCTGGAATCAACTTTTTCTTCTACGTGATTTCCTTCTACGCGATTTTCTTCGGGATTTTCTGCGTCGTGACTTACGGGATTTTCTACTTCGTCGTCGTCGACGTCCAAAGTCGTTGTTCGGGTCTATTTGTGGTTTTATGGGTGCTATATCTGTTTGGTGGATTGGTACTATCTCTCCCCTACATACTGGACATTCAGTATGATGTTTATTTGTATCTGATACTCGAGTTGACAACCATTCTTCTAAACATCCCCGATGTACGGTTAAATGCATTTCATGTCCTTGTACTGTATAGCATTTATTCTCTTCAGGGATATCTTTAAATGATTCTCGACATATTGCGCATATTCCTCCTGTAACGTTATTTTCACATGATGTAAAATTGGTGGTTTTGTAAATTGGAGGATACACGCAACAATTACAGTTAATATTTGCTGGAACTACTAATCTACCTGCCAAACCTGATTCCGTACATCTTATCTCTGTAAGTTGTGGAAAATTTACTAAATTTAGTTCTAATAATGGACACCATGCGCAGCTCAATAGAGTTAATTCTGGCATTGGAAAAATTTCATTCAACATACGGCACCTTGTGCATATTAAACGACTTAGTTTGGGCATTGTAGGAATAGTTTCCAATATTGGGCAATCATAGCAGTCCAAAGAGATTAGTTTGGGCATTGGAGAAATTTCGTGCAATATAGGACACTTATAGCACCACAACTGTGTTAGTTCGGGCATAGTAGGAATAGTTTTTAACTCGAGACACCCTGTGCAGAACAATTTAGTCAATTTGGACATTACAGATATAGTTTTCAACTTATTACACTGCTTACAGTTCAATATGATTAATTCTGGCATGGTAGGAATAGTTTTCAATTTAGGGCATTCTGAGCAGTTCAATTCGGTTAATTCTGGCATTAAAGCTATATGTCTCAATACTGGGCAATATGAACAATCTAATATAGTTAGATTGGGTAATTGAGGAATATATCTTAAATTGAGACAATCTGAGCAAACTAAGTGCATTATTTCATCACTTCCAATTATAGATATTATATCTGTTAAATCTCTGTTGCTTATTGATTTGCCAGAGATAATCAAAATTCCATTATCAAACTCATATTCGCTCCCATCCATTTCTTATTACTTACAAATAAATATGTCTTTTTCTGGATTTTCTTCGTCGTGACTTACGGGATTTTCTGCGTCGGGATTTTCTTCTGCGTGATTTTCTGCGTGTTCCGAACCCCATTGACTTCAAATTTTTTAGTATTATTCGTCCTATGTCTTCACGTCCCTGTGGAAATTTTGGAAGGATTGCTCGAACACCCTCCTTATTTCGCTGATAGCCTTCACGCATTTCAGCTAGTTCAGCATCAGTTTTGGGTACTACCTGTGGTGATTCCGTACTATTTATATATCGTAACTTAGGGTAATTATAATAATCTAGCGTAAGCATCGGGCAGTTATAACAATATAAATGAGTTAATTCAGGCAATTGAGGCAAAGTTCTCAGTAGTGGACAATCTGAACAATATAAGCTAGTTAATTCAGGCAATACTGGTATTGTTGTCAGCAGTGGAGATCTTGAACAATATAAATTAGTTAATTTAGGAAACTCTGGCAACGTCAGCAGTGGCCAGCCACCACATTTAAAATTAATTAAATTAGGAAACTCTGGCAACGTGGTCTGCAGGGGACACCAAGAACAGTCAAACGTAGTCAGTTGAGGATACATTGGAATTCTAGTCAGTAGAGGATTGTCCGAACAATCTAATGTGGTTAGTGTAGGTATCTCTGGCAAGGTAGTTAGCAGGGGACACCAAGTACATGCCAAATTAGTCAGCTGAGGATATATTGGAACTCTAGTCAGTAGAGGAAGGTCTAAACAAGTTAACTCAATCAATGTAGGTATTTCTGGTAACGTTGTTAATCCGAAACAAGTTGAACAATTTAAATTAATTAATTTAGGATACTCTGGAAACGCGGTCAGTAGTGGACACTGGTAACAATATAACTTAGTCAACTTGGGATATATTGGTAGGCTAGCCAGTCGAGGACACCTGCTACAATCTAACTCAGTCAGTGTAGGTATCTCTGGTAGTGTTGTCAACTGAGGACATCTATCACATATTAATACAGTTATATTTTGCATAATTCGGACTCTAATTTGGAGTTCTTCATCTGTCAGGTCCTTATTTGTTAGATCCAGGACCCTCATTTATTACTTACAAATAACTTTTTCTGCTGCGGGATTTTCTGCGACGTGACTTACGGGATTTTCTTCTACGTGATTTTCTTCTACGGGATTTTCTGCGTGTTCCGAACCCCATTGACTTCAAATTTTCTAGTATTATTTGTCCTATGTCTTTACGTCCCTGTGGAAATTTTGGAAGGATTGCTCGAACACCCTCCTTATTTCTCTGATATCCTGCTCGCATCTCAGTTAGTTCAGCATCAGTTTTGGGTACTACCTGTGCTGATCCCCAACTACCTATATGTTGTAACTTAGGGTAATTATAATAATCTATAGTGAACACCGGGCAGTTAAAACAATATAAATGAGTTAATTCAGGTAATTTGGGCAAGGTTCTCAACAGTGGACATTGATGACAATCTAACAAAGTTAATTTAGCCAAGACTGGTATCGTTGTCAGAACTGAGCAGTTAAAACAATATAAATAAGTTAATTCAGGTAATTGAGGCAAGGTTCTCAGTAGTGGACATCGAAAACAATCTAACCAAGTTAATTTAGGCAAGACTGGTATCGTTGTCAGCAGTGGACATTCTGAACAATATAAATTGGTTAATTTAGGACAGACTGGTATCGTTGTTAACAAGAGACTTCCGTCACAATGTAACCTAGTTAATTCAGAAAATTGTGGTATTGTTTGAAAGGAACATTTATCACAAACTAACTCAGTTAGCTGAGGATATATTGGCAACGTGGTAAGTAGCAAATTATATGAACAATCTAAAACAACAAGTTCAGGATACTCTGGTAACGCAGTAAGCAGGGGACACTGGTAACAATCTAACTTAGTCAACTGGGGATATATTGGCACTTTAGTAAGTATAGGATTGTATGAACAATCTAACACAGTCAGTGTAGGTATTTCTGGCAATGTAGTCAGCAGAGGACACCAAGAACAATCTAACTCGGTTAGTGTAGGTATCTCTGGTAGTGTTGTCAACCGAGGACATCTAGAACATATTAACACAGTTATATTTGGCATATTTTGGACTTTAATATGGAGTTCTTCATTAGTCAGATCTTCATCTGTTATATCCAGGATCATTTATTAATTAGCTTGATAATTAATCAATTAAACACTTTACACCTAGTTAACGCATCATCACATTTGTTTGTGGAGCCCCAATTCCTTTTGTGCATATACAACATTGTTCAATAACTGAAACAGTAGATATGCAACACGATGCTGTTGGACACAGACACATATTAACTAGACAAACGCATGGACTTATCATAAGATCTGTGGCACTGCATTGTGGTGACCATATGGTGATGTAATTTGATGGAAGCACGTAACTTGTTGAATACCAAATTCCTACATCGTAATAACCATTAGTATCGTGTCCTAGTATAATACATTCGCACGGCATTTGATCTTTTTACCTTATCTGTTTTTAAGCCTACGCTTAATTTTTTTTGTTTTCAACTTTTTTCTGCTGCGTGATTTGCGTGATTTACGTGATTTTCTTCTACGTGATTTTCTTCTACGGGATTTTCTGCGCTTACCAAAACCCTGTGGATTTCCTAGACGTGCTAGTCTTTGTCGATCTATTGCTGGACCTAACAGGGGAGGTAGTGGTGGAGGTGGTGGAGCTAGTGGTAAATTAACTCTTTGTGGATGTGGCCATGGTTGATAACCTAGACGATAAATCACTTCTAATATATCTCCATTTCTTACACCATGTTCATCTATTCTACCCTCATCAATTTGTCTACCTCTGAACAGCAATCGTTGAGAATTTGGATCTGGCCCTCCCTGGTCATAATATTTTAATTTAACATCGTCAATATATTCTTGTGGGCTGACAATTAATGGAATTTCTCTTCTAGTTAAATCTCTAAGGTAAATGGTAATAAACGGTGGAAATTCATTTATAAATTAAGTGTAAAAACCAAATAAATTTTTTTGTCTTCAACATTTGTCATGTATGACAAATATTCAATGATTTTGCCTATCCGTTGGTCTGGACTTATTAAAAAATTAAATACCCTAAACTAATTTGAAAGAAACAAAAAATGAACGAACAAATAAAAGATTATTTCAAGAAAGTCAATGAATTTTGGGTACTAGATGGTACAATTGATCGTCGTTTATGTCCATATAATTTGAAACATCTTAAGTTTAGTCCAGAAGTTGTACGTATGATACAAACACGAGCACACTTTTATTCTAAGATTGTGTACGCATTAAATGACGCTGATTTATATACGAAAGATATTAGATCTTTGATATTCGATATTCAAAAGAAATATGAAAAACTCGAGAGCAGTTATGAATTGATTCCTCAAAAAAATCTGATCAAAGATATTGATAGTATTATGAAAGAACTTGAAAAAGAAGTTAGTTGGGAAATTTATCAACGACAAACTCTACTTACCAGTAAAGAATTATTCAAAAAAGCATTGGCTTAATTTCATGGTCTGTATGAGATCATGAAATTATTTAGTGTAGTTTGGCCCGCGTCGTAAGACGCTCCAGCCACGCGCCACAGGCGTGTGGTTGGTCTAGAATCCTACTTCAAAAAAAAGCCAAAAAGTCGGTCAGAATTTTTAATGTTTTTAATGATAAATGCAATCACCGCGTCCTCCAACTATTCCTGGTGATTTATCACTGGCTAGTTTAAGAGTAGCTAAGCAAGCTATCTTAGATAATGGGGTTGGTGCAATTGTACCTGTAACCCAATCTGATGTACAATTGGAAACTAATGGAGGTGGGATAACTTTATTGCAACCCCCCACAAATTCTAGTGTACCTCTTTACTCTAGAAAAAAATGCTATCCGATTATAACTGGAAATTTTCCTGCATATATTGGAAGTTCTGCTGTAGATTCTCAAAATAATGTTTATGTTTGTATGGCAAATGATACAGGAAATATTTTACCTGTGTATAACAGAAATGGTACTAGTACTGTTTTTGTTACACCTGGAAATGCGTATCAAAATGCATTTATACTCAAATATAATTCAGAGGGAATTGTATTATCGATGACTTTATTAAACAATGGAGGATATGGTAGTGCTATGCCCCAATTAGCAATTGATTCAGAAGATAATTTGTATGCAATTGGTATGGTATCTAATGGACAAACTCCATTTGTATATAATTTTTCAACTGATGGTATTTACGTAACAGCCTTTTTACCTAATTTTACTCCAAGTAGCGAATCTGTTTTTGTTTATAAATGGAATTCTGCCGGTACTGCATTATCTTGGACAGTGATGGGAGATATTGGACCAGGTTATCTTATATTCCCCACTATTGCTATTGATAAACTAGATAATGTGTACGCAGTATTTTCATATTTATCAACCCCAGTAATTAATGTTTATAACTTATCTACTACTAATTCACTTGGTACTACAGCTCCATTTACTTTACCTACTTCTCCAACAATTTGTAGTTTGGCGGTGGTTAAATTTGTTGGAGATGTTGCGACATCATATACTGTTTTAAACTGCGGAACACGAAATAATACCTCCAATCTTTGTGCTTCTGTTGTTTTTGATTCTCAGAATAATTTAATTATTGGAACAACAGTAGTTAATGAATCTGGATATCAAATTAATAATTTTTCAAATGGAGCACTTTCACCAAGTGCATATTCTGTACCAAGTACCACATCAAATCCTTATAGTGTATTAATAAAATGGAACGCCGAAGGACTTGTTCAACAATGGACTTTAAACATCGGGAATACTGGAAGTTTTCAGATTACGAGTATGTCCATAGATTCTTTGGATAATCTTTATGTATGTGGATTATATACTACTACTGGCTCACTTGTTATAAATAATTTGTCATCTAGTACTTCCCTTGTTCCTTCTAGTATTGCACTGCCAATTAGTACAATAAGTGGATATATTATTAAATTTTTGACAAGTGGTGTTGCATACTCATGGACAATATTACCTGTGTATGACTATGGATTTGGTATAATGTGTGCATGCGATTCTCAAAATAATTTGTATCTATATGCAGCAAGTCATTTCCAAACAACAATTCCTGTTTATAATTTTTCAACAACTACTGCTATAGGAACATTGCAATTTGGAGCACCAATTTTACCAGGTAACGACATTGACAGTAGATGCTTACTCATCAAATGGGGTCCAAATGGTATTCCATATTCGTGGACTAATTTAGATATTGATCCCACTGGTGGAACTTTCGTGGGTCTTGCTATGTCAATTGACAATGACGATAGTGTTTATTTCTTAGTAGGAGCCCAAATTAATATGTCATTTCCATACAGTATTGGAAATATGACTAGCTCAGATGTACCCAGTAATCAGGTAGTATTTTATAATAAAGGTTCAAACCCCTGTATATTAGTTAAAATTCTCAGTAATGGACAAGTTTCTATTATGCCAGAAATTACCTACGCTCTTCCCGAAGTAATGGTCCCTACTGAATTTGTAGTAAATTTACAGACACCAAATTATAATTATAACTTTATTGACCCCGTTACACAAAATATTATCAATATAAATCAATTCGCTGGATCTCTAAAGACATTATATACATTCCTATGGTACGATGGTGAATGGCAATTAGTTGCTTAATTCTTAAAAAAAATTTTAGTCTAATATTCACTCAGAATTTAACACAGCATATCATGTCTAAAGCCCCGTTCTGGTTTAACGCCACACCTGATGACAAAATTATAAATATCATCGGTGCTAATGGAAACACTTTTCCTGTATTTGTTAATCATCTGGCAACTACACAACAAGTTGGTATAGATGATTCACTCAGCAAAAACGACGCTAAAAAAACGACTAAAAACGAGTCTAAACAAGATAGTTCTAAAAACGACGCTAAACAAGATAGTTCTAAAAACGACGCTAAACAAGATAGTTCTAAAAACGAGTCTAAACAAGATAGTTCTAACTAATTTCTATGTACAGAACTTTTGGGAGTTATGATTAAATTTAATGGTTAGTTGAAACATGTGAGTAATCTTCTAATTTCATGATCTCTTTGGCATCATGAAATTATTAGTGTAGTTTCGGCCCTGCGTCCTCTGGACGCTCCAGCCGTGTGGCCGCAGGCCCACGGATGGTCTGGAACCTGATTAATTAAATAGCTTAACAATTAATCGACTGTACAAAAAAGATGGAACCACTTAGAATCGCTAGTTTTTACATTAATAAAGACCTTGTACAACTATATTATAATGACAGAGTAAATAAATTCGTTACTTTGAAATATGACGACTATATATCATTCTGCACCACCCAAGGACTAGAAAAATTCACCGATACTATTTGGATTTCTAAAAATACATAGTTGCATGCACTATTTCTACTAAGTTTTCTGATTTATATATCTATCTAAATCACAAAGCACGAGATAAAGGGTGGAGAGTACACAAAGTAGTAAAAGATCCTATAACCGAAGCTAAATTATGGCTTGATACTCCAGTTGAAGAAGAACTAGATCCATTTATGGGCTAGTTATAAATGCGTACGCCCTCTCTGGCATCCCTAGGAACGTTTACTCATGTATTTTGTGTATGTAGTTCTTCAATCACCCTATCGTATAATGATTTAGAATGACTTTGGGAAAGCTTTAGTTCTTCTGTGCTTTTGGCGTACAAATCAGTCAAAAATTTAACAGCTTTATCATCTGTTTGCCAGTATTCATCGTAATTTACTTTGTAGGGATATGAAATTATGTACTCAAATTTTCTATGCACTAGCATAAATGGTTCTCCCACAAAACATACAGTAAAATCTTTATCTGATAGATTCTTTGGTATCTTACAACAATTTTCACATCCTAAATTGTCTTCTTTTAGATTGATTTCTTGTCCTTCGTGGTCATATGGAGTAATTTCCTTGACAACGTAAACGTAAAAATAAGGATATTTTTCTCCGCATTGAAAACAATAGTATCCCATTTCCCTGCGTAAATTCTGTTTATGCCCTCTCTGGCATCCCTAGGAATTAATCTATGTTAGAATAAATTCTTTTATGCTGTAATCTTTTTTAAAATTAATGTTTGTGTATAACCACCATATTCTGAACATCTGTCATAATAACTCACTTCTGTTTTATCGTTTTTAAAATTTATCATGTAGTAACCGTAGTGTCTACCAAATGTTTTCAACTGATCCAAAGTTTTGATCTCGTCTAGTGCTTCACATGTAAGATTAGTTTCTTCAAACATTGCTTTAAACATTGTAATAAATGTAGATAGTGCTTCTTCATATGTCTTACATTGCTCTATTGATGATTCTATCCGATCTCTTACATATTTGTCTGAGGTATAATGAATTGTTGTTTCATCTTCCCTATCATACATTGATTCATATCTGAATTCATAATCATCTGGACCCCTATGATCTTTGTTATATTCAAATGTTTCTTTAAATTCGATTTCGTAAGTGATGTCGTTTGTCACGCCAGTGATATCGTTTGTCTCAGACATTTATGCCTCTGTTACGCCCTGTGTGAACTTTGTTACGCCCTCTCTGGCGTCCCTAGGAATTAATCTTTCTGTACTTGAAATTGTTGCATGGATCTACCTTGTTTACAGGTTGCCCATGACAATTCTCCACATGGACATTTTTTTGACATTAATTGGAGGATCTTGGTCTCTAGATCCTCACGTGTTTTGACATTCACGTCTACATCCCAATCATCATGATAATTACACGTTAGGACATAATACTCATAACCATCTTGATAATGATAACATTGTTGTATGTATATGTATGCGCCTTCTGGCCAATGTTCTGAGCAAATTGTGTGGCTTTGAGTGTCAAAGTTTTTTACTACGTATATCAGTTGATCCATGTTTTCTATTGTAATGTGTTTCCTGTTTTTCACCGTTGTAAACCATGTATTCATGCGTGTGTTTACGCCCTGCGTAAATTCTGTTTACGCCCTGCGTAAATTCTGTTTACGCCCTCTCTGGCATCCCTAGGAATTAATCGTTAGTGGTATTTTATTCAGTTTGGGGGGGCCCCCCCTCTTCTATGAGCTTTGAAATTGTGTATATAAAATTAACAGAATTTACATCTTGTAGACACAGTCTTTCCATTATCCAGGCTATCTCATTTTCACCTTTATCTTTGTCCCATGTTTGGATAAGCTGTCTCATGAGTAAAAATGGAAATACTTGTCTTTCTACCTCATGGTTTGCCTTAAATCTTAGGATCAATATTGTTATATTTCTGCACTGGGGACACTTTTGTATACTTATTCCACCATCTCCTGTCATTTGTCTGCATAAAGTTATCTTTACTTGACAACTATCGCATATTGAATAATTACAAATTGAACATATTGAATTAACTGTGTTGTCGTCTGATTCGGTTTCATCGCATATAAAACATATACCACCAAATACTTTTTCTATATATGTTTTAGGATCTTTGAAAAATTGCTTATTTTGCTTACTTATCTCTATTGAAATTGGACTACAATGCCCTTTTGTAAATATAACACAAAAATGACCTGAACGTTTGATATCCGTTCGGTAAAATGATATAAAAAATGCTGGGTCATCATTTTTAAATTCAGCTAGTCTTGATTTTCTTATTGCTAATCCCTGCTTATTTAGCCCTTGGAGTAATTCAATTTGTTCACCTAGATCAACTGTTTCTTCCATGCGTAAACTCTGTTACGCCCTGCGTAAACTCTGTTACGCCCACACAGGCATCCCTAAGAATAATGCTTATAAAACATGATTAAATGTTAGTCGTTTCTGTAAATCTTCTGCCTTGGCTATACGTGTTTTTATTTTAGCTAGTTTAGATATAGCAGCTTTAACTTTGTACTCGTTGTCCTCGTTGTATTCCTTTATTAAGTATTCTTCTTGGATTTCTTGCATTTCCTCTAGCTTTAGTATAAGCTGAGTCAATTGAATCCATGTATTAATAGCACTCATCTTGGTCTCTGCATCATAGGACATTTGTATTTATGCCCTGTTTACGTCCACTCAGACGTCCCTAAGAATAATGCTTATAACTTTACTCATCATCGCTGCATCCACTTGCATCACTATTAGTGAAACAGATGGCTGTATCATTAGTTAATGTGTTCAGTTCAGATTCAAGCACAGTGAGAAGCCTTTTGATTGCAGCATCACTAGTTGTGTCCAGTGCAATAAACTTAGCTTTGAAACGTTCTGCAAAAATCCTACGCTGAGCGCGAACTTTTTCTTGTTGAGTCATGGGTTGCTTGTCTTTTCGACCTTGTTGGTTTCTAAGCCAAAAAATTTTTTTTCCTGGTAAATTGATTTTTATATATGAATTAACCCATTATAACCCCGAAGGTTTAGTTATTATTATTTTTTAAACTCGTGTAAATTGAAAACGCGAGATATCGCATGTATTACAATCATTTTTAAAGCACTTGGAACAACGACGCCCACATAAACATGCGTAGTGCATTGTTCCTGGATCAACATTGGTTGACTTGCAATCGATACATGGCAGTTTCATAAATTCATCCCAAAAAGTCGGCGTCTTATTGCCACTGGCATCAATCATTATTGAACCAAAGTGGCTTTTACTGAGCTGACGAAGTTCTTGTTTCGATGCCTCACTTGGAATACTGGTTTTGGAGGCCTCACTTGGAATGGTGGTGGTTGTAGTGGTTGAGGTGGTTGAGGTGGTTGTGGCCATAGACTTTTTGTAAAGAATCAAAGAAAACAGAACAGATGAACTGATGCCAATTACTGCTGCTTTTTGCATCATGGTAATTAACTTTTAAACCTGGTGGGACCTAAAGGCTAATATTTTTTTGATCACTAGAATGATTCACGATAATTCTTCCCAATCATGGATCATGCTAGTGATATTATGCATAGTAATTGGCTTTTTGCGAGAAATCAATTCATTTAATTCTGTTTCGAGATTATCTAGAAAATCGAGGGCTCTTTTCTTATCCACGGTATCACTATCTTCTGTAAGTATATCTAAAATTTGCTTCATTACATTAATTATTGGCACTATGTTTATATCCTTTCGGTTTTGTATCTTATATAACATACTTATCATTTTTTCTAGTTTAAGTAAACCGTAAGTTTCTACAAATATATCTCTATCTAAATTTCTATTTGATTTCCACTTTTGATTAATCGATTTCTTTAATCTATACAAATCAGTTTGCTGATAACGAAAAAAGTTTATCATTTTCTTGTATCTCAAAAACTCCCTTAAGGAAAAAAATTTTTTAAATGCCACTCAGGCATCCCTAAGGATTTTATACATGACCCAGTGTGATGGCTCCAATGACCGCTCTGAGTTGGGAATTTTCTTTCTCGAGTTGGGCTTTTTCCTCATGCAACTGGGTGTTTTGAACTTTAAGTTGTTTTATTTCGTAAAGTAGAGACCTGATTCTTGTCTCTTCGGGATTAGAAGTTTTCTTTTTAAACTGAAACATTACTAGATTATCTGGGTTAGTTTCACCCATTAACTTTAAATTCTCTATTTCACTCGAACTAAGCCTCGTCATATCTAATTGTTG
>Ga0302280_1002340_pt1 | contig 14656 bp, 18 predicted proteins | sample III_Fen_E1_1_FD_198771 | JGI IMG/M metagenome (GOLD analysis project Ga0302280, IMG submission 198771) | Peat permafrost microbial communities from Stordalen Mire near Abisko, Sweden - III_Fen_E1_1 | ecosystem: Environmental > Terrestrial > Soil > Wetlands > Permafrost | place: Sweden: Abisko...
TTTCTTTGAATGCTTTGAAAAAATTACAACTTGGTTTTTCCATGCTTGCTTTGAAATTTTTATTGATTACAACTTGGTTTTTCCATGCTTTCTTTGGTTGCTTTGAAAAAATTACAACTTGGTTTTTCCATGCTTTCTTTGTTTGCTTTGAAAAAATTACAACTTGGTTTTTCCATGCTTTCGTTGATTGCTTTGAAAAAATTACAACTTGGGTTTTCTCATTATTAATAAATGAACTTAAAAATATACATTAAATATGAATATAATGAAATTCTTAATATATGGTGGAAATGGTTGGATTGGACAACAAATTGTTCACCTGCTACGTGAAATGAATCATGAAGTTATAATTGGACAATCTCGAATTGACAATTATGAAACTACATTGATGGAAGTTCAGCACATTAATCCAGATCGAATAATTTGTACTACTGGTCGTACAAGTGGAGGAAATTACAACAACATTGATTATTTAGAAGGATTAGATAAAACTGCTGAAAATTTACGAGATAACCTACAAGGTCCTGTTAACTTAGGTATAATTTCCAATATTAATAAAACTCACGTCACATATTTAGGAACTGGTTGTATATATCACTATGACGACGATCATCCAATTCCAAATGTTTTAGATTGGGATAATGGTAAGAATAAAAATAATCATGGTTTTACCGAAGATGATAAACCCAATTTTTTTGGATCACAATATTCCATTGTCAAAGGTATGACTGACCAACTTATCAGACAATATGATAATGTTCTAAATGCCCGAATTCGTATGCCAATAACCGCAGATTTAACCAGTCCTCGCAATTTTATTACTAAAATACTATCATATGAAAATGTCATTGATATGCCTAATTCAATGACTGTACTGCCTGATTTATTGCCTGTTTTAATTGATTTATCAATTAACAAAGTCACAGGAACAGTTAATTTAGTCAACGATGGTGTCATATCACCTGCTGATGTTATTGAATTATACAAGCAATATGTCAATCCAGATCATAAATACAATCGAATTCCGTTGTCACAATTGGTGACTGTGGGTAAGCGTTCTAATAATTATTTACAATGTGATCGATTAAAACAATTACATTATGTTGACATTTCAGATATTAGAACAAGCATTACAAAGTTATTTGAAAATATCCAGAACGAAGTTAAAGATTAATTTTAACATCTTTAAATATACCACCATGTTCACCAATACCATCAAATACATGTGTTATAATAATTGATCCATCATCTAAATTTATTTTTATTTTACTTTCACGCACTACTGAAAAAGAACGAATTAAGTTAATTTGTTGATCTACTATATACATTGCTCTGACACCATAATCATCTTCTGCGTCATCAATTACAAAATAATATTTATCTTTGTAAACAGTTAAAAAATCAAGTTGATATGTGTAGAAATGAATGTTTGGGGAATTGGTTAATGTAAATGTTTTATCACCTTTAAAATTTGGGAAACTACCACATTGAAATTTATTACTATTAATAGTGACGAAAATGTTTCCAGTGTTATCAATATCTAAATCGTCGTACATTAGTTTTTGATCATAACTTTTCCCATATTTAGAAAATTAATTTTTGATCAATTTTTAAAATCCAATGATTGGATACGCATTTGTATTATCACTTTTTAGAGTAAATTGTTTTTGTCCATATGCGATACTAATCTTAATTAGCTGAATATTAATGTCCGTGATCAGTCCATAACGTTCATCATAATTTTTCTCTGTTTTGCTAATATTTTCCAAGTATTTATTCATAACTGAAATGATTTGTGTCTTATAGTCATAATCGTTTTCAAGTAATAATATTTTTCCCAACCACTTATCTTTGTCAATTTTACCTTTCAAATAATCAACTCTAATATTCATCAAATCAGATTGAAATTTGTCAATTACTTTGGTGACAGTAAATTTTGTTCTCATCATTGTAGCAATAATGTTGGGATCTACTTTCCATAAGATATTTTCAATTGTTGATTTATCTGTATCTTCTGGCAAAACATTATGTAGTTGTGACGTTTTTTTAATTAATTCGTTGTCTTTAATAGGATTACTATTACTGATCTGAATTGTCATTGTTGTCCATTCAAATCTAACTCCACAATTACTACATCTCATATGATTACATCCTTCACCTTTAATAATTGGAGTATAACATGATGGACAGGGTTTTGTAGTTGAACGCATTTCCTTCAATGATTCCACAATACTTGGATCACATTTATGAATTCCAGATGTTGTTTTTTGATTACACATATCACAATATAATTGGTTACAAATTCCACACTTTCCAAACATAACTACTCCGGCACAATTTCCATTGTCACATCGGAAATAATTTTTAACACTGGCAATACTTGTAGCAATGGCATCAAATTCAATTTCATATTCTGGTTTGACTACAAATCCACGTGCTCTTGCTTGTGTTAAAAATCGCTTGTTTTTTTGTTTTAATTCCTGATATTCTTTCCATTCAATATATTTTTGTGCTACTGGCAACATTTTCTCTTCTCTTGAAAAATAAATATCCTTAAAGTGATTTGAAAATGCCGAAATATATTTGGACAATCCCATGAATTGAACCAAATCATAACGTCCAATATATTGATTACATCCTAAACAATGTGGTTTTCCCCATTCTGGGTTACATATACATTTAACACAAAATAATGTATTACATTTCTTTGGTTTTTCTTCATTTTTAATGATACTATTATGGCAATGAAAAAGTAAATCAATCGTATATGATGAATAGCAAATGTGACAATCTTCTACTATCAAGTCTGTTTTTAACTCCATCTTTTTGTTTTATTATATGAAATCTACAATTTATTAATAATCAAAAATTATTTCATTCTTTGACAATAATAAAAAAAAAATGATTTTTAATTATTGCCATTATTTTTAATAGATTATATATTTATTCCCGATTTGCCATGGAAATCCTCCAACATTCATATGAAAATGTTCATGTATCACTGCCATCAGGTATTATTCTCAATCAATTAAACAAGGACAAAATTAACGATGAGGGAAAATACTTTAAGGCAACTGAATTCAAAGAATATACGTTGTACAATGGAACACACAGTAATGACTGGAAATATGATATTCCTCGTGAAAGTGATACTATTATGATTCATCAATTAGTAATTCAATTATCAGACAAATGTTTTTTCGATGATAATTTAAGTTCATTAAAAACATTTCTTAATGATTTAAATAATATTCATATAGATTATGGCACTTGGCGTTTATTTTCCTGTAACTTAAAGTTTTGTGCTAAGTTAAATGAATCTAATCTTAAACGAAACTTCCTTTATAACACTATTACTATTGATTTACCATTCAAGTATATGTTTAATCCTATTAAACAAATTTTACTTGGCAATGGCATTACTTGTGTTGTTGATGGTAACGAAAAAATGAACACATATATTACCAGCATGTCGGTTGTTGCTAAATTAACATATTTAGATACTGAACCTCGTTTAAATTTAATAAATGAAATTAAACATGATCATCGTCGAGAATTAGTTCAACAATTTGCTTGTACTACACCTGATGATAATATTAGTGATCCAAAACATCCCGAACAATTGGTTTTGAATTTGAAATCGTTGCTTATGTTTGGAGCAATTAAGGGATTTTTTATTGAATCCAACATTACATTGATTTCAAAATTTGTCATTAAACTTAATAACGACACCATATTTGATTATAATAATGTTACATTGAATGCAAGTTGTGTGAAATTAAGCAAAGATTTATATTATATGCCACTTCACGACGATACTTTTTCATACAAAGATTTGTCAGCGGAATCATATTTAAGTAGTCTTCGTGACAATGGAAAAGAATATAATTTAACATGCGAAATTTCTCACGGATTACCATTTGATGAGAAATACATAAATATATACGCAATCAAAGCAAATGAAATGATATATGGTGGCAGACAATTGGCGCTAAGAATGGGACATTAGATATATTCATTGAACAAATTTTTCATATCATCTATCACTCGTGGCAAGGTAATATTATCTTCAACAAATTTCTTTGCGTTATTAACAATTTGTCTACACTTATCATCATTATTTATACACCATTGAATTTGTGTAAATACATTGCTCATATCATTATTAATCGGTACATAATGTACCCATTCAATTAATTTATCTGAAAACCACTGATTCCAAATGCTATCTTGTTTAAGTAAAACAGATCCGGAATATAATTTCCAAATTGTGGCAGTCCACGTTGATGTATTACCATCTATATCCAATATATATTTGTATTGAAGTTGCTGTGATATGGACATTTTCTCTTCTGAGTAATTTACAAGTATGTTTCTGGTATTATTATACATTCTATGGAAAATGTGGCGTGGACCTTCATCATTTTCTTTGAATAAATTTGTCTTTTGATCTGATGGTAGAGTTGATCTATATACACATACATTTAATTTACGATCCCATTCAACTCTATTCTTACTAATTTCATCAAAAAAATTAAACATAAAATTATACGTTATGTAATGAAAGTTGACTATACATTTCGAATAATAGTCATTTTTGTGTACACATGAAGCAAATATATATTTCATTTTGTGTAAGATTGGAATTTCGGTGCTTTTACATTTAATTTCAACTTGATCTTTGTAATCATTCATTTGAACATTTACCGTAGTAAACACATTAGTGAGATTGTATTTAATTCGTTCTCGATATCCATCATATACACACATAACAAAATAAAATTTCTCTTTTTTAATTCCTTGTCGAATATATTTCATGAAAAAATTAATCCATGGGTTAAAATACCATTGAATCATTTGCCCTTCCGAATATATAAACAAATCGTTGTTTTTAAGTCCAACTGCGTACAAATTCTTTGGCAATATAACACATTGAGCATCAAATATTTCATTGAATGATTTATTGTCAATGAAACGAACTGACATATTTGTTATAAATAACATTGTGTTGATATTTTTAAATCCGTTCAGGATATTTTTAAATCCGTTCATATTTATAGATATTTAAATGAAATACTTTCTGGGCAACATAATAATAGTATCATTATGATCAGCACTATACCATTCAAAATTAGTCATATGACCATGATCTTCCAAATATGTCCAATAATTAATTTCCCATGTCAGTGTTTTATATTTAGTTAGAAATTGATTCATTTCTGCCCATGATTTGTCACAAAAATCACGTACTGATTGAATATCGCCAATAAAAAATCCTCCACAAAATTTCCAATATACACTGTTAACATAATCAATACACTTTCCGAGTGTATTACATCCAGACATTGCTAAAAATTTGTCTTTTAATTTGTTGTCTGAAATCATATTTAAATATTGTTGTGCTCCAAAAACATTTTTAATGACATGAAAAATACGAAAATCAATCCATGCGAAATGGGTACTGGAAAAATAATTTTCTGATATAGCACGATCTAAAAATTCAATAGTCTTTGAATTCATTAAAATAAGAAAATTTTTAGTATCTTTATCAGGTGAACGATAAAATGGCAATTGTATTTCATTATTATTCATTGCGTGCAATAATTTTAATAATTTTGTTAGCTTGAATTCTTGTAGATCAGTTAATATAATATGTATATTACTATTGTTTAGATATGGGGTCATTAGTTTAATTGTATCGTTATCAACAAAAACAACCAAATTAATATTACATTGACTTAATAAGTTAAAATATTTTATTGTCTCGTTGGCACGATTATAATAATCAGGACTTTGACCATTAATGTAAGCAGTGACAAAGGTTACCTTTGACATTATATTTTATAATTGGTATTGTTTATACATTCACATTTTTATGTACAAAGAATAGTTTATTAATATTTGTTCAGAATGTGTAATATTTATTCAGAATGTGTAATATTTGTTCAGAATGTTATTTAAATCCGTTCAGGATATTTAATATTCACGGGGGAGATCGGCGAATCCTTGGCGCATGCGAGTACCGGCAGCGGCAGTACGGCAGTATGGAGCGCGGGGTTGACCGTTCTTTTTAAGTGCCTTGGGGGAAGTCAGAGAGCAGAAGGGAGAAAGAGTACATGCTTGAACTCCACCCTTGTTACAGTCAGAGCGAACACGCTTGACACCAACACCAATAACGCCACCTTGGGCACGTGCCTTCACGGCAAGAGCGGCAAGACGCTTGGTGTAGTTGAGTGCTTGAATGTCGGCATCATTGTAGTGAGCCTTGACATACAGATTCCACTTGCTTGGGGCACGAGTGGAACGGCGAACCTTAGCACCGCCGGCCATTTCGTAATCAGAGAGATCTTCATCATAAGGGAGGTCGAAAGACATGGTATAATATATTATTATATAATATAATTTTTTCGAATTTTAATTCTTTATTTTTTGTATAAAAATAATTCTACATGCGGAATACCCTATTAAATATTCTATAAATTTTTGATTTTATTTTCTTTATATTTTGTTTTATTCTATTAGTAAGTTGATATGGTTCAAATAATTTCATATATTAAACCAACCGAATATAGTGATGATGATGAAAAATGTGATGATGAAACGGAAATTAATGAAGAGCAAAGCACTTCCGTAAAGCAAAATCCAGTCTGTGAAATTGATCAATACATATTTGATGTATATACAGATATGTGTCAAAATATTCATCATGGTTGTTTTTCAGATGTGAATGCGAGTACAAATGCGAGTACGAATGCGAGTACGAATATCAAAGAACAAGACCCATGTGCCATCATTCGAATTGGTGATGAAGATATATGTATTTGTAGTGTGTGCTATATTGCTGGATTTCGCCCATGTATATACAGTGGAAATATTTATGACATGAGTGAAATGTTTGTCTTGCGAGAACCATCCATTTTTGCTCACAATAGTTTTAAAGATATTCTACAACCATATATTGATAATCCATCACTTGGTTTAGATAATTTTTCGCTATAATTATTCATTCCTTGTTTTTGTTAAAGTAACCCTCTGCTTCGGCAACAGTGTACATTTTTAGACATATTCTGGATGAATTTAAATTGACACAAAGTTTATTATTCTTTACTTTGGAGCAATAAATGAAATGTCTTTGTTTAATCAAATCCCATATGAAGAGCAATCAAATCATCAAACAATAGACGTTGAGATTCATATGTTGGATGATTGTCATATTGGTTATAAAAATCATTCATAACATGAATTAATTCGCTTGGGAATGGTAGATAATTTGATAAATCCATATGTTGATTGGGATGCGCAGTCAGTGATTTGACTGTTTCAAATAAATGGGTTTTGTTGAATTCTTCCAAAAAAGTTAAAAATTGACTGAACACGATCAAACTATTGTGAGGAGGCATAGTTTTTGAAATTTTGATTGAGTATATATCAATTCAAAAAATCAAATTTTTTGAAAATCAAATTTTTTGAAAATATATGTTATTCATCAGAAGTGTTATATACTTTTAATATGTCATATATCAATTCAGCATTCATATCATGAACAAGACCGTCTTTGCCACAAAACACAAATCGTGGTATCGGACCGACATGTAACGCACTTGTTAATTTAGCAGTGCTAACATCTTCTGTGTCAACCACAGCAATACGAAGACCTTCATTTATTAATTTATTATTGTATAATTCAGCAATATAAATCATCATATCTTCTTTTTCCATACAATGGGGACACCATCCAGCAAAAATCATAATAATAACATCGTTACCTTGAAGAATGGGATTTTTAGCACGAACTTTACCATCTTCATAAGTGAAATCATCACTGGTTAATTTTAATATTTTACTACCTTCAAACATTATATTATATACTTATACATAAAAAACTTTTCGGAAAGTTAGTTATATTTTGATCATAACTTTTTTTAAAAGTTACATTTTTAATGGTGTATCCGTGATAGTTGTTCCACAATATTCCTCTGGGTTTTTGTGAAATGATTGGTATTGATATATATTCAAATTACTATCTATAACACGTTCTAAAAGAATCTTCATATTTTCCCAAAATTCAGGTGTATGTCCCACTGATTTAGTCATTAAATGTGCCATTTCATGTATAGCAACAAACATCATGGTGTTTATATCAACTAAACTATTGTTAGCATCTCGTTGTCTAACACAAAATACTATCTTTTCTCCTTTATTAATTGAATATGATGTATATTTACCATCGGGCAATCCTTCGCTAATGTTGTCTGGTCTAAAATTTTGGGCAAGTCGTTTAATTCCTTGGTCATTGGGATATTTTTTTTGTAAAAAGTCGATCATTGATTCTAATCGTTGTCTAATTCGTGCCAGAGAATCCGCCGCTTGTTGTTTGTCGGGCAAATTTCTTACAGTGTATGAATGTCCATCAATTGATGATTTAACTTTGGTTAATTCATTTTGCCATCCTTCTTTTTTAAGAACATACGAAAAATATAATATAGCAATAATAACAGAGGTTATTAGCACATAATTGATTATATTATCCAATTTCATTAATATTACTATATAGTAATGAACGAAAATTATTTGACTTTGGTTGTTAAATATTCTATAATTTCAGATATTTCAGGACATTGTAATTGTAATTCCACTGACAATTTATTATATTCATCAACTAGTTGATGATAATATGTCATAGCGGTGTCTCTACCCTTGGAAATAATATAATTAGCAGTTGATCCACGTTTCTTGTCTTTTTCATAATCATCAAAATCATCTGAAATTTGAAATATCTTACCAAATAAATCCGAAAGCAGTTTGACTTTATTGATATTTTCATCGGTAATATTATTAATATTGGTATCTTCTTCCTCTTTTATTTCTCTTTCTCTTTCTCTTGCTTTGGTATTTTTTATTATATATCCCAAAATGTACGACATCTGAAATAACGTTGATGTTTTTTCTGAAATTAATTTATCTATATTTTCACTTGCTGATGGTAATAAATCAATAAATTGACCATCTGCTAAATCATGAAAGTTGTCAAATATTATTGTTGAAACCATTTTTGACATGTCTGCTTCCAAATAATTATTAAACTTATTTAAATGAACAAATGCCAAGGATAATAAATAAATTGAAGTAATTTGAGCCATTGTTGTTCCATATTTAATATGACTACATTGACGCCCACGCCGATGTGTATCTCCGTCCATAATATCATCCATAATTAAAGAACTGGCATGAAGATATTCAATAAATAACATGGCATGATTTTTCATTCCATTTTTCATTCCATCATTTGAATTTGCTATTTTTGAAATAATTAATGCTCTAACTCTTTTACCACCCTTAGCACCATATAGTGCCATATCTTTGATTGTATCATTTTTAATTGTGGACAAATCATTAACAATTAATTTATTAATAGCATTAATTTCAGAAGTAATACACTCTGAAAATGAATGGGTATTTGATGGTTCATTATTATCATTAAAAATATTAATAAATATATGATTGGATAAGTACTTATATGTTAAATAAATTAAATATAATGAAAATATACATACTCCAATTATTTGAATAAATGGAATATTCATGTATATATTGAATTGTGTTTAAAATTTAATACATTCTGAACGAATATTAATACATTCTGAAAGAATATTAATACATTCTGAACGAATAAGTTTAATTAAAATTATTAATATATACATAAATTTATATATAATCGTAAATGACTACAAAGAAATCAGCAAGTGACTATATATTTGGAACACAACAACAAAAATCACAACAATATACTGGATTTGTTGCCTCAATTGCCGGACATAATCAATTATCAAGACCAGTTCTAAGTTCTGTTCATGGAGAAGAAAATCCATATTTAGCAGACAGGCAATTGTTTAATCAAGACAGAAGTAAATTTAATGATGCGAATGGACAGTTTATTGGAAATGGGAATGGGAATATGAATGGGCAACCACCAGTTACTTCTGGCGGAAATTATCATTCATTATTTGATATAAACACTCCAAATTTAGAACAACCATCTGGACAATATAGTGCTTATTTTAATATTAATACACCACAACAACAACAACCACAACAGCAACAACAGCAACAACAACCACAACCACAACAGCAACAACAGCAACAACAACCACAACAGCAATTTACATTTATCCCGCAACAACAACAGCAACAATTTGTTCCCAATCCATATCAACAACAACAACAACAACAACAACAACAACAACAACAACAATTTGTACCAAATCCTTACATCCAACAACAACAACAACCTATTCAACAACAACAATTTGTACCAAATCCTTACATCCAACAGCAACAACAACCCATTCAACAGCAACCTAAACCAATTTGGGAATTTCAACAAGCAACACAAAGTAATTGGAAACCTCAACAACAACAAGATCTTATTTTTAATAGAACAATGGATATGGGAGGCAATAAACAACCTAATGGATATAATCCATCATTTTTAGACAGACCTGTTGGTGATACAAAATTTTAGGTTTGCTTATCAAAATATTTCATTGTAAACAAATCTGAAAATATTCCTGAACAAAATGATGAATAATTATATATGAAAGTTGTGCTATTAGGAAATTATTCTGTTGGTAAATCAAGTATTTGTCACAGAATTGTAAAAGGACACTATATAGATAATTCAGAAAGTACTATCGGAGCAGGATACTATTCTCTTAATTTTAAATATTACAATGTTACTGAAATAGAATATAGTATTAAAATGGACATATGGGACACATCTGGTCAAGAAAAATATAGAAGTATATCTCATCTTTATTATCATAATGCCAATATAATTATATTAGTGTTTGATTTAACTGATCAAAATAGTTTTAATGATATTAAATATTGGGTTTCAGAAATCAAACGCAATATGACTGAAATTGATGACAAAAACATATATATAGTCGGAAATAAAAGAGATGCCATAGAATTTACTTTTTATGATAAATCAGTTGAAGAAATGTATCCAAATTTTAAATATTTCAAAGTATCTGCTAAAACAAATGAAGGTATTATCGAATTAATTTCCGACATTAAAAATAATCTAAAAGAAACATACGAAATAAATATGACATTAGGATTAGATAACAGTTCAACATTATTATTACCATATAAGAACAAAAGCAGATCAAAGAAATGTTGTTCCATAATTTAAATCCGTCAAGGAATATTTTGATCATAACTTTTTTAATTCATTCTACACGATTTCGTTGAGAATGGAAATCATTATTATTCCCGCCGTCATCGTCATTCAATCTTTTCGCACTTTGTGGTATGATTCTTTGACAATAAATATATAATTGTTCATTTTCTACATTACAACTTAATAAACCATAATTCATGGCATACATGTTTCTTTCCATTATTTTTTCTAATATCATGGTTTTATTATATTTTCGATAATATTTCTTATGAAAAAAAAATTCTATCAAAATTGATACCAATTCGGATGTCCTATAAGACCACTGCTCCGGTGTATAAAGTGCTAAATTTTCGTTCATGTATTCTGATATTAAAGACAGTAGATGACCATATGCATCTACTTCAAATTTATCATCATTAATTAATTGTCTAAAACATTGCCTTAACACTTCAAATTTATTGACATCATTGGCATATAAGTTGTTAATTATATCGCATTTACTGTACATGAACTGATTAAGTAAGCAATTTTCAACTAAATTTTCATGCCATGGACACATCGATTGAATATTATCTAATAGCATTTTAATGACTTTGAAATTAAAACTCCAATCAATTGGAAATTCTTGCCACAGTCGAATTACTAATTTAGACATCATATCCAATCGATATGTCCAATCAATGACATATTCTGTATTGTCAAATTTATATTCTTCCATGACAACATAAATAGACCACATTGAGTCATATATTTCAATACCATCAATTATTAATGATCCATTGGGATCAAATTCATTTAAATGAAGATCTAAATATTTGTTAAATTCCCTGTATTTTGCTATGATATTATGCCTCCATAAATATGATAGTTGTGCGAAATCGACTTTAACATCATCAATATTCATAATTTATGTGTAGGGGTATATTACTAATATAAAATGTGCTGATTTATTGAATCATATTTTTATTATTGTCTGTCAAAGACATAATTAATATGTATTTATTCCAATTGATTTTTATGAAAAATACATAAGTCTCTAATTTTAGATTTAGATGGATAAGACCCATTACCATACGATGTTACTTGACAAAAACCAACAATTCCTATAAATTTCATTGATGTTAAACATGCTTTTGTGAATGGCAACATATCGGATGGAATATATAAAAATATATATCCACATGGTTTTACTACATTTTGACATCGCAATAATAATTGTTTATAAAAATGCTCATACCACATTTCTCTTGTGTTATATAAATTTGTAGATGAATCTTTACCATCATAAATTTCAATGTCAAAAAATGGAGGTGATGTAGCAACTGCATCAAATTGATGATAATATTTTCCATCATTTTCATACCATTCTGACGGGGATTTTTCAAATGCTTCCATGAAAAATTCTACTCCCATTCCCGTTCCATTCATATTAGCATAATTATATAATTCCATGTCGGCAACTATATTTTTATAGCATGGCAATAAAGATTCATTTGTATCAAATCCAACATATTTATCAATGCCACACGCGTAACTGGAAATTAAACGATCACCCCATCCCATACATGGATCAAAAATAGATCTGATTCCGTAATGTTTAATAACTGTAATTAAAATACATGGATTAAATCCATTTGCCATTCCTGATTTATGATATAATTCCTCTGATAATTCATAAGGAGATTTACTATATTTATAATCATTACTCCACATGTTCCATGTTTCTATTGGAGATTTAAATGTTCTTGATTTATATGTAGCACACATTCGTTGTTTTTCAGTATAGTGATCTGCTAATCGATCAATGGTCATAGATTGTTCTGGAAATGATCGATAAATAACATGTAATCGATGTCCATGCCTATAAAATATATGATTTGTACTGTCATTGGCATATTGAACAAGACCGTTAAACATTACTTGTGGATGAGGCATAAATAAATGCTTATATGGAAAAGGCACTTCTGGTCTGTATTTATAGATTCCTAATTCTGGATATGACATATTCAAAATATGTGAATGAATTTAAATGTAAATGTAATTAAATTTTAAGTCATTTTGTTATTTAAATCAATCAAAATTTTTCATTTTCATTCCATTTTCATTTCATCCATTTCCTCGATTGACGTTTAAATTTTAAAATTATTAATAATAATGCTATCGATTTTACATCTATTAATAAATTCATTAACGATGCGATAAATAATGGTAATAGTGTATTGGTTCATTGTAAAGAAGGTATATCCAGATCAGCAACAATAGTTATCGCATTCAAATACATAATATGGATTATGATCACGCATTGAAATTAGTAAAACAAAAACACCTAATTATAAATCCAAACAAATATTTTCAGACAATGCTAAATGAAATATGTATTTAAATCGTATTGAATTATGTATATATAATGACTTTGGTATTTAAAAATATATGTCACGAATTTAAGAAAGCATCTAATATTAAATTTCATTTAACTCTTGATGATGTCAATAATGATATTTCATTATTAAAAGCAGACATGTCATGCTTATATTATGAATTAGTTAAACATCCAGCAATTAGGAACAATGAATTGACTATAAAATTGCCCATTATGGGACAATTATTTTTAGGTATAGAAGCAATACCGGAAATTAAATGTGTTCACTACATTCTCAATAATTATACAGGGGAACGAAAAATACTTGGACAATTAATTAACAATGTGTGGAGCATATTTGATATACCATTTCCAATATGTATGATAGAACATGAAATTATTGCTGTGATTTCATTCGTGATTAATAATCCACAATCAATTGATTGCGTATATGGATTTTTAAGTCATAAATTAATTGTTGAAATGTACTCCAAATTGGTATATAAATTTAATGTAATTAAAAACGAAGATGAGAATAATGAAGAAATATTAATGGTATCAAATATATTAATGTTTTAGAATATAGATGGAAAACGAATTAATATGTGGAATAAATCTACCGATACGTGTCAGTATATATGACATATCACCATCTATACTTATGTTATTGCCATCAATTCAAGATCAAATAGGCAAAGATTTGCGCGATTTTTTACTTAATTTTATTCAAGATATTGATGTTAAATATATTAATGGTGACAGATACCAAGTTAATGTTATGGGTGATTATACAACTATACCAAAGGCATTAGTATTAACAATATATGGAACAGAATTTACTTTCAATTTAATTACTTAAAAAAGAATATTAACATATGAATAAATTCATTAAATAATTTATAATGTCACATAACTTTGTATTTGAATCAAAAACAAAACCCAAAAGAAAGAAAATTATCAAGGTTGTTCCATCAAAACCCACTTTATTAGATCAAGAATATACTTGTTTTGAAAAAAAAGTTCAAACTGACATAAAGGATTTGCCTCAATTACAGCAACAATTATCTGAATTAACTGAAAAAGTAAAAGAAATGAAAACACGTATTGGATCT
>Ga0302280_1002343_pt1 | contig 14647 bp, 9 predicted proteins | sample III_Fen_E1_1_FD_198771 | JGI IMG/M metagenome (GOLD analysis project Ga0302280, IMG submission 198771) | Peat permafrost microbial communities from Stordalen Mire near Abisko, Sweden - III_Fen_E1_1 | ecosystem: Environmental > Terrestrial > Soil > Wetlands > Permafrost | place: Sweden: Abisko...
AAGTGGTTAAGGGTGCGCCTAGCTTCGTTGTCACCGGGCTAAAGCCCGGTGCTAATGAGATGTTTGCCAGTTTCGCCACGAGATTCGTGAGCGACTCGTGCATCTCGATGGGATTTTGGATCGGCTGCAACACTTGTTCCCGCAAACTTTTTGCGCGGCCGTCCCAAAAGAATTCTTTTTTCCAGGCGAGATTAAAGAGCGGCATGGAATTGCGCGGGCCGAATTCACCTTCCGCGCCGCGTGACGTGCGGCGGCCATCGCTGAAGGCTTTCTCCGGCGCGTGGCAATCCGCGCACGACTGCGCGTTGTTGATTGAAAGTTGTTTGTCGAAAAACAGCGTCTTGCCCAGCGTGACGCGTTCGACGGTCAGCGGATTGTCGCGCGGCAAATCAGGAATTGGAAACGTCGCGCTCATTTGGAACGGATACGGCGTAAACTTTGCCGGCAGGTAAAGCGGCTTCGGATGTGCCACGGCAATTTCCGCATCTGTCAGCGACGTGATTTTGTGGACGCGAAAGGCGCCGGCCAGATTCACGACGAGCGCGGCGGAAATCGGATCGCCAGCGCGCGAGTGCGTTGAGGAACCGTCTTTGCCAAAGGACAGCGGGCGCGGCGCGTTCAACAAATTGGCCAGATCAAAATCAAGTTCCAGCTTGGTTTCATTGGTGACGACGAGCGGCGCGGCGAGGGTGATGCGCGTGGCGTTGGTGTCGCGCGCGAGGTGATACGCCCAGCCATCGAGCTGGCCGGCGGCATTGCGCCACAGGCCTTCGAGCGCGAGAAAAATGAATCCGCCCTGCCAGCTCCAGTGCAAGCCGTTCAAGTTGGGATTGAGCGGATGACCGGCGGGAAACGTGGCGATGGCCGCGTGATTCAGATGGGTGTTCAGGCCGACCAAAAAGCGCATGGAGCAAAATTCGCCCGGCGGAATATTTTCCAGCCAGATGGAATTGCGGTTCGCGTCAAAGTCCAGCCAGGCGACGGAATTGGAAAGTTCCAGCCACGAGCCGTCGCTGCGTTGCAGCGCGAAATCGCTGACGAGATAGCTAACGCGCGTGATGGAATAAGTTTCGCCCGCCGCAGTCTGGTAGCGGAACGACGCGGGCTGGAGATTTTCGCCGGAGACTTTGGGCGTGATTTCGATTTGCAGCGTCGCGGCAAGAATGTTCGCGGTGAGCGCAAAGAAACATGCCGCTGGAAAAACTATTTTCATGCGCAGTCCATCACGGCGTGAGGTTCAAGGCATTGCTGAAGCTGAAAGGCGGCGGGCCGGAGGTGAAGGTGACGACAACGGTTAGATCGCCGGTCGCGGCGCTGGACGGAATGGTGAAATTTGCCAGCACGGTACCCGACGTCGCGTCCGAGAAGCTTGTGGCGGTGAGCGATCCCAGCGTGATGCTAGAGATGGGCGCGTTGGCAGGCGGCGAAGGCGGATTGCCCGGCAAAGTGATGGTCAAGCTGATGTTCGTGCCCGATCCACGGCTGACCGTGCTGTTGCCCGGTACGGCATAGCTTGCGCCGCCACCGCCGCCGCTCCCAGTGCCACTGCCGGCGGAATCGTAGGTCGCCAATGCCGTTTGCGCGACGCGGTAAAAACGGTAGTTATCGGTCGGATTATTGGTGTAACTGGCGTTGTTCAGCACGGCGGCGACGGTGGTTGAATTGGTTGTCCAGGCCGAAAAGTTGGTCGTGGATTGCACCATGTAAGTGCCCCCTTCCGTCGCGCTCCACGTCAGCGTCACCGAGCCATTTTTGGCCGCGGGCAGGTTGAGCGACGGCTTGGCTTCCGGTCCGCCCAGAAAATTGGTTACGACCGTTTCCGAAGGGCTGGTGATCGTGCCGCCCGCCGGCGTGCCGTAATAACCGCGTCCGATGTTGTAGGGAAACACCGGCGTGCCGTCGGCGGCGATGGCAACGAAGTAGGCGTAGGTGCCGTTTGGAAATTCCGGCGTGACGCACCAGCGGCCGTTGTATTCGTCGAGGTCGTAATCCGTCCCCTGCAGGTATTTTGCCTGCGTGACTGAATTGGTGAGATCGCCCAGATACGCCTTATCCTCCATGTATTTGCCGACATTGGTGCTGATCGCCGGCCCGGTGTAGGTCGTTCCGTAACTTGATCCAAAAAGCCGCACCGCCCACGCCGGCAGGCTGGTGCGCAACGTGTTGGTGAGGTTGTCGGTGCCAAACTGGCCGTTGCGCAAAACATAACCGGAAATCATCCGGCGGATGCCGCTGCTGGCGTTATTGGAAACGCTGTAACCGTAAGGCCCGTAAATTGGAAACCCATCCGCCACCCAGCCGAGAATCGGCGAATGTTTCGTGGGCGCGCTGGCGGATTCTTTGTAAGTTTTCGCGGAAGCATCGTAATCCACGTGATCGCCCAGCAGGTAGCGCAGGGCAATCGGATTGGCATGGTAGTGGTAGGTGCCGGTGTTTTGCTGGTGCGCGTACCCGGCGTCAAATGTCGCACCTTCATTGACATAAGCGTCCTGATTCCAATAACCCCCGCTGCCGCCGCTGGTGGTTGTCGAACCGTTCCAGTAAAAGGCGTCCCAACTGTTGAACATCTCGACGCCGTCCACAAAAATTCCAATTTGCCCGCCTTCCGTGATGGATTTTGTGGCGGGCACGCCGTTTGTGCGCGGCACGCGGTAAAATAATTTCTGGTTCACCGGCAAGTTGGGAAACGCGCCGTTCTGCCACGGCCCCATGTTGTAGCTGGCGAGGCCGGTGCTGCGGACGTAAACCGAATTTGACGACGAATAAACCTCCTGCACGCCGCAATAGGCCGGCGACGACTGCGTCTGCGAGTTGTTGCTCCAGGTCGTCAACACCGTACCGCTGGCGACCATGGCGGCGTTGGTGTAAATGCGCGCATACTGGCCGGAATAAGTGGTGAACCAGCCGTTCGTGCGCGGGTCGGCGGCATGGGCGGCGGACCCGAGGGCAAAAACAATTCCGAGCAGCGCGACCGCGAAGCTGACTTTCCGTTGGGCATGAATTTGATGTTTCATGCCGCCACTTTACCCGAAGCAACCTTAAGCAAACGTGAAGCTGGTTATTAATTAAGAATTAGGGAGGTGGCGGGACCGGAGCCAGACAAAGATCACCGGCGTGACGATAAGGATGTGGATCAGGCTGCTGACCATGCCGCCAACGACCGGCGTCGCCAGGGGCAGCATCACTTCCGCGCCGGTGCGCGTGCTCCAAAATATCGGCAGCAGGCCCGCCACGATCGTGGCCACCGTCATCACTTTCGGGCGCAACCGCAGCCGCGCGCCGTCTTTCACGGCTTGTATCAGATCGGCGCGGGAAAAGTTTGCGCCCCGCTCGGCCATTTTCTTGTTCACGGCTTCGTCCAGATAAACCACCATCACGACCCCGGTCTGAATCGCCGTGCCGAAGAGCGCGATGTAGCCGACCCAGACCGCGACACTGAAATTGCAGCCCAGCCACCATTGCAGAAACACGCCGCCAGTCAGCGCGAAGGGCACCGCCAGAATGACGTGCGCGGCTTCCTTGAAGCTGTGATAGACGACGTAAAATAAAAATCACAAACAGCGCCACCGGCACGATGACCGCCAATGTCTTTTGCGCGCGGATTTGATTTTCGTATTGGCCGCTCCATTCAATCGTCATGCCCGGCGGCAGGGAAACTTCCTTCGCGATGCGCGCCTGCGTTTCGCGGACGAAACCGGCGAGGTCGCGGCCCTCGACGTTCGCCTGCACAAACACGCGCAAACGGCCGTTTTCACTCGCGATTTCGCTGGGACCAACCTCGCGCGATATTTTGGCGACCGAATTGAGCGGAACATAGCTGCCATCGCCGACAGGAACCGGAAGGTCGCCCAGCCGCTCAATGTCATCGCGTTCGCCGCGCTCGATGCGCACTTGAATCGGAATGCGCTCGCGGCCTTGAATCGCGGTCGAGACATTCTCGCCGCCGATGCCGGCTGACACCACGTCCAAAACATCCTGAATCCGCAGGCTGTGATGCGCCATCGCCACGCGGTCAGCCTCAATGTCGAGATACGGCTTGCCCTGCGTGCGCGACGCGGCGACGCCGACCGCGCCGGGAATCGTGCGCACGATGCGCTCGACCGCGAACGCCTGCTTTTGCAATTCGTCCAGATTGTCGCCGAGAATCTTGATGCCCACCTGCGCGCGGATGCCGGTGCTGATCATCAAAATCCGGTTTTCAATCGGCTGCAAAAAACCGGGAATATAACCGGGCAGCTTCGATAATTTTTCCTCCAGCTCGGCGATGAGCTTGTCCTTGGTCATGCCGGGACGCCACTGCGATTCCGGCTTGAGCATGATGGTGGTCTCAATCATTTCCACCGGCGCGGGATCGGTGGCAGTTTCCGAGCGCGTCCTGCCACGCCAGGATGCGCTGCACTTCCGTGAGCGATGTGCTGGGCAGCAGCACCGGCATGAAAAGGAGGCTGCCCTCGTTCAGCGTGGGCATGAATTCGCTCCCCATGCCGCGCGGCAGCTTCGCTGCGAGTTGAGGGTTGATAGCTGATAGTTGATCAACCAAAAACTTCGGCGCGCCAAACGCGAGTGCCAAGGCTGCGAGCAAACAAATCACGGCCAGTCCAAGAACGGTTTTGCGGCAACGCAGCGCCCAATCCAAAATTGGATTGTAAATCGCCAGCAATATTTTCATCAGCGGATTGGAAGCTTCGGCGTGAAACGGCCCGCGAATAAAGGTCACGCACAAAACCGGGACGAGCGTGATGGCCAGAATCGTTGAGCCGAGCATCGCGAAGGTTTTGGTAAACGCGAGCGGATGAAACAATTTGCCCTCCTGTCCGCTCAACGCGAACACCGGGACGAACGCCAGGACGATGATGGCCATCGCAAAGAAAATCGGCCGGCCAACCTGCTGCGCCGCCGCCAGCGTGGCCTGAAACGATTCGGCCGGGTTCAACCGCGTACCCTTTTCCTTTTCCGCCAACTCGCAGTGGCGGATGGCATTTTCAGCCATCACGATGCCCGCATCCACCAGCACGCCGATGGCGATGGCGATGCCGGAGAGCGACATGATGTTCGACGTAATACCGAACTGGTTCATCAAAATGAACGAGAACAAGATCGAGAGCGGCAGCGGCAGCGTGACGATGAGGATGCTTCGGAAATGAAACAGAAATACGATGATGACCAGGGTGACGAGAATCACCTCTTCCGTCAGCGCGTGCTTGAGCGTATCCAGCGTGCGCGTAATCAGTTCGCTGCGGTCGTAAAATGATTTGATGCTCACACCCGGCGGCAAACTGGGCGCGATTTGCGCGATCTTGGCCTTCACATCGCGGATAACCTGCATCGCGTTCTCGCCGGTGCGCATGACGACGATGCCGCCGACGGCTTCATGGCCGTCAATGTCGAGCGCACCGCGCCGGAAATCACCCCCGAGCTGGACATTCGCAACGTCCTTGAGATACACCGGCAGGCGGCTGTTCTGTTGCAGCACGATGTTCTCCAAATCGCCAGCCGACTTAACCAGGCCGAGGCCGCGCACGACAAATTCCATCCCATTTTCCTCGATGACTTTTCCGCCGACGTTCAAGTTGCTCTGTTTCACCGCGTCCATGACGGTTTGGAGCGTCACGTTGCGGTCGCGCATTTTCAGCGAGGACACTTCGATTTGATACTGGCGCACGAAGCCGCCGATGGTGGCGACTTCCGCCACGCCGCGAACGGAATTCAACTGGTAGCGCACAAACCAATCCTGGGTCGCGCGCAATTGGCCGAGGTCGTAGCCGCCGTGCGGAGATTTTTTTGGGTCAACGTCTAGGTAGTATTGATACACCCAGCCGAGGCCGGTCGCGTCCGGACCGAGCTGCGGCGTGACGCCGGTGGGGAGCTGGCTGCCCAGGTAATTCAACCGCTCCAGCACCCGGGAACGAGCGAAATAGTTGTCAACCTGGTCGTCAAAAATGATGGTGACGAGCGCGAAGCCGAACATGGAATTCGCCCGGACGGTTTTCACGCCGGCGAGGCCCTGCAAATTCACCGAGAGCGGATAGGTAACCTGGTCTTCAACTTCCTGCGGGCTGCGCCCCGGCCAGTCAGCGAAGACGACCACCTGATTTTCACTCAAGTCGGGAATTGCGTCCACCGGCGTTTGATAAACCGCGCGGACGCCCAGGCCGGCGAGCAGCGCGACGCCGCAGAGAACGAGGAAGCGGTTGCGCAGCGACCATTCGATGATGCGGTTGATCATAACGATTATCTCCCACTGATGAGCTGCGCCTCGGCATCAATCAACAGGTTGCCGTTAATCACCACCTTTTCGCCGGCGTCCAAGCCGGCCAGCACCTCGGCGTATTCGTCGCCGATGCGGCCGAGCGTCAATTTCCGGGGCGTGTAGTAGCCGGCGCTTTGTTCCACATAGACAATCGGATTGCGGTCGCGGGCAATGACCGCGCTGCGCGGCACCGCCAGCACTTCCGGGGTGACACCGACAATGTGAGACTCGGCGTGCAGGTTATTGAAATAAGCCTTGTCTTCAAAGCCGGGAACAATGACGGGCGAGTTCAGAATTTCCGCGCGAATTTTGGTGCTGTCACTCATATCGTCCAGCGCGCGGTCGGCGAAGGTCTCCGTGCCATATTGTTTGATTTTGGCGTGATAAATCCTGTCCGGCACGGCGGGCAGCGTGACGTCGAGCGTCTGCCCGGTCGTGATCCACGACAGGTCGCGCTCATAAATGTCGAATACAAACCACGCCGCCGTGGCGGAGTTTTTCTGGATGCGCCCGATGACGTGGATTGTGTGCGCGATGGCGCGGCGCTGCACGGTTTCCGTCTGCACATTGATGGCGCTAACGCTATCGGCGTTGAGCGCCACCAAGTTGGTGTCGGTCAACGCGCCCGCATCGCCCGCATACACCGGCACGAGGTTCATGCCGCAAATCGGGCATTTGCCTGGGTGATCGGACTTGATCCAGGGGTGCATCGAACTTTGATAATAAAGAATTTTCCGTTCCTCCTTCCGGCCGGCGGCGGGCGCACCGGTGGCAGCGAGGGCCGCTGGTTTTGCCGCGAAATGCCAAACCGCACCCGCCCCGGCGACGAGCAACAGCAATATAATTAATTTCGTTTTCATAACTTTTCTTCCAGCCAAACATTAAAGTGCAACCAAGGCTGCTTCAGACAGCCGAGAACAGGTGTTTTTGGGAGCTGTAGCACTGGGGCGAAGTTGCACTTTGGCGCAAGACACACCTCAGGCGTCAGCCAGGAAGAATCAGAGCAGCCGGGCGCAGTCGCGGGCGAAAAGCGGCGCGGCGCCGGAGGTCAAGGCGGCGGAAGCCGTCGGGGAAATCGAACTGGTTTGCGGGGAGGATAAAATCCAAATTGCCATCGCCGGAACCGGGGTCAGCATTTGCTGGTGCGAACGGGCGGGCGCGGTGGCGGCGAACGGTGATGGAACCGAAGCGTGCTGGCAGCAGCTCATCTTGCCGCCACAACCGCAGTCATGCTTGGCGCTGGCGGCCGGCATGGACGCAACCGCCGCCTGCCCCAGCATCAGGAGCAGGCTGCACAGGATGGTCAGCGCAAGCTTCACGATTGATTCATCACCCATCCGGCGTTTTTGCGCCGGACGGATTTTGTTTTTTAGCAATCAATTATTGCCGGTTTTGTCGGCGGCACGGATGAGGGCCAGATATTTGGCCGGATCCTTGTCAAACTTCGGCTTGCAGGACTTGCAGCACAGTTTCACTTCCTGGCCCTGGTAGGTGAACACAAACGGCGCGCCCATTTCATCGAGCTTGTCGCCGGACACGGGACAGGTGGTGAGCTTGTCGGGCGTGACGTTGGTGCCGGCATCCGCCGCCGTCGGGGTGGTCATGCCGCCCATGCAGCAGGAGGGCATGGCACTGTCCGCCGCCGTAAGTTTGTTGGCCAGAGCCAAGATGCCGAGGGCACCGGCGGCCAGGAATATATATTGAATCGTTTTTTTCATGTTTGGTTAAAGGTAGCTGGTTGTCGTTGTATTCGTATTGAACAGTTGGCTTACCCCGCCGGCGCGGAAACCCCGCAAACTATTTATAATTTTTTCCGGGCCGCCGCTTAAAGCTACCCGTTTCCAAAAATTACACAAGCGGTGTGGAGCAAAACCAACTCCAAACCCATTGCGCTCCAGGACCGCCAGCGCGAAACACTCCGAGAAGCCCCATTCCAAGGACCGCCGCCGCCCAGGCATACCGATTGATTGCGGATGAGGATGATGTCTCATCACGACACGGACGGTCAGGGAATTGACCTACCCATTTTATTATGTTGTTGAAGTAACGGAGGGGCGGTAAAACAAACGCATGAATCACTTTCTGGCACTGGCTTTGGCCTCCGCTCTCACTTTTCCCGCCCTGGCGCAGGAGGAAATCAAATCCGTAACGTTCGATCAGCCGGTTTCCACGCACGAATGGTCGTTAAAAGAAATCAACCCCGCCCTGCCCTCAGACTGGACGGGGTATAATTATCTGGTGATGGAATACCGGGCGTCGTCCAGCGAACGGTTTGAGCTGAATCTCAAGATGACGCCCAAATCGGTTTCCAAGCGGATCCATCCGTTCGCGGGCATGTGGGTGCGGGCGTCCATACCGCTGCGGTTTTACCGGCAGGGATTGGGCAACGGTTCGGATCTGGCGGCGACGGTGAACCAGCCGCGCAATTCCTATTGGATCAATATCGAGTCGGGCGGATTTGGGCCCACGACGAATGTGCAAGGGATGAGCGTGACGATGCGTTATCCGGTGGGCGCGCCGACACTGGAAATCCGGTCGGTGACGCTGGCCACGAATGATCCGGGTGATGACATACTGGAGGGCAAGCCGCTGCTAGACGAGTTTGGTCAATATGCCCAGGCGGAGTGGCCCGGCAAAGCGCATTCGGAAGAAGACCTGAAAAAATCGTGGGCGGCGGAGGCCGACGCGCTCAAGGTGGGCGGCACATTTCCCGGCCGGGACATTTACGGCGGTTTTGCGGATACCAAGGCGAAGGCGACGGGATTTTTCCGGGTGCAGGAGATTGACGGGCGCTGGTGGTTTGTGGATCCGGCCGGCCACTTGTTTTATTCGACGGGCGTGAATGGCGTGGGAGTGGGCGCAGGAACGCGAGTGACCGGGCGGGAAGATTATTATACGACGCTGCCCGAAGCGCTGCCGGGACTGACCAATGGTCCGGTCAAAATGCCGGGAGCCGACCAGGCGGAGGGCAAGCAAGTGAATTTTTACGGTTCGAACATCCAGCGCCGTTACGGCGACCAGTGGCGCACGAACTGGGCGCGGCTCACGGCGGAGCGGTTTGATGCGTGGGGGCTCAACACCACCTATGGCACCGGGTTAAGCGATGTGCTGGGCAGGACGCCGCTCAACAAGCCTTACGTAAATTATCTGCGCGGGTTCCAGACGAGCAACAACATCATGGGATTGCCGGACGTGTATGCGGCGAGCTTTCCGAAGAGGGTGAAAGCGGAGGCGGCGCGTCAGCTTGGGCCGCACAAGAATGATCCCTACATGGTGGGTTATTTCATCGGCAACGAACCGCCGTGGCCGGGTCGCGAAAGCCAGTTTGTTGACCTGGTGCTACAGGGAGCGCCGTCCGAGATGCGAAAACATTTCAAGGCCGGCCTGGCGAAAGGCGACACGCCGGAGATCCGGCGCCAGCTGGTGCTCGACGCGTTTGCACGCTATCTCTCGGTCATCAACAAGGCAGTGAAGAAGGCGGATCCACACCATCTCAACCTCGGCATCCGTTTTGGCGGGACGCCGCCGGATTATGTCATCGTGCTGGCAAAGGATTTTGATGTTTACAGCCTGAACAAGTACCGGTTTGAGCCGCCGCCGGAATATCTTGCCAAGATTTATTCGCTGTTGCACAAGCCGCTGCTGCTAGGGGAATTTCACATCGGCGTGCCGGGTCGCGGCATGGCCCCGGGACTGGTGCAGGCGATGAACCAGGAAGAGCGCAGCCAGGCGTATCGTTATTATGTGGAGCACGCGGCGGCGCATCCTGAAGTCATCGGCACGCACTGGTTTGAGTGGATTGACGAGCCCGTCACCGGGAGGCCGGACGGGGAGAATTACAACATCGGCTGGTTGGATGTGACCGACCAGCCCTACCATGAGCTTGTGGAGGCCGCGAAAGTGACGCACGCGCGGCTGTTGGACATTCATTCGGGAAAAATCCCGCCGACGGGCCGGCGGGCCAGGACCTCGGATGTCGGCACGCCAAGCGAAGCCTCGCAGCTGGGCATTCCGGCCATCCAATAAACCAGCGATGCCAATCCTCAACGAGTTTGAATTATGAACCGACGATTGTTTAGTTTGATGGCAGGAGTTATTGCCGCGGCAATGCCGCTCCAGCCGCGAATTGCCGGCGCCGACTCCGTAAAACTGTGCGAAACGGACGAGGTCATTCCGACTTACAAGTCCGGGCCGCCGGAACCGAACCCGATGTTTTATTTTGGCCGGGATTCGCAGGGCGCGGAGGGACGCATCTATCCATATCCGCTTTACGACAACCTCACCAATGTCCGCAGCGAGCAGTCATATCATCTGGTTTATCTCGAAAACAAATACATCAAGGTAGGCATCGCGCCGGAGATTGGCGGAAAACTTTTCTCGGCGGTGGACAAGACGGACAACTACGACTTCGTCTATCACCAGCATGTCATCAAGCCCGCACTCATCGGACTGATCGGCGCGTGGATTTCCGGCGGCATCGAATGGAACATCCCGCATCATCACCGCGCCAGCACGTTCCTGCCGGTGCAATATCGCACGGAGTCGAACCCCGACGGCAGCAAAACCGTGTGGGTGGGCGAACTCGAGGTGCGCCAGCGCATGACCTGGGCGGTCGGCTACACGCTGCGTCCCGGCAGTTCGGTGCTCGAATGTTCCGTGCGCATCATCAACCGCACGCCGCTCCCGAACTCAATGCTGTGTTTCGCGAATGTTGCGGTGTACGCCAACGACAATTACCAGATCATATTCCCGCCCGATACGCAATGGGTGACGTATCATTTCAAACGCGATTTTGCGGCGTGGCCGATGGCCAGCGGACATTACAACGGCACGGATTTCGGCGCGGGCACGGATGTGAGCTGGTATAAAAACCATCAAAGCGCCAATTCCATGTTTGCCTGGAATTACACGGATGATTTTTACGCCGGTTACGACCACGGCAAAAATGCCGGCACCATGAGCATCGCGGACCATCACATCGTGCCAGGAAAAAAATTCTGGACCTGGGGCAACGGACCGCGCGGCAAAATGTGGGACAATATCCTCACCGACAGTGACGGCCCGTATATCGAATTGATGGTCGGCGCCTATTCAGACAACCAGCCGGATTATTCGTGGCTGCAACCGTTCGAGGAACGCTCTTTCCAGATGAACTGGTATCCTTTCCGCGATATCGACGGCGTCAAAAATGCCAACCTCGAAGCCGCCGTTAATCTTGAAGTGACGAATGGCATGGCCAAGTTTGGGTTCTGCACAACAAAGGAATTTCCAAGCGCGACCGTGCGGCTAACGGCAGGCGACAAAATGGTTTTTGAAGAAAAAATTTCCATCAATCCAGCCAAGCCCTACACAAATCAGATCGCCATTCCCGACCGAGTTGACGAACACAACGTGCGCGCCTCACTTTCAGTGGATGGACGCGAACTCATCGCCTATTCGCCAGTGCGGCTGACGCCCGTGCCGCGACCCGCCATCGTCACACAACCGCCCGCGCCGGACGCATTCACCAACGAAGAGGAACTTTTTCTAGCCGGCCTTCGCATTGACCAGTTCCACGATGCGAAGCTGGATGCCGACCGGTATTGGAATGAAGTCTTGAAGCGCGATCCGGGCGACACCGAGGCAAACACGGGTTTGGGTTTGCTTGATTTGCGCAACGCGAAGTTCGCCGAGGCCGAGCAGCATTTCCGCAAGGCGCTGGAACGGCTTACGGCGAAATACACCACGCCGAAAAATGCCGAGCCGCTTTACTACCTCGGCATCGCGCTGGCGGCGCAGGGCAAAACGAACGAGGCTTTCGACACTTTTTACAAGGCTGCATGGAGCCAGGAATGGAAGTCGCCCGCTTATTTTGCGCTCGCGGAAATCGCCTCAGCCCGCGGGGATTTCGGTGCCGCGCTGAATTATGCGAACAGTTCACTGGATGCCAATGCGCTCAACGTACGCGCCTATGGTCTGAAAATTTCCGCGCTGCGGCATCTTGGTCGCGCGAAGGAAGCGAATGAAACTCTCAAATTCGCGCAGAACAAGACTGACCCGCTGGACGTTCGGCTAATGACCGAGCAATGGTTGCTCACCCGCAACATATCCGCCGCGAGCCAGTTATTCAAGACACTCAATGAGTTTCCCGCCACCGCACAGGAAATCGCCGCCGAGTTCTTTGATGCCGGCCAATGGAGCGATGGCGCTGAAGTTCTCAGCCAATCGGAGTCAGCCGCGCCCGATAAAACAAACATTTCACCGATGATTTATTATTACCTCGGCGACTTCGCCGAGAAACTTGGCAACGCTGCCGAGGCCACCAGTTATCGCCAACAGGCGATGGCGCAATCTTTGGAATACGTTTTTCCATTCCAATCCGAAGCCATTGGGGTATTGCGTGACGCGATGGCCGCAAACCCTTCGGACGCCCGCGCGCCTTATTATCTCGGCAATCTGCTGTTCGACGAGCAGCCCGACGAAGCGATTGCATGCTGGGAAAAGTCAGCCGCGCTCGACCCGAACTTTCCGATTGTCTGGCGCAACCTGGCGCAACCATGGTCGCACAAGGACGACGATGCGTCTCGCGCGAAGGCGATTGGTTATCTTGAAAAAGCCGTGTCGCTTGATGATCATTACGCGGATCACTATGCGGAACTGGATGCGCTTTATCAGGCCGCCAGTGCGCCCGTGGAAAAGCGGCTCGCGCTGCTGGAAAAACACCAGCCGATCGTCGTCCAAAAGGACGAAGGACTGGCGGCGTTGATCAGCCTGAAAACTTTCGCTGGAAAACCCGATGAAGCCATCACGCTATTGGAAGGCCGGACGTTCAGCCTCTGGGAAGGCGGCACACGCTTCAACACCGGCGAAGCCTGGGCGGATGCGCATCTTGTCCGCGGATTGCAACGATTCAACGCGAAACGATTCAGCGATGCGCTTGTAGATTTTGAGGCGGCACTGAAGCCACCGGCGAATTTGCGCGCCGAACAGCCCGGCGGTTCGCAGCAGGTGGAACTCGCCTATTGGATTGGCTGCGCGAACGAGGCTCTCGGCAATCCAGAAACGGCGCAGCAGTCATGGCTTGCCGCCACCGTTACAAATGCGCCAGAAAATCGTCGCGGCAATCAACTTTTCGCCCACGCGGCACACTACTTTCGGGCGCTTGCGTTACAGAAGCTCGGACAGAACGAAAAGGCCAAACCGATTTTTCAGGAACTTGTGGATGCCGGAACGGCAGCGTTAAAACCCGCCGCCGATGATACGACTTCAGCTGTTTCACAACCTGCAAACTTGCGCACCGCGACGGCCCATTATCTCAGGGGCCTCGGCCAGGCCGGTCTCGGAGAAAAAGAAAAGGCGCAGGCGGAATTTAACGCCGCGCTCATGGCCCAACCAGATCATTTGGGAGCAAAAATTGCGCTGGCAATCTTGAATTAAACCGCCACCGCAGGCACATTCCGCTCGTAAACCTCTGCAAGTCGTTGATCGAAAGTGGCGGAGAGAGGGGGATTCGAATCCCATCTACACCGTTTTCGGGTTCAGAGTGACAGACCGGGACCGCAGCAGTCAAGTCGCGACTTTCGCCTTTATTTGCAATTGTATTTTCAGTTTTCAACTCCCTTGTTTCAGTGACAGGCTGTGACACCGTTTGACCCGTCGCGCCTAAATTTCGGGAGTCTATTCGGGAGTCAGAACCAAAGCCCGGCAGACTGTCCATCACTTCCCGCAACGGCAGTTGTCCAACATCCGTGTAAGTCTTCATCGTCAGACGCATGTCGCTGTGCCGTGCCAGTTCCATCGCCACTCGCGGATGCACCTTCATGGTCGAGAGCCGCGTGATAAAGGTCGTCCGCAATGCGTGATAATCAATTCGGCGTCCACGTTCGTCCAGAAACGGAATGCCCGCCTTCACCAAGTCCATCCGAACCTCGTCCATGTCGGGAACACCGTTGACCAGCACCAGATCGTCCGCGTTGCCGTTCGCCGGTTTCTGCTGTTGCAATGCCTTGGCCAGGTCGTGATGCAACGGCAACGACTGTTCCTTCCGGTTCTTATTCACGGCAGCATGGAGACGCAACAATCCGCCAGACTCGCCCAGCACCAGATCGGACCAGCGCAATGTCTTGGCCTCGTTCCGCCGCAGACCCGCAAACAGGGGCAGCATATATGCCAGTTGATTCTTGCCCGCAACTTGTAGCAGCCGGGCCGATTCCGCATCCGACAAAGCGCGCCGCTGAATCCGATCCTTGCCGCGCGTGTCCGCCCGCTCCACCAATTCAAAGGGATTCGCCGAGACGCGGCTTTGCTTGCGCAGCCACGTCCAGAAAGTTGAAAGCATAGCCAGATATTCATTCAGAGTCTTGGGTGCTTTGGTGGTCTGTTCCTTGCGCCACGATTGAAATGAGGCGGGAGTCACGT
>Ga0302280_1002344_pt1 | contig 14643 bp, 15 predicted proteins | sample III_Fen_E1_1_FD_198771 | JGI IMG/M metagenome (GOLD analysis project Ga0302280, IMG submission 198771) | Peat permafrost microbial communities from Stordalen Mire near Abisko, Sweden - III_Fen_E1_1 | ecosystem: Environmental > Terrestrial > Soil > Wetlands > Permafrost | place: Sweden: Abisko...
TCAACATCAAGAGTGATGGTCTTTCCGGTGAGGGTCTTAACAAAAATTTGCATACCACCACGCAGACGTAATACCAAATGAAGTGTTGATTCTTTTTGAATATTATAATCAGCTAAAGTGCGTCCATCTTCCAATTGTTTTCCAGCGAAAATCAAACGTTGTTGATCTGGTGGAATGCCTTCTTTGTCTTGAATTTTGGCTTTTACCTGTTCAATAGTATCGCCTGATTCAACATCAAGAGTAATAGTTTTGCCTGTGAGAGTTTTGACGAAGATTTGCATTTTAGTTTTGTTTGATATAATTTAAAATTAGAAATTTAAAATCAATTTTTTCAAATTGTTATAATTTCTTTATTTCCGATTTAAATAAATCAATTTTTTCTACTTCATTATCACTTTAAAAATACCTTTTAATTAATCATCTATATTTCACAGATTTCATGTTTCTTTAAATTTTGATTATTTTTACATTATATTATATATATAATGTCCGAATTATCTTCCATTATTGAACCTCATTGGCCTCAAAATGATGCAGTTGATCAAAATTTATCTGTTAAATTAGATATTTCGAATCCTTCTTCTGAATCTATTTTTTATTCATATGATTATTTATTAAATAGATTTTTTCAAACAATTAAACAAGATATTCCTTCTTCTAATGACAAAAAAACATCATCAAAAAAATCATCTATTCCTGCACCTAAATTAGAAAAAAAAGGTGGAAAAAAAATCTTATGGACCAATTTCTCTCAAACTTGTCAATCTATTAATAGGGATTTAGAACATGTTAAACTTTATATGTTAACTGAATTAACTGCTGAAGGTTCATTAGATGGAAATAATAATCTTAATATAGTAGGTAAATTTAATAGTGAAATGATCCTTACTATCTTAAAAAAATATGTACAAGAATATGTTACTTGCAAATCTTGTCAAAAATCGAATACTACTATTTATCGCAAAAATCGCCTTTCTATTGTTAAATGTGAAAGTTGTTTTTCTGAACGCACTGTTGATCAAATGAAATAATCAAAGTAATTTGATTATTTTTTGAATAAACCCTATCAAAAATACTTTTTGTAAAGCATCTTTGAGTTTTTCACATGTTTCAATCACATAACATCTTTGAATATATATTTCTTTTTTGTCATTACTGACTTTGAATATATATTCAACCGAAGTACAAGTTAATTTATTCATTATTTTGTTATGAGTTAAACAAATGTAATATTATTATAATCAAAATTATTATAATATCATAAATAAGAATATTATAATTATAACCAAGGAATTGTTTTTTCATCTTTACATCCAACGTTTTTACAGTTTTGAAATAAACATCCATCATGTTTTAATTTATGATGAAAATTACTATTTTCATCATAAACTAATTTACAATTTTCAAATAAACAATCTTCAAAACTTACTCCACACCAACATCCTAATACATTTAGAACAGATTGAGAAAATTTACAATTTTTGAAAGTTACATGTCCAGTATTACATTTTGGATGATTTCTTATTAGATTAATTCGGTCAAACTGTATATCTCTAATATATACCTTTTCATCAGGCCATTTGGAATTTAAATCTCTATAAGTTGCATAGATTTCCCATATTTCTTCATAATTCCATATTTCGCGTTTTACATCTTTTTCTAAAATATTTCGCATTTCATTTGAAAATTTTGGAATATTATTTTTCAAAAGTTTATCTATATTAAATGGTTCCTTTTTAATTTTATTACTATCGAATTTATAGCTATTTGATCGATGATAGTAAGTATTTTTACTAATTGAAAAATTCGGTACTAACACAATCCTATCAATCATTTCAGGGGTTAATGTAATATCCTCTAATCGTAAATTTTCATTATTATATAAATGAGTTTCAATTGCCTTTTTAATGGCTTCAAATTCATAACTTCGACCAGTCAAATTTAAATAATATGGATCTTTGTATTCTTCTTGGGTTAAAGAACATATTGTTTGTCCTGAAATTCTAGTTTTATCAATAATTAATTTATCAAATGTTTCTTCAATAGTTTCTTTCAATTTATCATTTATATCTTTCAATTTATCATTTATATGTTTTTCAATGTTAATCCAAATTAATGGAGGATAAACTTCTATACTTACTCCAAATGGATCATATAAATAAATATATTTACTCTTTAAATAGCCTTTTTTACCTTCATTTAAAAATGTTTCTATTTTAGGTATCCTGGAACCATCTAATATTTCTTGTTTAGTAAAACTATATATTGGATATATATATTATTATTATCTTTGATATAAGATAAAAAATAATATTTCTCATCTTGTTTTTCATTATACGATTCATTTGATTCTATATTATTTTCATCATTTTTCATTTTAAATTAGTAATAATTTGTTATTGTGTTACAATAAAAATCAATTTTTTACCAATTACTTTGATCATAAAATATCATTTATCTTGTCATATTTTTTTTTTGATTTAATGTTTTTTTAAGATATTATATAATATATTTGGATTATATAAAATGCCACAAAGAACTATTATTATACCTGGTCGTGAATCAGATCCTCAAAATTATTATTGGTATAAAAATGCCTTTTCATCTGAAAAATTGGAAAAATTGGAAAAACTTATAGCTGATCTTCCTTTTAAAGATGCTGATACTTTTGGTGGTAAAACCGAAATGCGTCGATCGAAAATTAAATGGTTATATCAAACATCCGATTTTGATTGGTTATATGATGATATGTTAAAACTTGCTAGCGAAGCTAATGATAAATTGTGGAATTTTAATTTAGTTTCTTCATTAGAAGCTATTCAATATACAGAATATCATTCGGATGATCTTGGTCATTATGATTGGCATCAAGATATTGGTCCAGGAAATGCATCTAAACGCAAAGTTTCAATTACTATTCAATTAAGTGATAGTGAAGATTATATTGGCGGAGATCTGCAAATATGGAAAGGAGGAAATGATATTCAAAATTGTCCTCGAGGCGCAGGAGTAGGAGTAATTTTTCCAAGTTATATGATGCATCGTGTAACAGAAGTTACTAAAGGAGTAAGAAAAAGTCTGGTTTTGTGGCTAGGTGGACAGCACTATACATGATTATTTTAAATACCAAAGTCAAAAAAATATATGATAGATTTATTAGTTATTTATTTCAATTATAACATTATTATCTTTTAATGTTTCTTGTAATAGAGGATCGAAACAATTTAGAATATATGATTTTTTAAATTTGCTGGGAGTAATTAAATAATTCATATGTTTATAAAACTTTGTTTCATTTGTTAGTTTTTCATATTCAGGTGTTTCACTAAAATCATAACTAACATCTGTTTTTTTATAAATAGTTATTATTATATCCATACCATTATATCTAGCATCTCCATAATTATTTGAACTATATAAAAATTTTACAATAAATGATATTTTTTTATTATTTTGCCAATCAGGAAAATAATTACTAAAATTATTTATTGTAAATATATATTGTTTATTATTCTCTAAATCATTTATAATTTTATCTACATCGTCTTTATTAATATTACCACCAATATATGGTTTTAATTTCTTTATGAATTTCTTAACAGATGGCATTATCTTGATATTATTATAATATCAAAATAAATTATCAATTTTTTCAAAGTAATAATTAATTATTAAGTAAAAATCTAATTTAAATAGAAAATTCGAAATCGAGGTTCTGACAAGATGCCATTGATTCAGTTTCTTGATAATCTAATGTTTTCTTTCTCATAATTTTCTTTGGTCTGTATAGTTTATCTGCATTCATAATTGCTTCTTCATCTAATAATATATCACATGAATTGGTTCCTCCTTTAAAGAATTGTCCAAACATAATATTGGCACTTACACCTCTCATTGGATCATCTTCTCCGAATATTGAGGCATTTGCTATTTGATTAGTAGTTGTTTCAAATGTTGCGCGTGATAACACGCCTGTATCTGTTTTATTTACACCATAACGATCGATACTAACGAGATAACCTTGAGCTGTCATGATATCTGATAATAATTCTATATGGCGATTATTTAATGTTTTACCACCGGCTGCAAATACTCCGACAATTTCTTGTATAATCATTTCACGAACAGCCTCAATACCTAATACTTCTAAAACTTCATGTAAATCATTTGAAGTCGTACGATAAATATCAAAACCGTCTAAGGCCAAAATTGCAAAAAGATTAGAACCTTCGGTCTGAATTAAATATTGTTGATTTGTTGGTACTAATTCTTTAATGATATTGTCCTCATTTTTATCAGTTGATAAATCTATTTTTTTTGATTCATCGGGTTTAATAATTTTTTTATTGTATTTATGTTTTTCAGTGTATTCTTTGTCCGTTTTAGATATAAATTCACCATTAACAATAATATCTTTATCTTCACTCATAATACTACCACCTAAGATATTTGAAATACCTTTAACAGGTGTCATTAAAATTTGTTTAGTTAAATCTTTTAATTCTTTTTTGGGATCATCGCCACGAGTTGTTACACGAACACGAATAATAACATCACGAGCATTTTTAGGAGTATGTAAAATTATTAAAGTATTTGCATCACTGCTTAAATCTTCGATTTTTTTAGTAATATCAGTTAATTTCATATTTTGAATTTTTTCGGAATTCAATTTAAATCTTAATAACCATGGGGTTTCAATATCATTTATATCACTCATACTCAATTCATGTGCTACTGGTAACCAAACACGATCTTCTGCAATAATAGTTTTGGTTTCATCTGGATCAAATACAATCACATAACTTTCAATTAGACTATTAAGAGTTGTATATTGAATTGTATCAAGATAATCTTCTCCACGACGAATTACTTCTTCATGAGATGTATCATCTTGAATCTTTAACATTTTATCGGTAATATAAATATTCATATATGGTGTCTTAGGATTAGATGTTGTCGAAAAGATTTCTCTTAATCGTGGTACATCATCTAATTTCTTAGAACGACCTCCTAGACCTGATTTGTGGAAACTATCCAATGTCAATTGAGTTAAGGGTTCACCAATACTTTGTGCAGATATACAACCAATCATTTCACCAGGATTAATTAAAGTATCAAGATAGTGTTCTTTAACTTTTAAGAGAATCAGATCAAGAGCTGCTTTGGTAAATTTGTATGTAACGATTAAACGTTTAGAGTTTAAGTAATTACGGATAATGAATTTAAAAGTTCTGGTGCAAATATCTGTAACAATTGGATCTCCACTTACTTTTAAATCTTGTGTGAAAGCACGTACTTTTTGAATGATTTCTAAAGGTGATACATCGCCTTTAGTTCTTTTATCGAGACCACATGTATATTTAATCCAATCGAGAAGACGAGTGAATTTAATAGGAGAATAAAGAACACCATGTTCACTTTTACCTGGATACATTTTTTCTCGAAGAATCTTACGATCTTGGATAATTTGTTCATATTCTTCTTTAATGAGTTCGGAGCCATAATTATTTTTTACATCGATGGTCCATTCTTTAAATGCTTCTGGAGTTAAAATGGATTTGAGTTCATTATCGGTCCAGAGGAATTCATCTTTGAATTTTTGGCCGGAAGGGTCCATGTTAAAATATTTTAATTTTTCGCGTTCGAGTTTTGATGCATCAAAACTATCACCTGCATAAACATGACTGATGATAAAGTTATTGGCATTACGAACTGTGTTATCATAGAAAATTTTTAGATCTTCCATAACTTTAATTAATTTACGTTGAATATAACCAGTAATACCGGTTTTAATGGCTGTTGAAATAACACCTTCACGACCTGACATAGCATGCATGAAGTATTCAGCTGGATTAAGACCATTAATAAAATTGCCAAGAATGAGACCATGAGATTCGGGTCTTAGATCAAATTTGGCATAATGTGGTAAAGTACGATTTTGGTATCCACCATGTACACGTTTACCACCTTCCATCATTTGTTGGCCTAATAGACTACTAATTTGGACAATGTTAGCTGGTGATCCTTTTGAACCTGAGGTTACAGTGGAATAAATTCGATTAACTTTACCTAGACTTTTATAGGTAGTACTTTGAGCGTCATTACGAACTTGATCGACTAATTCGACCATATCATTTTCGAATTGTTCGCCTAGAGGAATATTAGAGAATTTAACTTCTAATTTGCCTTCGCGTAAATCTGTAATTTTTTGTGTGACTTTATCGTAAACGGAATTAATGATAGTTGTTACTTTTTCTTTGGTTTCTTTTTCAATGATGGTATCTACGACACCGACGGAAAATCCATCTATTAATAACCATTGCATGGTTAAATTCATCATATTATCCATAAATAAACGAGTGGTTTCGGGACCATAATCTTTCCAAACTGCATGAATGATATGATCTATGGATCCTCCGACAGATCCTTTTGACCAAACACCGGATTCATATTTTCCGTGTGTAATTTTAACTTGTTTCATAACATCATCATCTTTGTTTTCATAAGTAAATTTTGGTAATATTGATGTTAAAATACTATTAGCTTTCCAACCTTTTTCAGAATCATCTGGAGCGGGTAATTGACCATTATAACCATTGGTCCAAGCTATTAATTTCATCATTTGACGATGATTCAGATAATTATCTGACACCGTCCATCTAAAGCATGCTAGCATACTATCTTGTACGAGACCCATAACAGGATTAGAATCCTGGGGGGTACATACCTGCAAGGGTACTGCTGCTAATTCCTCTAATTCTACCCTGGTCTGATATGACCGGGCTACATGTAAATTCATCTCTGTGGATATTTTCTGACATGGTATACTATACTATACCAAAAAATACCCTCCCTCCAAGTTTCCAAGGAGGACGGACTATACCTTAAGCTAACTCGGAAATGATTAATCTCTTCATTGTTAACCGACTACCGTCTAGTCTCTGGACCTCTTTCATAGCCTATCATTGTTAATTACGGCGTTAGAAATTTGGCTGCGGGTTGCCCATTTCATCAATTAATTTAACTTTCTTCTTAAAAGTTATTTTACCAATATTAGCTTCATATGGTTTAATTGAATCATCTTCCCATTTTTTACCTTCTTTGAGTTGTTCTGCAAAATCAACAGCTTTTTGATAAACATCTTCAGCTTTTGATTTACCTACATTAAATGATGAAATAAATACTTGATTTACAAAAATCAGATATCTATTTGGTAATGAATTTTTATATTGCGTTCGAATATATTCATTCACATCATCTTCATATGGTATTAAATTACCATTTTCTATGAATTTTTGGAGTTTTTGTTTTCTAGCTTTTTCATGTTGTAAAAAAGTTCTATTACTTATCTTTTTTCTACTTTCTTCAGAAGAAAGAGCTTCTTTCAGGGAAATTGACATCTTCTCTTTGGTTTTTTCACTCTTTTTAAAACCTATATTCTTTTTTACTGGTTGTATTTCTTGATTATTGGTAATATTATGTTTTACCCATTTAGTAGTTCTACCACCAGTTGTTAAATTATATCCTGTGGGATAAAAGGTATCATATTCTTTTATTTGTTCAATTTCATTGTGATCCAGATCATTTAAATTACAAATTAAAACTAGCTTATATTCAAAATTTTCTCTACCATATAAACGAATAGCATTATTTAAATATACACATCCATTATTTCCCTTTGTATTATTTAATGCCTCGCTTATATGTTCTTTAAATCTGCATTCTGATCCAAAAGGTCTATATTTATCATGATTCTTTCTATGACTTAATGTTTGACCTATATATTGCTTGTTATTAATTTTATTTCTGATCACATATATTTCACCTTGTATATTTTCCCTGCTAGTTAATATTTTATTAACAAAATCCATTATATTCATTTTACAAAAAATATCTTTATATTAAAACAACTCAAATTTTTCCACGCCATTACGCGAGGTGTTTATTAAACTTTCGAAATAATAAACGGTATGGTAAGCTTTTAGGGGATTCCCGTCAATTTGATAATCTCGCCAGTTCCTATTAAATAATTAATATTACACTGACTAGCAAGTTATATTAAAGTTTAGGTTACACAGTTTTTCTTAAATCATTTCCTAAACAACGATTTAAGCTGCTTGCTTTTGGAGACAAGATTTTTGAATTTTATCTCCGTCGAACGGTTTATTCCCATGATTTCTCATGGGACCGGACTATGCCTTAACTGAAACTCTAAGCTGATTGGGCTTGTCATTGTTTCAACGATTTCCGTCTAGTCTCTGGACCTGCATCTTCAGCTATCATAGCGCTGATCAGATGATTGGCTGCGAATTGCCCAATTTCTAACGTTTTTACTATACCCGACGGTGTTACCGTGGCCATTGATATATTTCTATATCAACTTAGTAGTTAGAACTCTATAGGGGGTTCTCGCAATTTGAAAATCTTGCCGTTTTAAACGACTAACAAGTTATATTAAAATTTAGGTTACAATGTTTACCCTATATGGTTTCCTAAATAACCATCTAGGCATCTTGTTGTTGTGGACCTCGATTCATGGTTGATCCGCGTTATATGGCGATGTAACGGACACATTTAGTCTAAAAGTATCCCCCTGTTTTAAAATTTTAGCTTTATGAGCCATCATACTCATTTTATGGAGCGACGGTTGTCTATTAAACAAAACCCAATCGCCATCCATCAAGTGACGGTAAACAAAATCACCAGCACGTAATCGAATTTGCGTTCTATCAGCATATTCTAAATTTATCCTCGTCCACCGTCCATTCGCATTTCTACGTCTCACTGCATTCGCTCCAGGATATTTATGTGGCCCATTTTGCACTAATTTATGCAATACCGATAAATTAGCATCCATCACCGTTTCCTTATAATCCAATATCATCGCGATCTTTAACGGTATTCCCAATTCATTTATACTAATATTCGGATCAGCCGTAATTACCGTACGTGCCGTATAATCCACTCTCTTACCCATCAAATTATTTCTCACCCTTCCCTTCTTCGCCTCTATTCGCGATCGCAATGTCTTTAACGGTCTATTTGATCTATTAGTAACCTTATCCATAGTAGATTGTTCATTATTAATATATGCCGCTACATTCATTTGTAACAATGACCATATAACCTGAATATCCCTATTCTCCTTACCTGTCTTATCCTTCTTATCCTTCTTTTGTAATGCCTTCGCCAATCCAACATTACACTTAATAATCTCATTTAATATACTAGTCAAATCATCCTCTGATGACTGACCATTATCCATTTTGATCGTAGGTCTCATTGTCGGTGGCGGAATTGGCATTACCGTCCATATCATCCAATCAGGACGCGAATATCGTGGATCATAACCCATCAACATTGCATCCTCATCAGTGACATTTTTCAATATATAATATATAACTTCCGTATTAAACGTTACCTTCTCCTTATCAATGTTGGGATCTCTCACAGAACCAAATGTCGCAACTATTTGCACCACTTGATTCTTCTCCTTTCCTTTACCCCATGCTGGTTGAGATACACCGCAATTATAACAATCTGCCGGTTTCTTCTCATCCTTAATAAACTTAAATCTATTCTTTCCCTTCTTAAATTTAATCTTATTCATTAATTCACCATTTGTCTTATCCACTAATATACTACTACATTTATAACATACACATTTCAATGTCTTGATAATTTGATCATAATATTTTAATTGAACTACCGGCTTTGCTAACCATAAATGTCCAAAATTACCAGGATCATGTTTGTAATCCAAATCTGATATTCTATTCACTTGCGCTTTATCATTCGTGCCTAATCTTGGATCCATCAATGTACCATCTAATGGTTCATTCTGTGCCACTGATTTGTAGATTTCCGCGACTGATTGTTTTAATATCCTATCAGGACTTAATATACCCAATCTAATTGATTTCACTGATTTTACACGTTCTGTGTACTCAATTTCTTCAGCAAGTGACATATATAGGATATAATCTAACTACAGAAGTTTTTTTTATATTGTTAATAATATTAGTGTTTTCAAAATCAAAATTTTTTTCTCTTTTATATTTAAAATTCTCCTTTTATTCAATTTTATCTCCCCTAATTTATCTATAATATGTAAATAATTATAGATAAATTATTATTTTATTATAACTAATTTAAAAATATTCCTCCTTTTTTTATTATAATATGGAATATTTATCTTTCCCCTTATTAGCTCTTCACTTTGGAAAAAATCACCAAATTCTTTCTACCCACGGCTTTAAAATCAATATAGAATCTTCCGATAATATCTTCAAAGATCATCTCATCATCACTTTTAGTGAACATTTTACCATTTATACATGTTCCATCGAACATCGTTCTTGGGATAATTATCGCGAATTTATCCTTTATACTAACTCAAATAACTCTACTAAATTCACCTATAGATTGAGTCCCATCAATAATGATCCCATTCGCGTTAAACAACGATATGATAATATTTGGGGTATCGATCATAGTGTTTTACCCGATGATCTTAGACTTTTTGGGGAGGAAATTCTCAGAATGATAAATGATCTTCATTCAAAGATTCGTAATGATAAATTATCTCTCGATATGTTAGAACTTTCAATTAACTACTAAAAATGTAAATTTCTTATAATCAAAGTATAAAAAATTAATTAAATAGGGGTTACGTAAGCACCCATTGACCAAAATCCAAAAGGATCTGGTTGTGGTCCAAGTCCATATTTTTTGATATCCATTGCTGGGACGACATCACACATTCGTTGTAAAACCCATATACCATCAACTCGAAATAGTTTAACACCTATAATATCAATAAAATAATATAATATATATGAATTTAATTGATATACTGGGCAACCATCTGACATTTCACTAGTTTTATGATATTTTGAATTCCATCCTTGTAACATAAAAGGAAATCCACTTACTTTGATTGTTTGAGGAAATGACATTACACTAGTATAATATTATAAATTAACAAAATAAATCAATTTTTGTTAATTTATAATATTATAAATTAACAAAATAAATCAATTTTTAACAAAGTTTTTTAGGTTCCTCAAAATTGCATGATTTCAAATATTTATTGCAGTAGTTTCTTGAAAAATAATTCTCTTTTCATTGTATAAATTACCTTTTGTATCTATAATACCTAAATCATAATAATAACGAAAACACTGGTTCACATACTCACGTGTCAGAACCTCATCCGCACCAACATCTCCAATTGTGACTCCTATGTTATCGCCTACTAGAAACTCTATATAAATACCAAATATACTGGCTAATATATCTTCTTCAACATCATCTCGACATGCTTCTATATAGTATGCACCACCTGCACCTAATCCATAATCAATATAATGTTTATATTCCAGAGGACACATTAAATAATGTCCAATCTCATGCATTTGATGATGAAAATCATATAATTGACTTATATCGAGCTGTTTACCATCCCAAATATAAGCTTGTCGTTGCATAGTTATTGGGATTTTATAAAAATTGCAAATCTCTATAAACCATCTATGATGATAAGATGATATTGGTGTATAACAATAGCTCTCATATTGATCAGCCAATGGTGTTCCTTGACTTAATATAGTCTTATGTTGTAAGAATTTGTCAATGAATCGTGACACTGAAGAATCAAGAGAAAAAATATTATCCATTTTTTCAATTCATTAACCTTAACCTTAATTGTTTAAAAATAATCGTTATGATTTACAATCAAGATAATTTAGATCAATTTTTGTGTTTTTCTTATACCCCAAATACTGATATCCAATCAAAGATAAAAGCTATCAGAAAACTATTATTCACCATTTGATGATCAGTTTTATCACCAAACATATATGTATAAGCTGATAAACGATAACAATCTCCAATTGATAAATATTCCTTTATTTCTGATTGATTATATACTTTGATTGTTTGTTCAATGTTTAACCAAAGTTGTTCAACCTGCATATATAACAAATAACTATTTTATATATTCCTTTTTATTCACATAAAATTGATTTAAAAATTATTGTAAATGCATCTCTACTCACGATTATTTATCATTTCATGTATTATTGATATCATAATAATATATTATTTACTATCTTATTTTGATCTTTATAATTTAGTAATGATTGATGATTTTATTGAAATCATGTTTACATTCTATGGAATTTTCCTATTCTTTATTTTTTTTACATTACTTCGCTTATATGAATGGTTTACAAATAGTTTTACAAATAATTGATTATATTTTTATAATTATCAATTGATTATAAGATGTATTCTATGAATATGTCTTATAGTGAAATGAAGTATTTTGCAATTGTTATATTGGTATCTTTAATGATTGAACTATTTATTACAGCATATGCATATATTAATATTAAATCATTAAAGACATTTGAAATTACAGATAATTTACATCATTTGTTTTACATATATTTTCTGATTTTTATCTCTATTTTTAGTACTCTTCATTGTATTATTCCTCCAAATCATAGTTCTATAGCTCAAATAAGTTCTATTTATGAAAAAAATTAAATCTTTACAGGTAAGATCGACTATTTCAATTAATTTTATTAGTCGACATTTATTGCTATTCTTTGTAAATTTTTACAGTCGTTTTATTTTAACTTGGGACAAAATTTACAAAAAAATCAAAAGATATTTTAAAAAACAAAATCACTCTAATAAATTATTTTAGCTTAAAGATATTCTTTGTATTTATATTATAATCATTAATGAATTCTGATAAACCACCTGATCAATCGGATTTCAATTTTGTTGATCCTTCAGATGATACTGAATATCAGGAAATTTTTAATGATTCGCAAATATCTTTTGATAATCTTTCGATACCTTATGATATTGATGATATTTTATGTATTGAAAATGCTATTGACTATTCAGAAGATATTCATAACTCTTCTTTTTTGGATTTTTTATCTTTTTTGGATATAGATTTTTTTGATACTTTAGATGATGATTCTATATCTATTAATATGCATCAATCTGTCAGATGTTCTGAAAAACATTTCTTTGATACATCCGTTGTTAAATGTACACTCAATACTTTCTTTTCACCTAATATTGCTGATATTATTAAAAGATTAGTTACTAATTTTTCAAGAATTTCTTTTGCTGCTCATCACATTGCTAATATTCGTTTTTTGGATATTTTAGAACATTCTAATCCTCATTTTCCTCTTCTTAATCAACAATTTTTTGCTGAAGCTATTTATCAAGTTGCTATTATTTCTGATCGAAAATCTAATAAATCTTATTCTGTTTGGAATAATGCTAGAAGTGATTTTGATTCTTGTTTACCTTCTGGTTTTATTAAGCCTTCCAGAGATAAACTTGTTGTTTCTTATTTAGCTCAACAAATGGAAACAGAAGCCAAAAATCATCTCAATATGAATTTTAGAAATAGATTTAAAAAATATCTAAAGTTAACTTATTCTCTTGATAAAGAAATTGCTTATTATATCGTTTCTTCTATTATGAATGATCCTATGGAGGATTTAGATAGATATCAAAAAGAATATAACACATCAAATATTTTAGAGATTCTAAATAAATATAAAAAGCTTTTAATTTCTAATCAAAAACCTAAAAAGAAATCAAAAAAAGCAATTGAAGAAGAAACTGAAGAAGAAACTGATGAATCTATAAATATAATGGAAAATTTGGATTGTTTTATACCTTTTTTAAAACAAATTATGACAAAATTTAAGGAACTTAATATGAAAGGATTCACATTATTACCTCTTAAAAAAGGTTTTATTCCAAGTTTTATTACTCTAGATACTATAGGATTAGCACAAATAATATCAATGTATGATAAGAAATCAGTACAACATGATGTAGTAAAAAATAATCCAAGACAATTATGGAATGATTATACGAATATTAAAAATTATGAACCAAAAAATGAAAAAAAGAAATTTAATTATTTAATTGAAACCAATGGTTATGAAGTTAGTATACATTTACGAAAACCTAAGAAAAATAAAGTTTTAAATTATCCAGAAAATGCTGATCTTAAAATTAAATATGATTATCATCAAAAACGGAAACAAGAAAAAATAGAAAGAGACAAACAATATAAATTAGCTAATAAGAATAAAAAGAATATCAAAGAAACCAAGGATATTAAGAATACAAAAAAGATACAAAATGAAGATGAATTTCCAAAATATGTTCCTTATGAAATGCAAGTTATTCCTGATTTTTTTGAATATAAAGCTGCTCTAGGATTAGATCCAGGTAAAAGATGTTTTTATGTTGCTTCTGATAAGAATGGTAATTATATAAAATGTACAGGAAAGGAATATTACAATTACTTACAGAATCCCAGAACCAAAACAAGAGTAAATAAAAGAAAAAATCTGGTTAAAGAAATAAAAGAATTGAGTAAATATAGTTTCAAAGTGAATAATAAGAAAGAGTATATGGAAAATTTAAGAAATGTATATAGAATAGTAGAAAAAGTATGGGAAGAATATGAGAAGAGATATTATAGAAGTATAAGATTTCGAAAAATCCAAAGAAAAGCAAAGGTGTATAAAATGTTAGGAGATAGATTAGCAGGAAAGGAGGATAAAAAGACGATAGGAAAAGAGACAGATA
>Ga0302280_1002353_pt1 | contig 14593 bp, 12 predicted proteins | sample III_Fen_E1_1_FD_198771 | JGI IMG/M metagenome (GOLD analysis project Ga0302280, IMG submission 198771) | Peat permafrost microbial communities from Stordalen Mire near Abisko, Sweden - III_Fen_E1_1 | ecosystem: Environmental > Terrestrial > Soil > Wetlands > Permafrost | place: Sweden: Abisko...
CCGGCAGTCTGCCCGGTCAGGCCTGCGGCCTGACCAGAAAAACCACCGGAACTTTCCCCAGACATGGGGAGTTTTAGTTGTCGTCAGCGGGAAGTTTAGTTGTCGCTATACGGCGCGGAGTTGTGTGTGAACGCAAATCCGTTGTTGCTCTTTGTCGAATCGGCCACCGGTTATCACAACCTCAATCAGATTCTTTCCCGCAAGGCCAAGAGTGCCGATGATGCCTCCGTTGCCGCCAGCCAGCGCCAGCCGTTATCCCTTGAACAACTAGCCGGCCGCACGGAGGGACTGATTGCCGTCAGCCCCGATACGAGCCTTACCGATTTATTCCCTAATCGCTTCTACGAGTTGGCAACGAAGGACTCAAAACCGGGCAGGCATCCGGTGGTCGCCTGTCCCGTAACGCACTACGCAACGCCCGCAGACCGGCTCAAATTTGACATCGTGCAATCCATCCGCACGCTGACGTTGTTGCGGCAGGAGCATCCGGCAAAACGTAACGATGGCCGGTTGCATTTTCGAACCTCGGCGGAAATGACCGCCGCCTGCCTCGACCATCCCGACTGGATTGCCCACTCGCTTGAAATCGCCGACCGCTGCCACTTTGAAATTCCCTTTGGCAAACCACAATTCCCGGCATTCCTTCCAACCGATGGTTCCACACCGCACGAGTTCCTCCACAAATTGGTCTCGAAAGGATTGCGCGACCGCTATCGCGATCGTGCTGGTGAATATCAAGCCCAGGTTGAACAAGAATTAAAAATCATCACGGCGGTTGGGTATGAGGAATATTTTCTTGTTGTCTGGGGCATCCTCCAAGATTGCCGACAGTACGGCATCGAATGGATCACCCGCGGCAGTGCGGCGGACTCGCTCGTCTGCTATTGCCTTGGGATTTCCGATGTCTGTCCCATCCGGTTTGGTCTCTACTTCCGCCGTTTTCTGAACGAGGAACGTATGGCGCTCAACAAGCTCCCTGACATCGACGTGGATTTTCCACATGACAGAAAAGACGATGTGGTGGATTTGATCTTCGCCAAATACGGGGCAGAACGTTGTGCCGTTGTGGGCGGCTTCTCAACCTTTCAAGCCCGCAGTGCGTTTGCGGATGTTGCCAAGGTGCTGGGTGTCAGTGAACGTGAAGTGCGAAAGTTCACGGATCATTTTCCGTGGAGCTTTGGCGGCGGCTGGGTGCCGGATGAGCCCACGCCGAGCGGCGGCACACGCTTGCGCGAAATGCTCGCCGCCAGTCCCGAAAATCGTGATTTGCCGCTGAATGAAGAGCCGTTTAAGACCGCGCTCGACATGGCGGAATTTCTTGATGGCTTTCCACGCCACCCGAAAATGCACCCTTGCGGCGTGGTCGTCTCACGCCAGCCCATGCCGGAGCTGACCCCGACATTCATCTCCAACAAGGGTTATCCCACCACGCATTTCGACATGGACGCGGTCGAACTGATCGGGCTCGTGAAAATGGACGTGCTCGCCCAAGGTGGACTCGCCGTCATGCGCGATGCGACCGAATCCTTGACGGCTAAAAAAGTGGCGGTGAATTTTGCGGCCTTGGAACCTTGGCAGGATCCCAAGGTTTGGGAGATGATCGCCACAGGTGGCGCTCGAGCCGTGCATCACATTGAAAGTCCGGCCATGACGGGTCTTTGTCGTCAGTGCAATGTCCATGACATAGATACGCTCATCGCCATCGTCAGCGTCATCCGTCCGGGCGCGGCGAACGAGGGTAAGAAGCTGGCGTTCACCCGCCGCTATCAAGGCTTGGAACCGATCACCTATCCACATCCGTCTCTTGAAACGGTTTTAAACGACACGTTTGGCCTCGTGGTTTACGAGGAACACATTCTGCAAATCTGCGAGGCTTTTGCAGGCCTGCCACCAGGGCGGGCCGATGTGCTGCGCCGCGCGCTGAACAAACAGAAGCGCGCAGTGATCGAGGAAATTCAAAAAGAGTTTGTGGCTTCTGCGGTGGCGCGAGGTCACACGCCAGAAAAGATTGCGGAAGTCTGGGGCTTGGTCACCGGCTTTGCCGGCTACGCTTTCTGCAAGGCGCATTCGACTGCGTATGGCGTTGAGGCCTATCAGGCCGCGTGGCTCAAATGTTATCACCCGGCAGAATTCATGGCGGCAGTGCTCACCAATGGCAAAGGGTTTTATCAACCACTCGTCTATGTTTTGGAAAGTCGCCGGCTGGGTTTGCAATTCTTACCGCCGACGGTGAACGAGCCAGGGCCAAAGTTTGCCGTGCACGGCAAGGCCATTCGGATTCCGCTCACGCAGACGAAAGGGCTCAGTGATAAAACCATCAAGCGGATTGTGGATGAACGGCAACGCGGAACATTTATTTCCGTGGCTGATTTTCATCGGCGCGCAAATCCATCGCACGATGAAATGGAGGCCATCATTCGGGCCGGAGGTTTTGATGAGTTTGGCCAGCCGCGCACGCGCCAGTTTTGGGAAGCGCAATATCTTCACCAGACTTTTGGTGGTGCTACCCAGACCGGCCAGGGTTGGTTGTTGCCGCCACCATCATTGGACCGATTTCCGCAGGTTTCTTTGCAGGAGCCCACCCGCCACGAACAGTTGGAAGCCGAAACAGAATTGTTCGGCTACGCCGTCACCGGACATCCGCTGGAATTATTCCCGGACGTTGCTTGGGACACTTATTGTCCCGTCAAGGAACTCGGCAATCACATCGGCGAAACGGTGGTGGCTTGCGGTCTCGTGGTTGAACAGCGCACGCATCACCAGGTCACCGGCGAACCGATGAAATTCCTGACGCTGGCGGATTGGACCGGCATGGTGGAAACGGAACTCTTCGCGAAGACTTATAAAAATTATGGTCTGGCAACAGTGCGGTATCCGGTGCTGGAAGTTGAGGCCACGGTTGAGCCATTTGAAAATGGTCGTGGGTTTTCCCTGCGTGTGCTCCGTGCTGGAAAGCCACGAGCCAAATAAATCCACAACCAACCATTACTGACTTGTAGCCGTAAAATATTGCCTCCACAAAACTTTGTGCGCTCGTGAAATGCTCATAATTTCTTATCATTAACACCAAATAAAAGTCGCTCGATCTCTGCCACCAGCGCCCGCCGGTCTCGCGTTCTGAATTCATGCAATAAGCGCCCATGCCAATCTCCTTCATGGATATGAATTGCATACTCACCGCGCTCCAAATCACCGTCGGGATACCAACCTACGTCGAGGAGTCTGTCCCCATCCTGATGCTTCATTTGAAACATGTCCTCCTTGAAAACTTTTTTTGGCAAATTGTGATTTGTTATCTAATCATTTCGGCGATGTCCCATTTGCGTCAATCTCTTTCTCAACAATTCGAGCTTTTGCGTTTGCCTAGCGGCCATTGCCCGCAAGGTCACACTTCCCGCACCGGTAGAAAAACACCTTTTACCTTTGGGTTGGTTAATTTTGGTATCCGTTTTCTTAACCGTTCGCTGGCCTCAGCGAATTCCTCGAAGAAATCCTCCACAACTATTACCAATACGTTGTACTTCGGAAAGACATCAAGATGAATTAGGCCATCCCTTTTTGCATCACCTCTTCCGGTAAAAACAACTTTCCCGACCGGCCTGATAATATGCGCCATGCCGCAACGAAGTTGTTCGTACAAGTAGAATTCAGATTTCGGATTATTGTAGGGTAAGTACTTGGGGTTTACCTTGCCCATGAATTCGGCAATGCCTCTTTTAAAGCGTTCCTCGGCCTCGCCTCTCTTGTGGAAATCATGCTCATCGAGACATGCTCCGAGAAACTCTATTCCGGTTGCTATTGTTCCAGTTGCCAAGCAACCCAGTCCATTGTCCATCATTTTTTTTGACGCCAGGCACAAGGACATTTGCGATGAATTCGTCGAGAGTATGGCCTTTCATGTGGACACAACATTAGCCCATCAGAAAATCTATGACAACCCAACACAGTAGGTTTACCGTTCGATGGTTTAACACTACGCATGAAAAGAATTCACGTTCCAAATAGCGACGCGCTTTGCATATTAAGTGTCACGAGCAGTTTTCGTCAGAATCCTATTGCAAAAGTTTGGCGCCGGTAGCTCTCATGCTTAGAGAATGTCATCGAGAAGCATAAAGAGTTGCCCGACCCCGAGAAACAATGGGTTGGCGTGACGCCGGTTTATCAGCCCGTCTGTCAATTCATGATGATCGGGCCGCCTGAATTGCCGCAGTTGCAAACCAGCCTGCGAACTTCAAAGCAAGTTGCGCTTAATTTCGGAACCTTCACGAACTGCACATATCAATTGCAGATGACGACAAATTTAGGAAACGGTTGGACGAGTGTTGTTGCGCCAACGGTCGGCGATGGGAGCGCGAAAACCACATCATACAATCTCTCCGCCGCAACAGAGTTTTTTCGCTGCACTGTGGCGTATTAGAAATCCGCAGTAAATCTGCTCGGTTTGGCGGTAATTTCCGGCCTTGGCTGCAGCAGCAACTAAAATATTGAATCGCCGTGGATCTTTGCGTTCTGCAAAAATTGCACGTTCAGCGATGGTGACTTGACACCGTTAAATTCTCCGTTTATAAAATCACGCCGTGATTAAAATCGTATCAATCCGCATGAACCTGATGGCCATTGTATGGCTGCATCCGGGTTTGGGATGAGACGCGTTTGATAGCAACCTCGCTGATTTCCAAACCCTGATTTTTCAGGGTTTTTTTATTGCCCAAATTCTATGACACAAGTCCAGACCCAAGAAATGCCCGTTCGCAGCGCGCCTTTGACGCACACCACCGTCATGGCGGTGCTGTTTGCCATCAGCTTCTCCCATTGCCTGAACGACACCATCCAGGCTTTGCTGCCTTCCATTTATCCCATGCTCAGTAATTCGTTTCATTTGAACTACGCGCAGCTTGGATGGATCACCTTCACATTTCAATGCACGGCGTCGCTGTTCCAACCGCTCGTCGGTTTTGTGACGGACAAGAGGCCGATGCCGCATTCGCTTGCGGCCGGGATGGGCTTGACGATGGCGGGCCTGCTCGCGCTCGCGTTTGCAAACACCTATGCGCTCGTCCTGGTTTCGGCGGCAACCATCGGATTGGGCTCGGCAATTTTTCATCCCGAAGCCTCACGCGTGGCGCACATGGCGGCAGGCACGCGTCGCGGTTTTGCGCAATCATTCTTTCAACTTGGCGGCAACTTCGGCAGTGCCATGGGGCCGTTGCTGGCTGCCTTGATTGTCGTGTCGCGCGGGCAAAAATATGTCGCGTGCTTTTCGCTGCTCGCGCTGATCGGCGTCATTGTGCTCTGGAAAATCGGCACTTGGCAGATAAATAATTTCCATCGCATCAGTCCCAAAAAACATCCGGCGACACAGTTGGCCGCTGCGCTGCCGCGCAATAAAGTTGTCGGTGCGCTCGTCGTTCTGATCGCGCTGATTTTTTCCAAATACGTCTATCTCACCAGCATGACGACGTATTACACGTTTTATTTGATCCATCACTTTCAGGTGTCGGTGAAAACGTCGCAGTTGCTGCTCTTCGTTTTCCTTTTCGCGGTGGCGTTGGGCACCATCATCGGCGGACCGGTCGGCGACCGCATCGGACGCAAGCGGGTGATTTGGGCGTCAATTTTGGGCGTTGCACCATTTTCATTGCTGTTGCCGCATGTCAGTCTGGCGGGAACGGTGATCCTCACTGTTTTCATCGGCGTCATTTTGGCGTCGGCGTTTTCAGCCATCCTAGTGTATGCACAGGAACTTGTGCCGGGAAAAGTCGGCATGATTGCCGGGCTGTTTTTCGGATTTGCCTTCGGCATCGCCGGCATCGGCTCGGCGGCTCTCGGCCATTTGGCGGATCGAACCAGCATTGAATTTGTCTTCAGCCTCTGTGCGTTTTTGCCTCTGATCGGCTTGCTGACTGTTTTGCTGCCTGACATTGAGCCGCATCACCAAAAGCAAAAGTCCAATTAAATCTATGAACCGCGAGCTCGACCAAAAATCAACCATTGGGCAAATCCGTGAACGCTTTGACAACGATGTGGAGCGATTTTCCAAACTGGAGACCGGGCAACAGGCAACCATTGATGCACCGCTGGTTTTGGAAATCGTAGCGCAAACCGCCGCCACACATCTTCAGCCATATGGTCGGCTGCTTGATCTTGGCTGCGGAGCTGGCAACTTCACCTTGAGTGTTTTGAACCGGGTCACGCCGCTGAATTGCACCCTGGTTGATTTGAGCCGTGCCATGCTCGAACGGGCACGCAAGCGCATCAGCGCTGCAACCTCTGGAACAATTGAAACCGTCCAAACAGATATGCGGGACTTGGCCTGCGGCGAGAACTGTTTTGACACCATTTTGGCTGGGGCAGTTTTACACCATCTGCGCGATGATCGCGACTGGGCCGATATGTTTCAACGCCTTCACAAATGGCTTCGCCCGGGCGGATTGCTATTTGTGGCTGATTTAGTGGTGTTTGACGACCCGGCGGTCCATGCACTGATGTGGCAGCGATATGGCAATTACCTAGAATCAATTGGGGGCGCGGATTACCGCCAAAAGGTCTTTAACTACATTGACCAGGAAGACTCACCCAGATCGCTGAAGTTTCAAATGGGATTGCTGCGTGAGTCTGGTTTTAAGAACTACGATATTTTGCATCGAAATTCGGTCTTTGCCACTTTTTATGCCCGCAAGTCGGCGTGCTGATTTTGATCAAATCTTTTTTACAGTCGAAAACATCTCAGCTTAACCGTGATGCGACTTAAAGCATATTTTTGCCTAAAATGAAGCGAATTGCTTTAAATCGGCTTAAAATTGACGAAAACGGGACCAAATGAACGGATGGCTAGAAATAAGGCATGAAAAACAGTCGGCGGACGTCACCGCAGAAATCGCGAAGTGGCCACAAGCTTGAACCACTTTTACCAAAAACCAGTAAAACGGTAAAACCCAATAAAATTGGCACTTTTCGGATTGACATAAACAGTAAACCAGCATAATGTAATCACGTTGTGAGCACAAATATTCATTCATTCGTAACCAACACGGATCGGGCGACCACCCGAATTAACATCAGGGTCGCACCGGTCACCAAAAAGCTTCTAAAATCGGCTGCAAAACTGCGTAAAAACTCGCTGACCGAATTCGTTTTGAACTCGTCCACAGCCGCTGCAGAAAACGTCTTGGCGGACCAGACCCGATTCGTTCTGCCCCCGGATAAATGGGCGGCATTCAACGCGGCTCTCGACGCTCCAGCAAAAGAAATACCGGCGCTTAAAGACCTGTTCACCAAACCGCTTATGTTCAAAGCGCCCGCATGTTCACTTGGCCAATAGCCATTACAAGCCAGCATGACACGAGGGACTTCGACTGCGGTAATACCGCATTAAACGAATACCTCAAAAAGTATGCATTGGCCAATTCCGCTGCCGGCCTGGCAAAAACATTCGTCGTCGGCCTCGAAAAACAACCGGCAATCGTTGTCGGCTATTACTCAATCGCTGCGGGATCCGTTGAAAAACAACATGCGTCACCCAGAGCCTCCAAAGGAACCCCAAATTACGCCATACCAGTGGTGCTACTGGGCAGATTCGCCGTCGACGTCAAATATCAAGGCAACGGCCTCGGGAGAGACACACTTTACCGCGCCTTAAGACAAATCACAGACGCCTCAGAAATTCTCGGGATACGGGCCGTGCTCGTGCACGCAAAAAACGATAAGGCCGCGAACTTCTATAAAAGACACGGTTTCGAAGCGACCCCGATCGATCTCCAACTTATGCTGCTTCTGAAGGACATGCGCAAAATGCTGGCTGCGTCGACTGCCGCTGCATCGGCACAGTCAGCAACCGAAGAAACTGATTTCCCACCTTAAACGGATGAGGGATACCTCGGACAAAACATAAGCCCTCGCCGAAAGCTTGATGATCCAATAACTGAACCGTTTCAGAATAAACCGGATTTTGGGCAACGAATTCTCGTTGTGGAGGACGAATATGACCTCCGCCAGCTAACGGCGGAAGCGTTGATTGACGCTGGCTACCGAGTGGAGGTCGCCGAAAATGGAGCCACCGCTTGGACCGCTTTGCAACTTTCCGAATACGATCTGTTGATCACCGACCAATTCATGCCGAAGGTATCCGGCGTCGAGTTGCTCAAAAAAATCTACACCGCGCGCATGACCCTCTCGGTCATAATGGCCACCGGATTTTTGCCCACTTGGGAATTCACCCTGCACCCCTGTCTGCAACCCGTGCACATGCTGCTCAAACCCTATTCGTTCGGGAAGTTGCTGGGCATGGTAAAAAATGTTCTGTCCAAGAACGCCAGCGTCGGCGTTGCAACCGCTGTGCTCGGCAATCCACCCACCAGATACAAATTCGCCGAAAAGGTATGAACAAATCAAAGAAATCCTCTACAACCGCGCCTTCGATGAGCGTGGTGAATGGCATGGGGTGAATACCCCATGGCAATCGGAAGGTATTTCGGCTTATTTACTGTGTTGCGGACAAAAAATGTCGGAGACGCGAAAACCATTCAAAGCAGCACCTCGATACCACCCGTATTTCTGCCTGGCATTATATGCAAGTGGACGAGCCGGTAATTGGTCATTTCAACCTCATAGGTTGTTTGCATCTGCTTGAGGCACAGATATGTATAATAAAAAATCACAGCATCAATATGAGATTGGCATGGTCGGCCTCGGAGTCATGGGACGCAATCTGGTGTTAAACATGGCCGACCACGGATCGACCGTCGCAGGATACGACAAGGACATTGCGAAGGTTGAGGCGATGCGAACAGAATCAGGGGAACGGAACATTGGCAGCGCGTTAAACATCGTTGATTTCATCGCGCTGCTTCGTCCACCCCGGGCTATTATGATGCTTGTCCCGGCCGGCGCTCCAGTGGATTCGGTCATCAAGGATCTGCTGCCCCATCTCGACAAGGGTGATCTCATCATTGATGCCGGGAATTCTTATTTCAAAGACACGGATGTGCGCTCCAGGAATCTCATGGCCAAAGGAATTCAGTTCTTGGGCGTTGGCGTTTCGGGTGGCGAAGAAGGCGCGCGTAATGGCCCGAGCATCATGCCCGGCGGCCCGCGAGACGCTTATGAACGTGTCCGCCCCATTTTTGAAGCGGCGGCGGCGAAGGTCGACGGCGACTCGTGCGTAACTTGGCTGGGACCGGGATCAGCCGGTCATTTTGTCAAGATGGTTCACAACGGCATTGAATACGGAATCATGCAATTAATCGCCGAGACGTATGATCTGATGAAACGTGGCCTGGGCATGAACGACGATGCAGTGCATGAGGTCTATGGCGCATGGAACAAGGGTGAACTCAATGGTTATCTGGTGGAAATCAGCAGCCGGATTTTTTCCAAACTTGATGAGAAGACCGGGCGGCGACTGATTGACGAGATCCTAGACGTGGCCAAACAGACAGGCACTGGCATGTGGACTTCCCAGAGCGCAATGGAACTGCAAGTGCCGATTCCGACGATTGATCTGGCGGTTGCGATGCGCGACATGTCGGTGCTGGCGAAAGAGCGCGAGCAAGCCAGTGCGATTTATCAGCGATCCTTGCGGCAATTCAATTCTGATCGCGACAATTTCTTGAAACAATTGGGCCGTGCGCTCTTTGCCGCGATAATCCTCACCTACGCGCAAGGCATGGCGCTTTTGGCGGCGGCTTCCACCAAATATGAATATCGCCTCGATCTTGAGGCCGTGGCGCGGATCTGGCGGGGCGGCTGCATCATCCGCGCCGCGTTGCTGGAAGAAATCCGCGCGGCGTTTCGTGCTAGAAGGGATCTGCCGAACCTGCTTCTGGATTCCAACTTGTCGCGCAAGCTCAGCGAACACGAAGGAGATTTGCGACAAGTGGTATGCCAAGCGGCAGAATCAGGGATGCCGGCCCCAGGGTTTATGGCTTCGTTGAGTTATTTCGACGCTTACAGGAGTGGTTGGCTGCCAGCGAATCTCGTTCAAGCCCAGCGCGACTATTTCGGCGCGCATACCTATGAACGAATTGATGCCAAGGGCACATTTCACACGGAATGGGAGCAGTCATGAAACCTATGAAAACCAACGACGGTCTCGACCCAATTATTTTCGTTATATTTGGCGGCGCGGGCGATTTGGCCTGGCGCAAGCTGATTCCGGCCTTGTTCGATTTGTCGCAAGATCGCAGCCAGCCCGCACAATTTGCGATCATCGCGGTGGACCGCATTAAGCTCAGCGACGGCGCACTGCGGAACCGTTGGCATGATGGAGTCAACCAATTCTCCCGCTTTGGTAAAGCCAAAACCGCCGCGTGGAATCTGTTTGCACAACATATCCATTACCAACAAGGCGATTTCAAGCAAGCGTCCACCTATGCCGCCTTGGGTGGACAATGCGCGAAGCTGGAAAAGGAATGGGGCACCAAAGCCCAGCGCATTTTTTACATGGCCACGCCGCCGAGCATGTTCGGCGAAATTCCAAAATTTCTTGGCAAAGCCGGACTCGCGCGCGACCGCGAATTCGCGCGGATCGTGATCGAAAAACCCATCGGCTACGATTTGGAATCGGCGCGCGCGTTGAACGCCGTTCTCGCCGCCAGCTTCGACGAATCCCAGATTTTTCGGATTGACCATTATCTCGGCAAAGAAACCGTGCAGAACATTTTGGCCTTTCGTTTCGCCAACCCGATTTTCGAGCCGATCTGGAATCGTCGTTACATTGATTATGTCACCATCACCGTCGCCGAAACGGTGGGCGTCGAGCATCGTGGCGGTTATTACGATCACGCCGGCGCGCTGCGCGACATGGTGCAGAATCATTTGATGCAATTGCTCTGTCTCGTGGCGATGGAGCCGATGGTCTCCTTCGAAGCCGACGAGATCCGCAATAAAAAAGTAGACGTGCTGCACGCGGCTCGCGCCATTCCCCGCGACGCGGTTCCGCAGTGCGCCGTGCGCGGACAATATGGTCCGGGTCGCGCCGACGGAAAAAAAGTTCCGGGCTATCGCGAGGCGGACGGCGTGGCACCTGATTCCCAGACGGAAACGTTCGTCGCCTTGAAATTGTTTATTGATAATTGGCGTTGGCAGGATGTGCCGTTTTATCTGCGCACGGGCAAATGTCTGCCGCGACAGGCCTCGGAAATTTCCATTCAATTTCGCGCGGTGCCGCATCAGTCCTTTCCTGCCGAAGCCTCGCTCGGTTGGCAGGCCTCGCGGCTCATTTTGGCGATCCAGCCGGTCGAAGGCATTGTCCTCGGCTTCCAAGCCAAATATCCGGGACCAAAGATGCAACTGCGACCGGTGGACATGCGATTCAGCTATCACCAGAGCTTCGATGCTCCCTCGCCGGATGCCTACGAAACGTTGTTGTGGGACGTGATGAAAGGCGACGCCACGCTCTTCATGCGCGCCGATCAGGTCGAGGCGGCCTGGCAGTGGTTGATGCCAGTATTGGAAGCCTGGCAGGCAACCTTGCCCAGCGATTTTCCCAATTACGCCGCTGGCACGTGGGGACCGGAGGACGCGCAGCGACTGCTGGCCCAAGGTCACAGCTGGCCACAGCCGACTTTATTGGTGGATCAAGTCAGAACAAAGCCGAACCGTAAAACTCAAAAAAAATAACCGGAGATACTTCTCAAGCAATGCCAGCCAGCTTCAGTCCGATTTTTGACACGGCTTCAGCGCCAGCGGCGGCGATTTCGGATTTGTTCAAAATCGTGCTGGTGATTTGCGGAATAATTCTGCTGATCGTCGTCGGCATGGTTGGAACCAGCTTGATTCGTTTCCGCCAGCAGACGGGAGCGGCGGAGCCAAGACCTTTTTTTGGAAATCGAAAACTCGAAATTATTTGGACCGTCGGGCCGGCATTGATTGTCGTCTGCCTTTTCGCACTCACCGCGCGCGGGATGCGTCAGGCTGATCCGCCTGCGAATCAGGAGCCTGACCTGATCGTCATCGGCCATCAATGGTGGTGGGAAATCCGTTATCCGCCAACCGGCGTGACGACCGCGAATGAAATTCACCTTCCCGTCGGCAGAAAATTTCTCGTCCGGCTCGAATCGGCGGACGTGATCCATGATTTCTGGGTGCCGGCGCTCGCGCGCAAAATGCAATTGATTCCCGGCCAGACCAATCACATCTGGCTGGCGGCCGACGCGCCGGGAAATTACGCCGGCGAATGCGTCGAGTATTGCGGCGTGCAGCATGCGTGGATGCGATTTTTCGTCATCGCGGAATCGCCAGAAGATTTCGCGGCGTGGTTGCACAATCAGGAAAATTCCGCCGCCAATCCCGCCACGGATTCAGCGCAGAACGGACTGAAACTTTTCCAGACGCTGACCTGCATCAATTGCCATTCCCTTCGCGGCGTTTCCGTTGCGGCCAACGCCGCGCCGGATTTGACGCATCTGGCGGACCGCAAAATTCTGGGCGCGGGAATTCTAGCCAACACGGAAACCAATCTTTTTCGCTGGCTGAAAAATCCGCAGGCCATCAAAACGGGATGCTTCATGCCGAATCTAAAATTGACCGACGCGCAGGTCGGCGCGCTGACGAGTTATTTGGAGACCCTCAAATGAGCGAAACCATTTCAGCTCCCGCACTGATTGAAACTCCCGCCGTCGCAAGCGCGTCGCGCGGACTTTTCGGTTGGGTCGCGACGGTGGATCACAAACGCATCGGCATTTTGTATCTGCTGACGACGCTCGTTTTTTTTGCCGCTGGTGGCGTCGAGGCCTTGCTGATCCGCATTCAGCTCGCGCGGCCCAACAATCATTTTCTTTCGCCGGACGCCTTTGACCAGATTTTCACGATGGACCCTGTGCGTTTTCTGGTCGTGCAACGCCTTCTCGCCAGCCTGCTGCTCACGCCATTGTTGACCATCTACTCCATGTTCACAGGGGTCTTGGGCGGTGTGCTCGTGATGCTGGCGCTTGGTTTCAATATGACCACGATCTTGGCGCAACTCGAATCGAGTGTGCATATCAAAGATATAGTTTTCGGCACAAGTAAAGGATTTGTATTCGGCATCATCGTCGCGGGCATAGCCTGTCTGCGGGGTCTTCACACTAAGTCGGGGCCGAGCGCCGTGGGTCAGGCCACCACCCGTTCTGTGGTCAGCGGAATCTTGCTCATCGTGATTGCCGATGCGGGATTCGCCAACCTCTGGTTCATTCTTAATAAATGAGCGCACCGCCTAACATCATGATTTCAGTTCAAAACCTGATGGTAGGCTATGCTGGTCAGGCCATTCTGGAACACATTAACTTCGAGGTGCGACGGGGCGAAGTCTTTGCCATTCTTGGCAAAACCGGTTCAGGCAAAAGCACCCTGCTAAAAAGCTTGATCGGCCTTTACACGCCAATGGAAGGTGAAGTGCTGATTGAGGGAACAAACATTGGTTCTGTGGAACCGGCCAAAACAGGGCATACCGGAAGCGCGGCCAAACAATTCAAACGCACTGGCGGGCATTGTGACGCGGCAAACAGGCGAGTAAAGCGCGGCTTGCGTGATGCGGATGGACGGCAAGCAACTACCATTGAACCGCATTGAACACCGTGGTTTCAATGCCAGACGAAACAGGTATGATACGTCTGATAATTATGGCAACGTTATACCGATACGTTATACCTTGGCAGTTTTCCAGTCGCCATGTTTCACAAAACGCTTGATTCTATTGAATAAAATCAAAGTGGCGGAGAGAGGGGGATTCGAATCCCATCTACACCGTTTTCGGGTTCAGAGTGACAGACCGAGACACCCGCAGTCAAGTTGTGACTTTCGCCTTTATTTGCAATGGTATTTTCAGTTTTCAACTCCCTCGTTTCAGTGACAAGCTGTGACACCGTTTGACCCGTCGGGCCTAAATTTCGGGAGTCTATTCGGGAGTCAGAACCAAAGCCCGGCAGACTGTCCATCACTTCGCGCAACGGCAGTTGTCCAACATCCGTGTAAGTCTTCATCGTCAGACGCATGTCGCTGTGCCGTGCCAGTTCCATCGCCACGCGCGGATGCACCTTCATGGTCGAGAGCCGCGTGATGAAGGTCGTCCGCAATGCGTGATAATCAATCCGGCGTCCGCGTTCGTCCAGAAACGGTATCCCCGCCTTCTCCAAGTCCGTCCGAACCTCGTCCATGTCGGGAACACCGTTGGCCAGCACCAGATCGTCCGCCTTGCCGTTCGCCGGTTTCTGCTGTTGCAATGCCTTGGCCAGATCGTGATGCAACGGCAATGACTGTTCCTTCCGGTTCTTGTTCACGGCGGCATGGAGACGCAACAATCCGCCAGATTCGCCCAGCACCAGATCACACCAGCGCAATGTCTTGGCCTCGTTCCGCCGCAGACCCGCAAACAGTGGCAGCATATAGGCCAGTTGATTCTTGCCCGCAACTTGTAGAAGCCGGGAAGATTCCGCATCCGACAACGCACGCCGCTGAATCCGATCCTTGCCGCGCGTGTCCGCCCGCTCCACCAGTTCAAAGGGATTCACCGAAACGCGGCTCTGCTTGCGCAGCCACGTCCAGAAGGTTGAAAGCCTGGCCAGATATTCATTCAGGGTCTTGGGCGCTTTGGTGGTCTGCTCCTTGCGCCACGATT
>Ga0302280_1002355_pt1 | contig 14587 bp, 18 predicted proteins | sample III_Fen_E1_1_FD_198771 | JGI IMG/M metagenome (GOLD analysis project Ga0302280, IMG submission 198771) | Peat permafrost microbial communities from Stordalen Mire near Abisko, Sweden - III_Fen_E1_1 | ecosystem: Environmental > Terrestrial > Soil > Wetlands > Permafrost | place: Sweden: Abisko...
CAAAGGTTAGTTCGTTCAGACCATAGGAGTTGACCTGCGATTTCAGGTCGCTTGGGCAAAGATGGATTTTGGCCACATGATTGAGATAGGGGTCCAGCATGGAAGGCCAGTTCACTTGGTTGCCATTCGCATCGTTGTAGGCGGTTGGCGGCAGCGTGCCACTATTGTCATCGGCATACAGGATTACGGCCAGCGATTGCTGGCGGACGTTGTTGGCGCACGAAGTCTGGCGTCCTTTTTCCTTGGCATTCGCCAAGGCCGGGAGTAACAGCGCGGCGAGAATGGCGATGATGGCGATGACAACCAGAAGCTCTATCAAGGTGAAGGCGTGTTTGTGATGGCGGCAATTCATGGTGCACCGATCTGCCTAATTGATAATGGACTCCGCGTTGCTCAGCCAATCCTCTTTCATGGTTTGACTTTACACCTTTTGCGGCGTGGAGTCCAGAGGGCGATGCCCTTTGACGCGGTCTGGTGCGCGGAGCTCCAGAAAAGTTTGGAGGCGCGAAACGACCAGCAAAGGGCGTTTCGCCGATTTTTTTGGGAGGGATGCAACTATTGTTGCATTGACAGAATCAAGCGGTGTCCGCTTTGCAAATCTGCGGTTTGGCCTTGGGGTCGCTGGTGTAGATGAGGGGCTGGCCACATTTGTGGCAGTTGTGCCAGTAACAGCCGGAGTCGCGGTTTTTTTGGCTGCGGCAATAACTACCATCCACAAACGGAAACCTTCGGATTTAAGACGCGTCAGGGGAACACAGGAATGCTACAGATTCTCGGCTTCACCGAAAACCCGCGCGGCGTGAAGCTCCGCTCCAAGCTGGTGCAAAACGGAAACACAAATAGTGTTGGAAAATGAACTGTAAGCCAACGCCATGAACCGCCAGCCAGCGATCATCTGTTTCAACCGGTGTTAGCCGGCAGCGCCAGTGAGTTCGCTCAATGGGGTGGCGATTAGAGCATTGATAGAAATGATATCGCGCGGCGGAGCAAGGATTTTTGGCGGTGGGCGAGGCTTTGCCGCGGGCGCCGATTTGCCAACCCTGTAACTAAGCCGAAACGAAGCCCACCGCCAAAAAGACCGCTTTGCTCCCATCTGATTCCGCCTGGCTACCAGATTTCAGGAAATGCTTTAAATCGTGGAATAGTTTTTCCGGCCACACCCCTCCCCACCCACAGAATCCCCAATAAAAATGCCGGATAATTCCTCGACGTTTAACCTGGGTAAAACCTTTTTTTAAAGCATTCTGGCAGTCGCGCAGCGACCCTGGAAATTAGCCAGGGACAACGTCCCTATTCAGTTCCCAAGGAAATCCGTCCCGCGCGGGACGCTGGCAATACCGGAAAGGGAACCATCGCCGCCGTTTTCGCGGCCGGCAGAAACGCCAGCACGCGCGCCAGCGCCTGCTCGTTGCCGAAGAAGTTCTCGCGGGCAATGTTTTCCCGATACCGGCCAAGCTGACCCAGAAACTCCCGCATCTTCACCGGAAACTCCCGCAGGTCGTCGCACTTCCGCCCGTAACCAAGGTCCTCGAGATAGCGGGCATTGAGCCACTGCTCAAACTGCCACGCCACCGGTAGCGAGAACACCGGTTTGCCCAGATACAGTGCCTCGCTCATTAGCGTGTAGCCGCCGTTGGTCAGCACCCACGCCGCGCCGCCAACCTCCTCGATGAACCGTTCGTCCGCCCGCGGATAATAGCTGATGTTGCCGTCTCGGCCCTCCCGTTCTTCATACGCGAAGACCTTGAAGTGAAACGGCAATTGCTTGAGCAGTTCCGGCAGCCGCGTGAACGAGCTGCTCGTCTGATAGACCACCACATGGCCGTCATCGCGCGGGGCCATGGCCAAAACCTTTTCGCGGAGGATGGGCGGGAAAAACTCAACGTTCGTGCCGGGCGGCAGCGGCGGATAATAGAACGACGTGGCGAAATGCGCCTCCGTGCGATAATCGGTCAGCCAGACGACCGCGCGCGCGGCCAGCGCGGGAATCTGTTGGTCCCACGGCAGCGCGGGGCGCGCGAACGGAATGACGCCCTGATGATCCAGGCTGATGCAGCGGAGGCCGGCCAGTTCGGCGGCGCGGGGCAGGAACGGTTCGAAGTCCGTGATCGCCAGGTGCGGCTGCCATTCTTCAATCAGTTTTGTGATCTCGCGGATGCTGCGTTGGCGTTGCCGGATCAGCGGCAGGTTGCCCCAAAAACTGGCGCGGAGTTCCACCCGGTTGTTCTGATAGACAAACGTAAACCCGGGGATTTCCCGCACGTCCGGCAGTCGCGGTTGCAATACCTTGAACGCCTTGTGGCTGGCGAGGATTTTCACCTCATAGCCAAGCTGGGTGAGCGCCCGCGTGAGGGTCAGCACCCGCGATGAATGTCCCTGCCCTTCGCCGCAGCAGCTATACAGGATGCGCGCCATGATCGCGACCCATTCTCAACTGATCGCCGTCCCGAAGCAAATGACAGTTTGGTGACATTTTCTGATGTTACGACCTGGGTGTCGGAACCATCACGCTCCCCTTCGTCTCGCGCCGCCGTGATCAGTGGCCAAACCATTTGCTGATGGATCGAACCAATTCCGGGCCGAAGGTGAATTGATAGGCGAGGTAACATTCAAAATCCGTCGGGCCGGCCAGCGAGCGTCCGGCGGAGAACAGCAGATGCTGATGTTCGGTGATATCAATGACGGTGCCGAGGTTGAACGCCGTGTCGCCTCGTCCGCCAACCACCATCGTGGTTCGATGATAAACTTCGCCGCCGATCAGCAGGTTTTTTTTCACCTGATATTGGAGGACGGCGCCAATGTAGTCCCAGTTTTCATTGCCCGCCCCGGGATTGATGCCGTAGCCGCCGCCGCCGTAAAGGGTCCAGTCGCCAAAACTTTTTTGCGCCCATACCGGCAGAAACGCCTGCACCTGGCCGCTGCCGAGTCCGTCCGCTTCGCTGCCGGCGGGAATTTCCAGCAAAGGAAAAATTCCGACTTGCGGCCGCTTTTCCGTTTCCTCCCAGCAGCGGAATTTCCCGCCGAGTTCGGTATCGCCATAGCCATAGCGCGCGCGACCGTTCTTCGGCGCGGCGTAAGCCAGCGGCGCAATCAGATGAAGCTGGACGTTGGTCATCACGCCGTAATTGATTTCAACCTGCGGCGCCGTTCCCGACCAGCCGTCGGCGGTTTGCGTGTGCTGCGAAGCGATGTAAAATTCCCAATGTTGATAATCCACCGGCTCGGGATCATCCGTCGAAAACGGCGGCCCCGCCAAGGCCGCCAACGGACCGGCCAGAAATAAAGCTGCCTTGAACACCGCCGGGACTTTCATGATTCCACAATAGCGGATCGCGGATGAATTACAAACCGCGAAGCCAGTTTACGGGCCGCGCAAAATATTTTCACGCGACGGCGTCCCCTCTGCCATTCTATTGCGGCAATTGAATCCGCGTCCATCCGTGTCCATCCGTGGTTAAAATAATTTGCGTCTCCGCGCCTTTGCGTTGCTAAACCGACCGCCACCGTCGAGCCGCAAGGCTCGCCTGTTTGCTTCGGTCGGCTGGCGGCTGGGTTTCCACCGCCAGCCCATTTTTTCCTGTCGCAGGAGCGGCGTGGGAACATTTTGACTTTCAGGCCCAAACGACGCAGAATCAAATACAGCGTGAGCACCGTGACCAACATTTTAATTCAGCGCGCCGCCGCCGAACTCAAAACCGCCGGTGCCCGGGAAATTTACGTCTTTGGCTCCGCTGCCAAAGGGACGGGTGATGCCGCTTCCGATCTTGACTTGGCGGTTTCCGGCCTGCCCCCATCCGTTTTCTATCGCATGGGCGCGCGGGTCAGCGATTTGATTGGCCGCTCGGTTGACCTGATTGACTTGGATATCAACACGCCGTTCACCCGCTACTTGCGCACGGAGAATGAACTCGTCCGCGTGGGATAAATTCCGCAAGCAACAGGCCGCGGAACGCGAACAGTTGCAGCGTCTGGTGTTTGGAATGCACGGGCTTCTCGCCCAATGTCGCACCACGGCCCCGACTGAAATTGAACTGTCCGCGCTCGCGGCTTTGCTCCATTCATTTTATACCGGCGTAGAAAATATTTTTAAGCGTGTGGCGGTCGAGTTGGACGGCGAGCCGGTGCGCGGCGATTCCTGGCATCGTGAACTGTTGCTGCGGATGAAATCGCCAACCGCACTTCGCCCGGCGTTGCTGTCCGAAGAACTTCACGACTCGTTGCATGAATACCTGCGTTTCCGTCATGTGTTCCGCAACGCCTATTCTTTTGATTTGGACTGGCAGAAAATGTCCCCGCTGGTGTTGCGCCTGGAAGAAACATTCAAAACGCTTGAAAAAGCATTGAATGATTTTGTGATGTGAACTTGTTGCTGCCGACCACCAATCCTCATTTCATGGGCCGATGATCTGAAGTGCGTTGCGTAAAACGGTGCCCATCCGCGTCCATCCGTGCCCATCTGTGGCTAAAAAAAATTGCGCCTCCACGCCTTGGCATTGCTAAATTGGCCGCCGCCGGGCCTCAGAGCCTGCCTGAAAAAGGAGCGCGGCTGTGTCGCCGACCAGCCGCAGCACCTGGCCATCGCCAAATCGCCCAAGCATTCGCGACCGGTTGCGGCGGGTCGCGGACCACCCAGCCGCGCTCCGGGATTTACCGACCGCGTCCATCCGCGTCCATCTGTGTCCATCTGTGGCGGGTTTAATTAAACCCTTTGTTTATTAGGGTTTGCTCGCACAATGGACGGCCACTGTCAGCAAAAGTGTCAGTCATGGGGCGGATGGTAAAACAATTCGCCACAACTGGCTAGAACTTGCTGAAACTTCGCCACAACGCGCGTTCTAAACCGCCGTTGAAACAGGACTGGTATCTCGAAACAGAGAAAGCCAGTTATGAAAACGAAATACACCTTGTTCCGGCGCGGCGAAATGTTCTACATGCAGGACAGCGCGACCGGCAAACAGACCAGCCTACACACCAAAGACGAAACCGAGGCCAAGAGCCTTTTGGAAGCCCGCAACGCGGCGCAGCGCCAGCCAGTGCTGAATTTGCACCTTGCCCGCGCCTATCTCACGGCCAGCGATCCCGCCTTTGTGGAACGCACATGGCAGGTTGTCATGGAGCAGATGCAGAGCCGAGGCAAGGAGAGCAGCCGCGAGCGTTACGAGAGCGTATTCAAATCGCCGTCCTTTGACGCCTTGCGAAACAAGAAATTGATGGAAACCACCGCCGACGATTTCTTTGCCGTGTTCAAGAAAAACCAAGTTTCCATTAACGAGTTTTTGAAACGGCTTCATAACTTCGCCGTGCATCTTGGCTGGATTGCGATTCCGATTGTCGCCCCCTACCTGTGGCCGAAATACGAACCTAAAGACCGGCGCGGCATCACGACGGACGAACACCAGAGCGTTTTGGCGAAGGAGAAAAACGCCGAGTGGAAACTTTACCTTGAATTGCTTTGGGAAACCGGCGCGGCGCAGAGCGACGCGGTTAATTTCAAAGCGGAGGACGTGGACTGGCAGAGCCGGACAATTTCCTATTTCCGAATGAAAACCGGCTCGCTGGCACAGTTCACCATCAGCAAGAAGCTGGAAACGGTGTTAAGCCATTTGCCGACCACCGGCGCATTGTTCCCGAAGTTGTCCACGTTCACCGCCAACGACCGCGCCAGTCGTTTCCGCCGCCGTTGTCACAAGGCGGGCGTGTCGGGCGTAACCCTGCATTGCTACCGCTACGCATGGGCGGAACGGGCAAAGGTTGTCGGGATGCCGGAACGGTTTGCCCAGGCTGCGCTTGGGCATAACAGCAAGGCCATTCACCGCGCCTATGCAAAGAAGGCAATCATCGTCGCGCCATCGCTTGAGGAATACGAAGCGAAGGCGGCGCAGCAAAAGCTAGTCGCGGCGTGAGGCCGCCAAAAAGCGAAGCGGTTGAGTCCCCGGCGACTCAACCGCTTTCGGTGTTTTGGGGATTTGCGCCATCCCCAAGCCCCGCGCCAAAGGGCGTTGCCCTTTGGAATCCATCACCCGCTCGCGCTGGCCTGATCGCTGACGCGCAGCTTTCCGCACGGCGGAAAGAATAATGTTTTGGAAGAAGTAGCGGCTAGGACGCCGCCGCCAAAGAAACGTGACCGTTTCTTTCGCCGTTGAAGGAAGATTCTTTTTTACGGGCGTTCTGTTTTTGCCAGTGCTGGCAAATGGTGTTGCTGACTTTGATCAGCCAAGCCCGGTCTTTGGTGATTTCCAGCACATCCGCCGTGGCAAAATACTTGGTGGAATTTTGTGAGGGATTGCCGAGCGGCTTGAGCAGCCGGGCATTGACCAGCGCGGGAATGTCGTGCGGCTGGCAGTTCAGCACCCAGCCCGCTTGCTCCGCCGTCAGGCGGGCGGGCAGTTGCCCTAAGAGCGACAGGAAACGGTGTTGATCGTCTTTCATACGCAACACCAGTCCGCGCTCACACCAAAAATCGAACAGCCATTTTTGAAATTATTGAAACCTGAATGAAAGGCGCAGTTCTGGCCCTGACCGTTGTTATATTCCATCGAATAATGCTCTGGTGCAAGCGTAGCTCGATGAGGGTGAAGCCGTCCGTGCCAATGGTCTTCAAAACAGCAGGAGGTGCCATTATTCTGCGTTGTCATCGTGTGGAATTCATAATTCCAAGATATCACACGGGGATTAAGAAAATTTTAAGGATTTGAATCCCGCAACGGTGATTTCATAGCGAAAAACCAATTGCTTAAAGTGATGTTTTGAGGAGTGGAGATTGATTTTAACAGGTTGATTATTCTCGGTTTCTTACCAGCCACTTGCATCGTCATAAAAGTTTAACATTTGTGGCGTAGCATATGTGCTAGCCTGTGGGCCGATTTTTCAACCAAGGTGAGGTTTTATGACGGACGAGGAAAAAGCTCAAAATCCGATGATTTTGGCGGGGAAGCTGTTGGAACAAATCGAGGCATTGGAAAGCATCCCGTATGAGACATTGGAAAGAAACCCGTATTATGGGAAATCATCTAAACTCTTGGGGGTGGGCCTCGGCAGTGATGAAAAGATGAATCTCAGTTTGCTCAAGGGAGCGTTGAAAGCATCCATGTTGAGTTCGCCGACATCCTTCTGAATTTGAACAAAGGGATCGCCGAGGCCAATGCGAAAAACAGCTATATCCTGGCTGGAGCTCACCCGCCCTTTACCAACGACTACACGAAAATACCGCATGAATTTAACACGAAAATAGTGAAGGAATTGACCCAGATACTTTCCGCCGTTGCAGAAAATCTTATCGATTGGTCTCCAGAGCAGGAGAAAACTGTTAATAAATCCCTGTTGCAAAGGTAATGCTAACCGCATTGACCAGCGACTCGTTGAGGACCCCAAGACAAAATAGTCTTCGCGGTAGCCGAGGCCAAGGCGCGGCGTGAGCGTCAGTTTGAAATCTTAGCCAAGCAAGGACAGGAACCGATGTTTATCCTGTTTCATACAATAGGCCAGTCCACGCTTGAACCGAAAAACGAACACGAATCTTCAGTGGGGAGAGCGTCGCTATTGAAACTGGAACGAAAGCGCACAGTTGATGCCTGCACCGTTGTTCTGGCCCATCGAATACTGCTGGATTGACCCGCCGGTATGGTTGTTGTCATAGCATGTCTGGCCGTTGCCTGCGGTTGCCACGGTGGTTGGGCCGCCGACGCTGAAGCCGAAAAGCGTGTAGTCCCCATTGGTGGACACGCCCGCCCAAGTCTGGCTGCCGTCCCAATTACTTGATAAAAACTGCGCGAGCACATGGCCGGACTGGGGCAAACCATCGTCCATTTTGGTGTCAATGGCATAGGCTTGACTTACTGTGAGGCCTGGAGTGGAAGTCACCGTGCCGGTGGTGATGCTGGAAACATTTGAAAGGCCATAATAATTGACCTCATTGCCGGTCCAGCATCCTGCAACACCGCAGGTTCCTGAACCACCGCTATACGCATACAAGTAATTGCCGCCGCCGATTTTGGCCGGAGGCAGATAAAGGCCCACCGCCGCGCCGCTCGCCGTTGGCGGCACGACGCCCGCCGGAGCGGACGTGTTCAAGGCCGTGCCAATCAGTCCGGCCTGGCTTAAATCAACCCAGAACACGCCGGTTTCGCCAATCCCTTGAAGGTTGCCCCAGACATTGTCCGGTAAGTCATTGGGATTGGCTTCCAAAATGCCATTGCCATCCCCCTCGCCAACGAACTGGCCCCTTGATTGAAATCCATAACTGCTTGCAGTCGGATCAGGAATATCCCCCGGCAGATAGCCGTATTTCCCCCGAAAGGTATTGACAGCAGCATTGTATTTTTCAATCTGCGAAATCTGGGCACGCACCCCGGCGGCGTTGATTAAATCACGTCCCACCAACACACCGCCAATAATCAGCCCGATGATGACGAGCACAATCGAGAGTTCGATGAGTGTGAAGCCTGCTTTCAGATATGATTTAATGGCGGGGAGATAGGACATTTATCTTGCTCTGTCATTGTGCGGAATTTTAACGCTCAATGATAACGGATGGGAATTAAGAATAATTTAATTTTTGAGCATCAACCCTTCGCCGCCGCAGATAATTTAAGCCGGGAAGCATGGCCGTTCTGCGAACCGTTCACAGAATGGCCATTTTTGCGCTACTGAAACCGGAACGACAGCGCACAGTTGATGCCTGCACCACCGTTTTGACCGGTAGTGTAATTCATGATTGAGGTGGCGCTGCTGTTATTGTCGTAGCAGGTGGTGCCTGACGGGCCAACCGATACGCCGGGAGATACGCCAGCCCATATAGGATTATTCACGTCCACATTGTTGTTCACATATCGCGCCGTGACGCGTCCCGATTGCGGCGAGCCGTCATCCACTTTTTTGTCGATATTATAGGCTTGGGATACGGTTAATCCCGGTGACGCAGTCATCGCATCGCCGGTGCTGACATCGGTGATAGCCGCAATTCCATAATAATTGATACCGCTCTGGTCGGTTGCCCATGGGCCGGAAGCACTCCAGATATAAACAAAATTACCCTGCCCTATTTTTGCCTGCGGAAAATAAATATTTAATTGCGCTCCCGAGACGTCGGGACATGAAGGAGGATGGCCTCCGGCAGTGTTGAAACCGCCATTGATCAGGTTGGCTGTGCTTAAATCCACCCAGAATGTCATGACTTCACCAGCGCAACCGGCCGCTACACCAACGAGTCCCCATCCGGCGCTCCATATTTGCAGCACACCATTGCCGTCGCCTTCGCCTGGAAATGGGCCCCTTCCGCCAAACCCATATTGCGTGGCCGTGGGGTCAGGTATATCTCCCGGCAAATAGCCGTATTTGCCACGAAACGTGTTGACCGCCGAGTTATATTTTTCAATCTGCGAAATCTGGGCGCGGATGGCGGCAGCGTCTATCAAATCGCGGCCCACCAGCACTCCGCCAATAATCAGCCCGATGATGACCAGCACAATGGAAAGTTCAACTAGGGTGAAGCCTGCTTTCAGGAGGAATTTATTGCGGGAACGCAGGGCAATCATTCATCTGTCTCATGGCGGGAATTTCTGCCCTCGAATATACCGGCCAGAGCATTAAGAAAGATTTAATCTTTTGGAATTGCCACGCGGGAACCCAAGGCTTTAGCATTTTGGCAAGCAATGGACGACCTGATTAAACTTGTTCGCACCTACCGCGTGACGGCGGGACTCACGGAACGGCTCCGGCTGGCGGAAGCAATTTTCCGCCAGATTGAGCCGGATTTGCGTTTGTTTGTGTTCAACGCTATCCAGCCGCCCGCCGCCGAGGATGTATTGCAGGAGATTTTGAAATCCATCGCCGCCAGCTTAATAAATTTTCGCGGTGACACGTTGCCAGCGTTTCGCTCATGGTTTTACACCATCGCCCGGAACCGGCTGAATGACCATTTCCGCAAAAAGGCCAACGACCGCTTGCAGCCCATGCCGAACGACGAGCTTTTGGATTTGGTGGACGCATCGGAGCAGACCGAACCCATGACGGCGGCAGACCGGCACGATTTGGAATATGCGTTGAAGTTGCTGGACGGCTCAAAACCCGAATGCCGGGGTTATTTGTGGAATCATTATGTGATCGGATTCGATTACGGGGAGATTGCCGAGGAACAAAACCTGAATTATGATAACGTGAGAATGAAAATCGGGCGATGCTTGGAAGAAGCCAAATCGCTCGTTGCCTGACCATGCCAAACCAAAATACAGACGCCGAAGCCGCCCTGCAAAAGCTGGGGCATCGTGTGCGCTTGGGCTGGGCCAAGAAGCATCCCATTTCTGACAAGAGCCTGGAATCGGTTGAAAATACCGTGCGGGAGCAATGGGAACAGGAGCAGACCGCCAGCCGCGCCAGCAAGCCAGCGCCAAGCCCCGACAAAAGCCGGGGGCCGAAGCCCCCGGAGCCAGAGCCATGATGCTTATTTTCGGTGCCGGATTGCATTGATGAATTTTGCGAAAGCCGCAATCAGTTCCGCGATTGCGTTAATCAGTAAAGCGACGGTGATAATCTTCATGGTTTTTCTCCTCATATTGTCCGCCTGAATTGGCGTGACATGAGCGAGGTTGAAAGCCGGGGCAGGACAGAACGGGAAAGGCCGCGCAGCGCCGGGGAACGGGGGAAGCTGCACGAGCGAAAGCGGAGGAAGCAAACCGCCTTGGACGTTATGAATCACCGGCTTAAAAAAGCGAATCACGCCAACGGCGGCAGAGGGGAAAATCTGATTTCAAGTCGCCAAGAGATTAACCACGGCGTTTGGTTTTCGGCGTGACGCCATCAATATAATCCGCCCACCATTGCATCATCTTCCGGCGTTCCGGCATATATTCAGCATGGTTATAGGCGGCGCGAACCTTGTTGCGCTCCACATGGGCAAGCTGGCGCTCAATCACGTCCGAATGAAATCCATGCTCGTTCAGAATCGTGCTGGCCGTGGCACGGAAGCCGTGACCCGTGGCTTTGGAATGGTAGCCCATGCGATACAGGGCAAAAAGAATGGTGTTTTCGCTCATCACCTTGACCGGATTATGCTGGTTCGGGAAAAGGTGTTTCCGGTTGCCGGTATGTTTTTTGAGTTCTGCCAAAACTGCCATTGCCTGTTTAGACAGGGGAACGATATGCAGGTCTTTCATTTTCATGCGGGCGGCAGGAATGCGCCATTCGGCCTTGTCGAAATTGATTTCCGGCCATTCCGCGCCGCGCAATTCAACGGTGCGAACAAACGTCAGCAGCAGAAATTTCAACGCCAGCTTGGTTTCCACGCCGCCGTCATAGGCTTCCAATTTTTGCAGATATTCCGGCAGTTCATCCGCCTTGAGATAGGCATGGTGTTTTCTAACGGGAGTTTTCAACGCCCCGCGCAAATCCGTGACCGGATTGCGTTCAGCGCGGCCCGTAGTAATTGCGTAGCGAAAGACCTGCCCGCACACTTGCGTCAGGCGTTGCGCCATGTCCAGTGCGCCGGAAGATTCGATGACTCGCAACACCTCCAGAACGTCCAGCGTGGTGATTTCAGCGAGCGGCCTATGCCCCAAGCGTGGAAAAATGTGATTTTCCAGCCGCTTGGTTACATCGTCCGCGTAAATTTTAGACCATTGGTTTCTGCTTTGCTCATGCCATTCGCGGGCAATGGATTCAAAAGTGTTTTCGGCCTTGAGGGAAACAAGCTGCTTGGCGGTGCGTTTGGCCTCGCCGGGGTCATTGCCCGCCGCCAGCAGCTTTCGTGCTTGCAAGTGCTGCTCCCTTGCTTCCATGAGGCTGGTTTCAGGGTAGGAACCCAAAGCCAGCAACTTCTCTTTGCCCGCAAAGCGGTATTTGTAACGCCACCACTTGCTGCCGGAGGGTTGCACCAGCAAATACAGGCCGCCACTGTCGGCCAGCTTGAAGGGTTTGGCTTGCGGCTTGGCTTTGCGAATCGCCGTATCGGACAGGGGCATGGGGGTAACTCCTTTGCGTGAGGGGGTAACTTGCCTTCCGTCTTACCCCCATTTGCCCGTGATTGTCAACAGCCCGGCCTGAATGGGGATGGCCGCTGAAATCCCTGTGACCCGCTGTTTCCCTGCGTTTTGTGACCAGGAACGGACGGGGCTGGTCAGGTGGTTGGCGGAGGGGATGAAATCCACATTGGGCAAACAAGCTTTTGAATAACAAGGGAAAATCCAAATCTGGAAAATGCTGTTACCCCCAAATTTACCCCCGAAAATTTCGCGCCGTATGGCGCGGATTCGGGCTAAAGCAACTGCCAAAAGTTGTAGCAGAAAATTTCCGAAAGAACAACGGCGTCAGTTGTTGCGGGGCGTTTGTTCCGAAAGCTGCTTAATCAGCGCGTGAATATCTTCCGCCCGCCAAGCGGTGCAATGCTCGGACAGTTTCACCGGCTTTGGGAAGCGTCCCGACCGGACGCCGTTCCACCAGCTTGTCCTGCCCAGCGGAATGACCGCCAGGACTTGCGGAAGCCGGACAAAGCCGGTTTCAGGAATAGTGTGAATCATAAACTCCCTTTCTGTAACCCTGTTAAATTCCAACCCGACCCAGTCTAATGCAGATTTGGCCCCGGCTTGGCCTTGATGTTGTTTTCGGTTTCCTCGACTTCTGGCCCGTTTTCCTTGACGACCACTTCAATGGATTCAATCAGCGGGGCTTTAGGGTCTTTGGGCTTGGCCCATCTTTCCGCGTCAAATTCCTGAATGTAATCCGCCGTGCCGAGTTCCAGTGCCGTCACGATTGGCAGCAAATTTGTCCCGCGCACCTTCACAATCAGGAACGTGTAAAGCAACACCAGATGCGTTACGTTCGGGCCGCTATAAACCACGTCCAGCAGATAGTGATAACCCGGCGAGCGTGTCGGGTCATCTTCGCTGGCCCGCCGAATTTTCAGGCGGGAAACCCGGTCTTTGGCGTCAAACGCCACATACCCATCCGGGCCTTTGGGCGGGGGCGGCTGCGCCACCGCGCCATCCGGCTTTCTCCGGTATTGCGCCAGCGGGTCTGTCATACTTCCCTCCCTACCGCATCCCGCCGCACCTGTCGCGGCGGGGGCGGCGCTTGCCGATCCATTTGACGGATATGAGCGGCATACAGCGCAATGCCGCCTGTCAGCTTAATCATGCCCACATGGGCGACCGTTTCCGCACAGGTGAAGGCGTTCACGGCCTGTTTTTTTATTTCGTCGGTTGGTTTCATAAAATCACATTTCAATTTCCGGCCCGTCCTTTTGACGGGTCTTGTCCACCAGTTTCCGCCAAGAGTCTTTAACGACCGTCGCGGCTTGATCCCGGATGCGAGACATGAAGGTGATGGATTTTTCCCACCATGTTTCACCCATCCCCACTTGCGCCACTTCGCCGCGCTTCAATACGGCCTTCATCATGGCCTTGACCTCGTTCATCATTTTCACTTCCCGGACGGCCTTGAACCGCTCCGGGTCTGACAGGATGCCCTTGCGCTTCATCGCGGTGGCTTCCTTGCCGATTTTCGGTTGCGGAAGCTGGTCAATGCCCCGGTCTTTCAATGACCGATGGTCAACCCGTTCCGGGCGTCCGGCCTTTTCCAAGGCGGCATTGACGGCGTCCGCCCATGACTCGCGCTGGTGAAGCAGCAGCTTCACGTCATTCCATTCGCGGGGTTTTTTGGCGCTGAAATTTTCGCCGTCCAGCTTCCGCATGGTGCAAAGGACATGGACATGGGGATTCTTGCCGGTCTTGCTATGGTGCAGGGAAATTTCCGTAATCATGCCGGAAGCGACCAGCTCCTTTTTTGCCCAATCCAGTGCCGTCTGGAATTGGGCTTCGGCGGACAGTTCTTTGGGAACTGCCAAAATAAATTCGCGCGCAAGTTGTGCATCCTTGCGCTTCTCGCCCGCCTCGACTTTGTTCCAAAGCTGCCCCGAATCATGCACCCATCCGGGCGCATTGTCGGGGCCGACAATGGCCGTCTCAACGACGCCCTTGCTACGGCGGGAATAGTCGTGCATCTTGCCGCTATGCTCATCCTTGAGCTTGAGGCCAGCGCGATAGGCGCTGGCGGCGACTACGGAATGCCCCCGTTTTTCGCGGCTGATAATGCGTGCTTCACATCGGTATATTGCCATTCCCCAAGACAGTCGCCAGCCGCCCTCCATATAGAACAGTATATCAAAAATTAACGGCTCCGTCTCTCGGAGATTGGCGGTGAGTGCCGGTCTCGGCGGTTTTTCCCTCATGGGAAAAACCTGCCCAGCACACCCATAAAGACACCGTGGCCGCTTGGCTTCGCCGCACATCCCCGGCAACAGCAGCAGCAGGGGAAAAAGCCTGAATAGCGCGGTTATACATCGTGCCGATGTTGACCGCGCCAGAAGGGGACTCAAACGCCGTCCCCTATTTGGATTTACCCCGCTTTCACGGCCTCCGCTCTGACGCTCCGGCAGGGGCTTTCCGCCCCTCGGCAGGCCACCCCGACACAAGGGGCGTTCCGCCCTTATGGAACCCCTGACCAAAGGTGTGCGTATAGCGACAACTAAACTTCCCGCTGACGACAACTAAAACTCCCCATGTCTGGGGAAAGTTCCGGTGGTTTTTCTGGTCAGGCC
>Ga0302280_1002356_pt1 | contig 14584 bp, 11 predicted proteins | sample III_Fen_E1_1_FD_198771 | JGI IMG/M metagenome (GOLD analysis project Ga0302280, IMG submission 198771) | Peat permafrost microbial communities from Stordalen Mire near Abisko, Sweden - III_Fen_E1_1 | ecosystem: Environmental > Terrestrial > Soil > Wetlands > Permafrost | place: Sweden: Abisko...
ATTTCCCTCAGGCTCGGCCGGTATTTGCTAAAGAAGAGGTGTATATGCGACATAATGATGCTGAAAGAAGGACGATGGATGATATTTTTTGGAAGAGAATGTTCTCCAGTTATATTCGCAAAGAAACAAACGTATATGATCGTACGATAGGTGAATATGCTACAGGTTTAGATGCTTTGCTTGAATCTGAGCGAATCAAAGGAGAGATTTTTAATTACGAACACGATTTGTGGCATTATTAATTTAGCAGCAAGTTTCACGATAAAATCGCCACCATTTTTAAATGGTGGCGATTTTATTTTAAGTAATTCAATCTAAATACCTTCTTTTTAAAATTTGGTTTAATAAGCAATTTTAGATAGTTATCTTTGTGAAATGAAAGCAAAATTAATTGCGCTTAAGAAGTTGAAATAATGAGCGAAAACAAAGTTATTGACGAAGCTAAACAAGGCGAAGCATTAGTTATGGACTTGCCTCTGAATTATAATGGCAAGAAGCTTTTTTTGGAAAGCTATGGCTGTGCTATGAATTTTTCAGATAGTGAAATAGTAGCATCTATTTTAAAAGAAAAAGGATTTTCCACCACTCAGGATTTTAGTGAAGCAGATGTAATATTTGTGAATACCTGTGCTATTCGTGAAGGAGCAGAACAACGAGTTCGTAAGCGATTGACGGACTTTAAAAAAATAAAGAAAACAAATCCCGATTTAATTATTGGAGTGCTGGGTTGCATGGCAGAAAGATTAAAATCACAATTTTTGGAAGAAGAAAAATTAGTGGATATTGTTGTAGGACCTGATGCGTACCGGAGTTTACCTCAATTGATTGAATTAGCAGAAAGCGGACAGAAAGCAGTAAATGTTATTCTTTCTAAGGAGGAAACTTATGCAGACATTGCTCCTGTTCGGTTAGGGACAAATGGAGTTTCTGCTTTTGTTAGCATTACAAGAGGATGCGACAATATGTGTTCATTTTGCGTTGTGCCATTCACAAGGGGAAGAGAAAGAAGCAGAGATCCTGAAACAATAGTGGATGAAGCAAAAGAATTGTTTCAACAGGGATATAGAGAAGTAACGTTGTTGGGACAAAATGTTGATTCATACTTATGGACGGGTGGCGGACTGAAAAAAGAAAATCTATCTATTGAGGAATTGAAGAATTCAATTACGTTTTCGCAATTGCTTGAAAAGGTAGCTTTGATACATTCTGATTTACGAGTTCGTTTTAGTACTTCCCATCCAAAAGACATGACGGATGATGTGTTGCACATGATTAATAAGTATGAAAATATTTGTAAATATGTTCATTTGCCGGTACAATCGGGCAGTACAAGGATGTTAGAAATGATGAACAGAGGATACACGCGAGAATGGTATATTGACAGAATAAATGCTATTCGAAATATTGTGCCTGATTGCGCTATTTCAACAGATGTAATTACCGGATTTTGTTCTGAGACGGAGGAAGATCATAAAGAAACAATATCGTTAATGAACTGGGTAAAGTATGATTTTGCATATATGTTTGCATATAGCGAACGACCTAAAACACTTGCAGAACGAAAGTACAAAGATGATGTACATGAAGAAATAAAGAAACGGAGATTGCAAGAAGTGGTAGATCTTCAACAAAAAAACTCGAGTGAAAGAACAAACAGGGGTGTTGGCAAAGTTCATAAAGTATTGGTTGAAGGAGTTTCCAAGAAATCGAAAGAAGAGATGTCAGGGCGTAATTCACAGAATATAGTAGTTGTTTTTCCAAAAGAAAATTTTAAGCCGGGTGATTATGTTAACGTTTTAGTTTCAGATTCTACAGGAGCTACGTTGATTGGTAAGGTTATTAAATAAATTATTACAATGACTATTCAAGAGATAAAGAACAGATTCGCAATTATAGGAAATTCTCCTTCGCTTGACAGAGCAATTGATATTGCAAAACAGGTTGCACCTACTGATTTGACGGTATTAATCACCGGAGAAAGTGGTACCGGTAAAGAAGTGTTTCCTAAAATAATTCATAATTTAAGTTCGCGCAAGCATGGACCATATATAGCTGTAAATTGTGGTGCAATACCTGAAGGGACAATAGATTCAGAGCTTTTTGGACATGAAAAGGGCTCATTTACAGGGGCGCATGAAGCACGAAAAGGTTATTTTGAAGTAGCTAACAGTGGTACTATATTTTTGGATGAAGTGGCTGAAATGCCTTTGGCTACTCAAGCCCGCTTATTGCGTGTGCTAGAAAGCGGTGAGTTCATTAAAGTAGGATCATCAAAAGTGTTAAAAACAGATGTACGTGTTGTTGCTGCCACAAACGTAAACTTAACCCAAGCAATTGAAAAAGGTAAATTCAGGGAAGATTTATATTATAGGCTCAACACTGTTCCTATTATTATGCCTCCATTGAGAGAAAGAAAACAAGATATTTTTTTAATATTCAGAAAATTTGCTGCCGATTTTTCAGCGAAATACAGAATGCCACCGATAAAATTAGATGATGAAGCGGAGGCAATATTAACCAATTACTATTGGCAGGGAAACGTTCGTCAATTAAAAAACATAACAGAGCAAATGTCGGTGATAGAAAAGCAACGAGATATTACGGCTGCGATTTTAAAAAACTATTTACCACAACAGACAACCTCTCAATTGCCTGTATTGATGGGAAATTCAGCTGCTCAAGGGGGAGATTTTAGCGAACGTGACATTTTGTATAAAGTGCTGTTTGATATGAAAAAAGATTTACAAGATTTAAAAAAAATAGTAGTAGATTTAATAGAAAATGATGCGCAAATCAATCAGGATTTTCATCCTGAAAATGGTTCCATTATTAAAAAATTATTTCAGGACGTAGGTGTGCCCGAAACAACATTACAATTAGGTTACAATACTTCAAAACCTACATTTGTGAAACCTCCAGACGAAGTTGCACCACAAACAATAGTAGCTGAAGAAAGTTTGTCGTTAATGGAACTTGAAGAAGATATGATCAAAAAAGCATTGACAAAATATAAAGGAAAACGTAAGAGTGCTGCTAAGGAGCTTGGCATTTCAGAGCGTACACTTTACAGAAAAATTAACGAGTACAATATTCATTAAAATTGAAGGATACTTTTATTCATAGGAATTTTGGAAAATCAGCTAAAATTAAATTGTTTCTTTTCGCTGCATGTTTTATGTGTTTGTTTCTCGCATGTAAAATAAATTATACCCTCAGCGGTGCTTCTATTCCTCTAGAAGCCAAAACGGTTTCAGTAAAATATTTTGATAATAATGCATCACTTGCTCCTCCTACTTTAAGCCAAACCTTCTCAGAGGCATTGCGGGATAAAATAATTTCTCAAACACGTTTGACGTTGGTAAAAACCAATGGAGATCTTTCTTTTGAAGGAGCTATCACAAATTACATTGCATCTCCAATCGCCATTCAAAGTAACGACCAGTCGGCACAAAACAGATTAACGATTACGTTAAATGTTAAATATATTTGCTCATTTGATGAGAAAAAAAATTACGAACAATCATTCTCCCGATTTGCGGATTATCCAAGTACACAAGCTCTTGCAGACGTTCAGGCTCAGCTAATTACACAAATAAATGATCAACTGGTTCAGGACATTTTTAATAAAACATTCAACGACTGGTAATGGCTGTATAGAGTAAGCTCTTTTTCATTTAAATCGGTCAGTATAGATTATATATTCTTTTCGATGGTGAGTATTCAAAACTATTTAGTAAGAGGTTTGCTTAAAGCTGCCAACAAAAATAAAAATGTAGAAAATCATACTGTTGAAAAAGTACGAAGAAGTTTGAATAGACTTACCCTTATTGCAAAAATACCAAGAGGGGTTACCTATGAAAATGTAAGTTGTGAAGGAGTAAATTGTGAATGGGCCGTTCCGGCTAATTTAAAACATAAAGGAGCTGTGTTGTATTTACACGGAGGCGCTTATGTGTCTGGTTCGCTTGACACTCATCGCGCACTGGTGGGGCGCATTGCAAGAGCATCTCGAACAAAATGTTTGTCTGTTGAATACCGATTGGCTCCGGAGCACCCTTTCCCTGCCGGGCTGGAAGACGCTATAAAAACATATCAATGGCTTTTGAAGCAAGGATACGATCATAAAAAAATTGTAATAGCAGGCGACTCTGCAGGTGGTGGATTAACAATTGCAACATTGCTCAAATTGAGAGACGAAAACTTACCACTCCCTATTGCAGGTGTGTGTATGTCGCCATGGCTGGATCTGGAATGCACAGGCGATTCGGGTTGGAAAATGAAAAGGCAAGATCCTATGCTTAAATTTGAATTTGGTAAAATCTATGCGGGTTATTATATGCCCAATGGCGATTTTAAAAATCCGTATGTATCACCTTACTATGCTGATCCTTCAGGCTTACCATCCATATACATTCAGGTAAGTGGCTCGGAATTAATATTGGATGACAGTACTCGTTTTGCGACAAAGGCAAAAGTCGCTGGCGTTGATATTGAAGTGGAAGTATGGCATAAAATGGTACATGTATGGCAAGCCTTTGGTCCCATATTGCCCGAAGCAATGAAAGCAATTAAAAAATTAGGAGAGTATATTGAACAAAAAACTGAATAAGATTTGTAGGAGGTTTAATATTGTAAACTCGCTGTAGGGTATAATAGCAGACTAAAAACTTTCTCTGAATATTCAACCTTTTATTAGCTCTTCACTCACAAGCCTTGTAAATAGTGCTTAAAAATTTGGCAATAGAGAATTAATTTGTACTTTTGGCTCGTTATTTAAAATCAGTCTAAATAATTTTATTGTGAAAAAAATTAATATCATCATTGCAGATAGCCATTATTTGAGTCGCAAAGGTTTAGCTATGATTTTAGATGAAAATGCCGACTTTAATTTAATGGCAGAGGCAGTAAATGGAGTAGGCCTTCTTAATCTTGCTAAAGTTCATTCTCCCGATTTAATTATAATTGATTACGCATCAGTCAACTTTGGTATAGATATTATTGGTCAGATTATAAAAAAAATTCCTAAAATAAAATTACTTGCCATTACCGAATTACAAACAAGCGAAATTATTGCTAGAGGCTTGAGAATGGGAATTAACAGCCATTTATTAAACGATTGTGATCAAGACGAAATTGTAGAGGCTATCTACAAAACAGCCTTGGGCGAAAGGTTTTTGTGTGGAAAAATTACCAGTCTTGTTATGGAAGAAAAACTGGAGAATGTTTCTATATACTCCTCCTGTCAGGGAATGAATATAAGTGATAGAGAAATGGAGATTATAGCGTTAATTGCTGAAGGAAATTCCAATAAAGAAATCGCAGATAAATTATTTTTAAGTACCCATACTATTACTACACACCGCAAAAATATCATGAATAAGATAGGTGTTAATAATACTGCCGGTTTAGTGCTATTTGCCGTTCGGGAAAATTTAGTGAGCCCAAACCACTTTTTGTTTTCAACAGATAACAAAGTAGTTGGTTAATAAATAAAAATGAAATTACCTATCAATCCAATCTTAAAAGAAACACAAGATTAGGTTATTATTACAAGGTCATTAATCCTTCAATTCCATTCATTTCTTTATATTTTTCAATTATGGACTCGGCGTTTAGCATCACTTCTTTGACAGTAATGCTAATGTATTTTCCATTAGAAGATTCTTTCTGAGTAATAGTTGCTTCGTCCGAAAACTTTGATTGTACTAATGCTATTTTATGGTTATTGGCAGGTACAATAAACTTGAACATATAAATTATAGGCCAGTTATTTTCTTCGTTTAACAAGTTACGAAGGTTGTCGTATTGTTCGTTTTTATTCATAAAAACAAAGATAAATTTTATCCGTGCAGTTTGTTAATTTTGTTGGCAAATAAAAGGGATATGGAAACATTTAAAATGAAGGGTGAATACATTCAGTTGAATCAATTACTAAAAATAATGGGATGGTGTGAGAATGGAGCAGAAGCCAACTCCTTTATTGATGAGGGATTGGTGAAAGTGAATGGTAATGTTGAATATCGTAAACGAAACAAGTTAGTGCCGGGAAATAAAGTACAATTCAATACCCAAGTAGTTTTGGTTGAGTAAGTAAATTTGTCAAATGGAAATCCCTATTTTTTCTGATGAACATTTTATGCGCGAAGCATTAAAGGAAGCTCGACAAGCCTTTGATAGTGACGAAGTGCCCGTGGGTGTCGTTGTAGTTTGTGATAATAAAATAATTGCACGGGCACATAATTTAACTGAGTGCCTGAATGATGTAACGGCTCATGCAGAGATGCAAGCAATAACATCGGCTGCCAATTTTTTAAATGGAAAGTATTTGAACGAGTGCACGCTGTATGTCACGCTTGAACCCTGCGTAATGTGTGCAGGAGCAATAGCCTGGGCGCAACTGGGAAAGCTGGTGGTTGGTGCCATAGACACAAAACGTGGGTATAAACTACTTCATGAAAAAAAAGTGTTGCATCCAAAAACAACAGTAATATCAGGTATTTTAGAAGATGAATGTTCTGCTTTAATCAAACTGTTTTTTCAAAATAAAAGATAGGCACATTGGAAATTTTTCTTACTCTTTTTTATTCACTAGTCTTTATCTTTTTAATCTATAAGATGAAGTTCTTCGAGTTGCAGGGAATTTCCACAAAAATGATATCTTACATATTTCTTTTAAAAATAGTATGTGGCGTTTTTCTTTGGGTAGTATATACATACTATTACACTGACAGAAATACCAGTGATATTTTTAAATTTTTTTACGATGCAAATTATATTTACAACGCCTTACCCGACCACCCTTTGCATTATTTTCAAATGGTTTTAGGAATTAATACAGATGCTGATTATTTAAAACCTTATTATGCCGAAATGCACAATTGGTATAGGCCATGGAAGGGAGCAAAGTTTCACGATAACAAATTAATTATACAATTTAATGCGTTGGTGTACCTCTTTTCTTTTGGGTACTATAATGTTCATACAGTGTTTATGTGTTTTTTGTCGCTTGTTGGTTTAACTGGCATTTATAAAACATTTTCACCTTTAGCTTCTGATAAGAAGAAAGAGCTCGCTTTTGCCATCTTTCTTATACCTTCAGTTTTATTTTGGGGATCAGGAGTGTTAAAAGAAGGAATAATTCTTTTTGCTCTTGGAATGTCTATTTATTACTTATATAAATGGCTTTATGCTAATAAAAACATATTACTTAACTTTTTGTTTTTTCTTTTATTCACTGTTCTTTTATTTTTTTCTAAAATGTATGTTTTTATTGCTATTGCACCGGTAATAATGTCATTAATAGTTATAAAAATTACCGGTGACAAAAATGTTTTTGTAAAATTTGTTTGCGTTCATTTGTTGTTTTTTATAATATCAGTAAACCTTTACAGAATCAATATGGCTTGGAATGTACAGTTTTATTTACATCAGCGACAAATGGGATTTATACAAACTGCACTTGTTGACAGGGCAGGTAGTTATATTGATATAAATTATCTTGGACCTAATGCGATGAGCCTCATCAAAAACATGCCACAGGCAATACTAAATACTTTGTTTCGTCCTTATTTGCTGGAATCTAAATCTCCATTTATACTTATTTCGGCTTTTGAAAATTTGTGTATATTTCTTGTGCTTATCGTAACTATTGTGTTTTTTAAAAAACCTGATAAACGATTATTACCATCATTGTTTGTATGCTTTTTTTTTGTTCTTGTGTTATCTTTGTTGATTGGCCTTGTAACTCCGGTTTTGGGCTCTATTGTTCGTTATAGAGTGCCTATTTTACCTTTTTATTTAATAGGTTTATTATTATTGATAGACAAAGATAAATTGACAAAAAAATTTCCTTTTCTAATTAAGAAAAGCAACTAGAAAAACAGTAGTGTTTAGAAGCAATAATATTGATTAATACACGTTTTGTGGCGTTTGCTTTTTGTCTTTTATTAGAGTAGTTTTATTGCCTTAATTAGTGGATGTGAAAAAAATATTTCTTTTTGTTTCTATAATACTGTCCTCTCATAATTTTGTTTTTTCTCAGGCTCCAATATACAGCAATGAGTTTTTGAGCATTGGTGTTGGTGCAAGGGCATTGGCTATGTCAAATTCATATATCACCTCCGTAAACGATGTAACTAGTGGTTATTGGAATCCGGCAGGTTTGCTTGGTATAGACACTACTCATCAGGTTGCATTAATGCACAGCGAATATTTTGCCGGTATTGCCAAATATGATTATGGAGCGTTTGCAACACGGCTTGACAGTACTAGCGTTTTGGCTGTAACGTGTATTCGCTTTGGTGTTGACGATATTCCCAACACTACGGAACTTATAGATGCTAACGGGAATATCAATTACAGTAATATAACTACCTTTTCGGCAACAGATTTTGCCTTTCTTTTATCATACGCCAAAAAAATAAAAAAGATACCTAATTTACGATTGGGTGGCAGCATGAAAATTATTCGCAGAACGGTAGGGGATTTTGCCGGAGCATGGGGTTTTGGATTGGATGCCGGAGCGCAGTATGATTATAAAAAATGGAAGTTTGCAGCTATGGCAAGAGATATAACATCTACCTTTAATGCTTGGTCGTTTAACCTTTCAGATGATATGAAAGCTGTATTTGCAGCTACCGGTAATGCTATTCCTACAAGTTCAGTTGAGATAACGCTTCCTAAGTTAATATTGGGCGGGGCTCGTAAATTCGATTTTACTAAAAAAATATCGCTGTTGGCAGAGGTTAATTTTGATGCAACCTTTGACGGGGCTCGCAACGTCTTAATAAAAAGTAAAGTAGTTAGTGTAGATCCTCACATGGGTATAGAAGGATCATATATGAATTTTATATTTTTAAGAGCAGGTATAGGAAATTACCAAACTTATACTGATGCTTACGGCAAAACAATTGAAACAGTTGAGCCAAGCATTGGTATAGGAATTAAAATAAAATCACTTACAATTGATTATGCATTAACAGATATTGGCGATCAATCGGTAGCCTTGTACTCAAATGTGTTTTCACTTAAAGTTGATATAAATAGAAAACGGAAATGAAGTCATTTTTAATTTATATCGTGTTACTCTTATTATTCCCTATAGGTATTAATGCTCAAACCTTTGGAAATGAGTGGATTAATTATTCTCAAAATTATTATAAAATTAAAATTGCTCAAAATGGTGTGTATCGCATAAGCCCTAGTACACTTGCTTCTGCCGGCATACCAATAGGGAGTATTGATCCGCATAACTATCAAATTTTTAACAATGGCGTTGAACAAAAAATATATGTGGAAGGAGAAAGTGATGGTACATTTAACACAAATGGTTTCATAGAGTTTTATGCACAAAAAAATGATGGTTCATTGGAACTTCCTTTATATACCAATACCACCTTTGTTCCCAATCCTTATTACAGTTTAGTAAATGATACCGCTGTATATTATTTAACCTGGAATACGTCCACTAGTAATAATCGTATGGTGCTGGAAACAGATCAGAGTTTTTCTTCTTATACACCCGATAGTTATTTTTTTAAAGATCAAGTACAATTCTACGCAGGAAGCTATTACAATGGAACTACCGATAATACAGGTGGTACAAGCCCTTTGTATGTGAGTTCAGAAGGTTATTTTGACTCTCAGGTTATTAACTTAGGAGGAAATTTAACGTACAATATAGCTACAACAAACTTATACTCTTCAGGTCCTTATGCAAAAATAGAAACTGTTGTAGTGGGGGCATCTCAAGATTTTAACGCTTTGGCTCATGGACTTTCCGATCATCATCTGACTATAGGATTTAAGTCAAGTACATCTTCAAGTTTCGTATCATGGAAAGACACATTATTTCAGGGTTATACATCTAATAAATTTACTTCCGTTATTTCCCCCACATTATTGGGAAGTACCACTACCAATATTCAATACACAAGTGTTGCCGATGCGGCATATTTATCAAATAGAACAGTTGTTTCCTATATTGACATTAAATACCCACATACTTATAATTTGGAAGGAAGCACAAATTTTCTAATGTACATTCCTGACAATACTATTCAGGTAAAATCGTATTTAAACATTGCTAATTTTAGTGCCTCCGGCACAGTAAGATTATATAATTTAAGTAATGGTACACGTGTTACCGTTATTCAAAATGGCAATAATTACAATGCCTTAATAGCGAATAGCGGAATCGAAAAAAAGTGTTTTATTACTTCTGATGGTAATATTTTGAACATCAATTCTTTGCAAGCTGTAACGTCATCTGCACAATTTACAAATTACGCCTCATTAGCAGTTGATTCAGCATTTGTTATGGTGTACAACAAAAAACTTTTATCATCAGCAAATGATTATAAAACATACAGAAGTACGGGGACCTATGGAGGTCAGCATAATGTTGTGATGGCTGATATTGATGAACTGTATGATCAGTTTGCTTATGGGATAGTTAAAAGTCCCTTATCCATTAAAAACTTTGCTAATTATTTAATACATACATATCACACTCCGCCTCATAACTTATTATTACTTGGCAAATCCTTACATCTTTATTTGTGTCGTGCACCTTCCCCAAATGATAATGCAACGGATTATACTGCAAATTATGCAACAAGTTTAGTCCCCTCTTTTGGGAGTCCTTCCAGCGATGGCTTGTTTACGGTAGGATTAAATGGCAGTTCATTTGAGCCAGGCATACCAACGGGAAGAATTGCAGCGCAAAGTGATGCAGATCTTACTTTATATTTAAACAAGATACAATTATATGAAAACACCCTTAACAACCCACCTGCTGAATGGAAAAAAGAAGTGTTGCATTTTGGAGGAGGGAACAACAGCGTATTGCAAAATACAATTAAGACTTATTTGAATAGCTATAAAGATACTATTCAAGGTATATATTATGGAGGAAGTGTAACTAGTTTTTTTAAAACGAGTTCTGCTCCGATAGAGCTAACTACTTCTAATGTGTTGACCAATTTTATAGATAATGGAATTTCCCTCATGACTTTTTTTGGTCATGCTTCCGGTCTTGGTTTTGATCAAAGTATAGACGATATTAATTCTTATAACCCTATTGAGGGGCATTACCCTTTTATGTTGGCTAACGGATGTTATACAGGTGATATTCATGAAACAACCTTAAGTTCCAGCGAAACTTATGTACTAACATCCAAGGGTGTGATTGGTTATCTGGGTTCTATTTCAGAGGGAATACCTTACGCATTAAATGTTTATACGCAGGAATGGTATAATCAATTAGCACGAAAATCTTATGGAAAAAGCATAGGAACGGTTATTCAGCAAACTATTAAATCGATATCAAATGTTGCTACATCAGACCCTGTAGTAGGAGCTACCTGTTACGAAATAACTTTACATGGTGATCCATCTATTACGATTAATACAGAATCAAAGCCCGATTATGTTATGACTTCAAGTGATGTTTATTTCAATACTCAAAAATATGCCGATTCGGTTATTGTATACGTTATAAGAACCAATATTGGTAAAGCAACGAATGATTCTATCTTTACGGAACTTACACTCACGCTTCCAAACGGACAAAAACAAACTTATTTATCTCGTAATCATGCCCCCATGTTCAAGGACACAATTTCATTCACAATTTTTATAAATGCCGCTACAAATGCAGGAGAAAGTGAGGTAAATGTGATGCTTGATTCTTACAATGAAGTAAGCGAACTGAATGAAAATAATAATTCGTCCGGTAATGTGCCTCTGTTGATTAATGGAACAGGTATAAATCCTATTTATCCATATCAATTTGCTATTATCCCAACGGATACAATAACTCTGAAAGCTTCCACGATTAATCCGTTTGCGAAAACAACAAATTATATTTTTCAAATGGATACTACTGATACCTATAACAGCCCTTTTGTATTAAAAACTACAATTAGCGCTCCCGGTGGTGTTGTAACATGGAAACCCCCCGTTACTTTTACTGATAGCACCGTGTACTATTGGCGTGTAAGTCCGGATTCTACAATTATTACTAAAGGTTATATATGGCAAGAAAGTTCATTTCAATACATTATCGGCAAATCTGGTTGGGCGCAGGCTCATTTTTTCCAATTTAAGAACGATGACTATCAATATGTGCAGTTTAATCGCCCAAAACGCAATTTCATTTTTCAAAATACGACCCAAAACGTACAAATGCACAATGCAATTTACCCAACAATCGACTGGACTCTTATCAACTGGAAGTTGAATGGATATGTGGAAAATGCTTGGAGTTGTAATCAGTATAATCCGGATATTAGTGTTGTTGTATTTAATCCTAAAGATGCTTCAAATGCCTTAAGTCCGGTAGTTGCTAATCCTAACTCATCGGTAAATAATGGAGTATATGGTAACTGTCAATGCCGTGATTATGCAATGAATACGTTTGATTTTTTGGTTTCAACGTCTCAGCAAAGAGCCTATTTGACGGCATTTTTAAATAATAGCAGTATAATTCCAAATGGTTATTATGTAATGGCGTATTCAATGAATAGTGTGAACTTTCAATCATTTGAACCTGCATTACAACAATCATTTCAATCATTAGGCAGTTCGCAAATAACAAATGTTCCACCATCTGTTCCTTATATCTTATGGGGTAGAAAGGGTGACCCTATCGGTTCTGCTACTGAAATTATTGGTACTTCATCATCTTCCGTCATCGACTTAAATACTACGTTTTATACAAATTGGACTGTTGGAACAATCACTTCTCCTGTAATTGGTCCTGCCACGCATTGGGGATCGTTTCACTGGAGGCAGGAACCTGTTAGTACCAATAAACTAGACGATACCATTTCAGTACAAATAATAGGAATAAAAGCAGATGGAACACAATCAACTCTTGCAACATTTCAGCGAGATTCTATTGATATTTTAGATTTAAGTTCTTATGTGAATGCCTCTGTTTACCCTAATATACAATTAATAGCTTCAATGAACGATGACTCCTTGCACATGCCTCCTCAAATGAAGCGTTGGCAGGTTATTTTTGATCCCGTTCCTGAAGGTGCACTTAATCCTTCGGATGGATTTTACCTGTCAAGTGATACATTGCAGGTTGGACAAACTTTAACGGTTCATCTCCCTTTTAAAAATGTCTGTAATATTCCTTTTAGTGATAGTTTGCTTTTTACATATTGGTGCGAAGATGGAAATAATGTTGTTACCAATTTACCTTCCAAGCTTAAAAAAAAGAACCTGCTGCCAAATGAAATAATCAAAGACACATTAACAGTAAATACTTTAAATTATCCCGGTATCAACGTTTTGTGGGCAGAGGTAAATCCCATCAATCAACCTAAATCTCAATTAGAGCAATACCATTTCAATAATGTTACCCGAATACCATTGGTAATAAATTCCGATAAAATAAATCCTTTGTTGGATGTAACATTTGATGGCGTACACATTTTAAACAACGACTTAGTTTCTGCCAAACCAAACATTTTAGTTTCATTAAAAGATGAAAATCAATTTTTAGCATTGAATGATACCGGAGATTTTAAAGTGTTTTTGCAATATCCGGGAGCTTCAAGTGCACAGCAAGTGCATTTTGGCAATGAAATGATTTTTACTCCTGCAGTACTTCCGAATAATAGCTGCAAAATTAATTTAACACCAGTTCTCACTCAAGATGGCACTTACCAATTAGTCGTTCAGGCAAAAGACCGTTCTAATAATTTGTCAGGCGAAATAGATTATATTATCAATTTTAATGTAATTAACAAATCTACTATTACTCAGGTGATGAATTATCCTAATCCTTTTTCTACTACAACACATTTTGTTTTTACATTAACAGGATCGGAAATACCAACCTATTTTAAAATTCAAATTGTAACAATTACAGGAAAAGTAGTGCGGGAAATAACAGAAGAGGAGTTAGGACCGATACATATAGGTAGAAACATTACTGAATATGCATGGAATGGAAAAGATGAATTTGGAGACCAACTCGCAAATGGAGTTTATTTATATCACGTGGTTACTTCAATTAACGGACAGGCAATAGATCAGCAAGCTTCAGGAGCTGATCAATACTTTAAAAAAGAGTTTGGTAAAATGTATTTGATGCGCTAGTATTACGATACATAAAGCATTTCAGCCGTATCCCAATTAACGGTTTTCCACCAGTCATTAATATAATCTACTCTCAAATTTTGGTGTTTTAAATAATAGGCATGTTCCCATACATCCAACGCAAGCACTGGTTTACCTTTATGTTCTATCGTATCTAAACTCATCAAAGGATTATCTTGGTTAGGTGTAGAGGTGATTATTAATTTTCCATTACTTTCAATTAACCAAGCCCAACCTGAACCAAACCGTTTCATGGCACTATCTGAAAATTGTTTTTTAAATTCTTCAAATGACCCGAATGAGGTTTTAATGGTATCTGCCAATTTACCTTTAGGTTCACCGCCACCATTGGGTTTCATTAATGTCCAAAACAGGGAATGGTTGTAATGCCCACCTGCATTGTTTCGTATGGCAACAGGCAGCGTACTTACATTTTTAAAAATATCGTTAAGTGTTGGAGATGTTCCTA
>Ga0302280_1002357_pt1 | contig 14565 bp, 26 predicted proteins | sample III_Fen_E1_1_FD_198771 | JGI IMG/M metagenome (GOLD analysis project Ga0302280, IMG submission 198771) | Peat permafrost microbial communities from Stordalen Mire near Abisko, Sweden - III_Fen_E1_1 | ecosystem: Environmental > Terrestrial > Soil > Wetlands > Permafrost | place: Sweden: Abisko...
TTAGTAGACGGTAATACTATTAATATTGATCTAATATCTGTTCCCAGTAGACAGCAAGGGCAAGGTATTGGGTCTGATATATTAAGACTTCTATGCGAAATCGCTGACAAATATGGTAAAACATTAAAACTTGAAGCCGCTAGTATGAATAGATCATTATATTCACCGCCAGGAAAACTCAATAATAATTTAATTAAACAGGATAAACTAGAACAGTGGTACTCTAAGTTCGGATTTGTCAAAAATGGCGAGAAATCCCCGGCAGACCATCCGGTTATGGTTCGACTACCGCAAAGTCAAAATAACTAAATACATGATATGTCTAGCTTAAGGGTTAAAAATGAAAATCGGCACAGAAATATTCAATTCACTCAAGGGTTTTGGCTTCCTCGTTGAACTCTATCAAGCAGATGGTTCCGGCACTATAGCTAGTCCTGATCTAGCAGTATATGTCTATGCTAAGGATAAAACATCACAAGATTCTGTTATGATTAGATTACCAGAAGAAGATGAAGCAAACGAATATTCTAAGGTTGTTGTCTATAAATCTGAAGGTATGGATGACAAACTCAAAAAACTATTAATGACAATTAAATCAATCGCTATTTCATATGGAAATACCTTAACAATTCGTGAGTTTGGCAAAAACATAGAACCTAAAGATTTAGCGTATCTTCCTAAAGCTAAACAAGAAATGGCTATGCAAGCCAATGTGAACGAAGGTGTCGGACGTTGGGCTATTAAAGAAGCATCCGATGCACAAGATCGAGAAAAGAAAGAATATCTAGTAAAATATGCTTATGATGTTAATGGCAAAACTAAGCACGGACAATGTAAAGTTTTTGATACACATGATCGGGCAAGTGAACGAGTTAGAGCCAAAATTAGATCCCGCTATGGAAGCTGTGCTATTTCAAGTGTTAAACCATCTGTTAAAGAGGATGTTGCTAATAAGGGAGATATTAATATTGGCGACGAAATTCATACTAAAAAAATGCGTATGATTGGTATAGTTACAGATATTATAGGCGACTATGTTTATTTTCGTGTTGAAGACGGTAGACTTATGAAAGCCCCATTAAGTAATGTTGCTAAAGGCAACGGAGTTAATGAATCTGGTATGCCTGCTGGTGTTAATGAAAGTTTTAAAAACAAATATACTGTTTGGATTAGTGGTGGGAAAAGTGGTAATAAAGTAAGCAGATTAATAGATGCTGATTCAGAAGCTGGTGCCAGAAAGAAAGCACAAAAGAAATATCCGTATTCAAAAATACACGAAATTGAACTAGCACAGGGGGAAGATTCTTCTTTATTTAAGGAAGATGTTGTTCCATTTCCATCAGATAAAACAAAACCAACAGCCAAGTTACATAAAGATGTTGAAAATAAACTAGTAACTGAAGAACCATGGTATCGTTACACATATAGAGAAACCCCAAATTATATTGCAGCAAGCGTAAATCACGGTATCGTTCTTCAAGATAAGCATACATTGAAGTCGGTATTTTTTCAAGGTGCTGATGAAGGAGAATTTTTAGTTACCTTAATCAGATATGAAGATCAGATTGATGAAGTATTTGATTCGTTAGCTTCGGACTATGAAACTGTTATGGAAGATGTTGTTCCATTTCCTTCGCATAAAGTTAGACCAAAAACTTTAGCAAATGTTTCTTCTACTGAAAATCCAGGAAGCATCAATTACAAACTACAGCGGGAACGTCCATATAAGTCACATGCACCTGAAGAAGACAGTAAATTAATGAAAGAGAAAACTCGCCGTAACAAAAAAGTAGAAGATGATTTAAAAGAAGATATCGTTCCCCTTAAATCTAAAAATAAGTTATGTCAAAATTGTAAGGGTGAGGGAATGCTACATTTACCATCTAATCCTGATCGGGCTGGGAGAAGAAATGTATTACGATCTGAAAATAAAGTTTGGACTAGTTGTCATGGGTGCAAAGGCAAAGGATATGTTACACCAGAAGACATAGAAGATTATTATGATTCTTTCAAATTGTCAGAGTCCGCAAAATACGCAAAATATGGATCGACCCGTTCATCATATCATGTTAATTTAAAAGAAAAGAAAGCCAAAGTTATTATTCGCCACTCTAAAAAGATTATAGATGAAACTATCAAAGGTGTTCGCTCACGCAATGTAAAAAATCTATACGTAGAAAGCCTAAATGGTGAACGTAGATTGATTGAAACAAAGAGTTTGATGTGTGCTAGAGCTATTGCGAACCATGTCAACTGTGGTGGATCATTATTTGATGATACTTCAAATAAAATTATTGCTCTTTCCGAAGATATTAAGAAAATTAGACATATCAAAAAGAAATATCCAGTTTCTGAAGATCAATCTAATGTAAAAATGCACGAATCATTAAATTACATAATCGAAGGTCTAGCAGACTTTATGAAAGAATTGAACACTAATAAAATTTCTACTCTTTCAGAAGCACTTTCACTAAATGAACCAAATGTTGCATTTTCACGTGCATTTTACGGTGAAAAATTGGGTGAGGAATTTAAAGAAGGTATTGATTCATTAGCTCGCGGCAGTGTGCTTTATACTCGGACCCGCAAATTTATGCCAAAGTAATGTGTTATGAAAATACGTGAACTATTGAATCTTCTAGAAAATATAGAAAATGATTTTGTATTTCATGGAACTAGCAAAAAACAATATGAAAAAATTCAACACAATAATTATGATGTAAAAGATTTTTATGTCGGTGAAGATGTTGATAATATTTGTGGGTACTATGCAGAAAAACAATCAAAGTTAGATGGTTCAACCCCAGTAATTATTACTCTATCAAAAAATAAATTACGTAACTTAAAGCAAGATATTCATCTTGATGATGTAGAACAACTAGGTCAATTTATATTTTCGGGGAATATTAAAGATGCTATTGTAGAAGTGAATATAGGTGAAGAATGAAAATATCAGAACTCTTAAACGAAGGTTTTCCAGGATCTAATAAAAATAAGATTTATCAACTTTTGGTAGATGCTTATAATTGCGGGCCATTTGACGGTGGCTGCGTAATATTTGCTAGAGCATTACAACTCAAGTTTGGTGGGGATATTATTGCTCTATGTAATAGAAATATTGCTCAACATGCTGTGTTGTATGTTTCAGATATGCTTATAGATGCAGATGGGGAAGGAAAACCAGAAGACGTTATTGATAGATTTGCAGATACCGAACAAGAGATCATAACAAATATACGTCCATTAAAAGACACTGATCTTTCAGATGCACCTAGAGATGAAGAACTTTCTAAACAGATTGCTGACTTACTCTAAAGGATATTATATGAAGCAATCAGAAATTCAAACAAAAGTTATGAAGCACAACTCTTTAATGCTATTAAAAAATCTACACAAAGCCAAATTGATATTGAAAAGAATTTAGCCCCACTAGGCTGGAAATTAATATCATACGGAGCATTTGGTCACGTTTATGCAAATCCAAATAAACAATACGTTTTAAAGATTATATTAAATCCAGATATAGCATATGAATCATTTGTATCGGTAGTTTGACGATCCTGACGATGTGTAAGGTTAAGATTATTACCTAAACCTAAAAATAATTAAATCAATCCTATTATATGGCGCTAAATAAATTTGACTTTAGTATGCGAGAAGTACTAGAGTATGAAAATAGTTTGTATGTTCTATAAAACATTCATTAACTTAACTCATATAGAAAAAGGGATAACCCAATGTCAAATAAACTAGCAGAACTCCGCCAGCGTCTAGCTGCAGAACAAGAAAAATCAAAATCATTTAATAACAAATCATCGGACAAAGCCAACTATAGGTTTTGGGATATTCCAGACGACGAACATTCGGTAGTAAGATTTTTGCCAAACGGCGCAGATCAACAAGACGGTTTTTTCTGGGTTGAAAAGCTTATGATTAAGCTTCCGTTTGCTGGTATTCGCGGCAAAAATACAAATCAAGTTGTTTTACAAGTTCCTTGTATGCAAATGTATGGCGAAAATTGCCCAATTCAAGATGAAATCAAACCGTTATGGAAAACGGACGAAGATACCGCTAGAATCTATTACAAGAAGAAATCATTTATTTTACATGGTTTTGTTCGTAAGAATGCCATCAAGGATGATGAAACAAATCCAGAAAATCCAATTCGTCGTTTCAATGTTAACGGCAAGTTGATGAAGATTATTCAAGCTGGTTTGATGGATCCTGATATGGAAGATATGCCGACAGATTTCACAAACGGTACAGATTTTTATATCTATAAGACAAAGCAAGGACAATGGGCAGATTATTCAACGTCTAAGTGGGCGCGTAAATCTACTTCATTGACTGAAAGTGAAGCACTGGCTCTTGAAGCAAATCCGTTAGCCGATCTATCGACATATTTACCGAAGAAACCGGATGAACAAACTCTTGCGGTTATTATGGAAATGTTTGTTGATTCTATGAATGGCGATGCGTATGATCTAGAAAAGTACGGCAAGTTTTATAAGCCGTTCGGTTTGGATGACGACGGTGCCGGTAAAGCTACAGCTGGTAGCGGAACGCATACAACTGTTTCAAGTAAATCAGACCCTGTTGAAGAAGTTGAAGATGATGTTCCATTTGACGGCGGTACAAAGGTTGCAACTCCGGTTACTGTTTCAAAGCCAGTAACAACAGCAACAGCCGGTACTGATGCTAAAATGTCAGTTCAAGATTTGTTGAAGCAACTTAAAGACAAACAAGCAAAGAAGTAATATTAGCCAGAATTTAGTTGGGGTAGGAAACTACTCCAACTTATTCTTACATTATGAAAACAATTTATAAAATCACTAATCTAATTAATAAAAAAATATACATTGGCCAAACTATAAGAGGTTTGGAAAATCGTTGGCGCCAGCACAGACAAGATTATAAGAGGTTTAATTCTCCGTTATATAAGGCTATGAAAAAATATGGTATAGAAAATTTTTCAATAGAAATAATATGCTATTGTTCTGATTTGGATCATTTAAATGAAATGGAAACTCATCATATATTAAAAAATAAAAGTAATCATCGGGAACGAGGTTATAATTGTGATACTGGTGGAAATAGTAAAAAATTTAATGATGAAACAAAACGTAAAATTTCTAAATCAAATAAAAATAAAATTCCGTGGAATAAAAATAAAAAAATGTCAAAAGAATTTTGTCAAAAAATGTCTGATATTCATAAACTTTTACCTAACAATCAATTAGGTAGAAAACGTACAAAAGAATCAAGAAAAAAGATGGCTGAATCTCATAGAGGTAAGCCTAGCAATAGAAAAGGAAAGAAACTTACAGCCCATACAAAAAAGTTAATTTCACAAAATCATCCAGATTTTTCTGGCAATAAACATCCTAGATATAATCACACAAAATATAATTTTATTAACGATTCAGGAATTGAGGAAACATGTACCTCATATGAGTTACAGACAAATATAATTTAAGACAATCACTATTAAATCAAGTAATTAATAGAAAAAGAAATATTCATATGGGATGGAAATTAAAAAATTGATTTTTGTTTTAAAATAAACTATTATAATAATAAGGAGAATAATATGGCTACCCTCAGAAAAACCTTCGACCTCAGCAAGTACGTCAAATCGGCGACCCGATCCATTGATAATATTTCGACAGGATTCAATGATCCAAAAGTTTGGATTTCTACTGGCAGTTATCTACTAAACAAACTAATTTCAAATGATTTCACAAGAGGCATTCCGCTAGGTAAAGTAACAATGTTTGCTGGTGAATCTGGTTCAGGAAAATCTTTTATCTGTTCAGGAAATATTGTACGTGAAGCACAAGCACAAGGAATTTTTACAGTTTTAATCGATACAGAAAATGCACTAGACGAGGCTTGGCTTAAAGCCGTTGGTGTCGATACAAACCCAGACAAACTAATGCGTATATCAATGACCATGATCAATGATGTTGCAAAGTTTGTTTCAGAATTTGTTAAATCATATAAAGAAGATTATGCAGCAACTCCGGCTGAAGAACGTCCAAAGATTCTATTTGTTATTGATAGTTTGGGTATGCTATTGACACCAAATAAGATAGATCAATTCGAATCTGGTGATATGAAGGGTGATATGGGTTGGACAGCAAAACAACTCAAGGCTCTTGTTATGAATTGTGTTAATATGTTCGGTGATTTAGATATTGGTCTAGTTGTTACAAATCATACATATAAATCACAAGATATGTTCAGTCCAGATGATGTTGTCGGCGGCGGCTCTGGTTTTATCTTTGCATCCTCTATCGTTGTTGCTATGAAGAAGGGCAAACTAAAGGAAGATGCAGCCGGTAATAAAACAACCGATGTTCATGGTATTCGTGCTATGGTTCAAGTTAATAAAACTCGTTACAACAAGCCATTCGAAAAAGCCGAAATAAAGATACCGTATTCTGAAGGACTTGATCCATATTCTGGATTAATTGATTTCTTCGAATCGCGTGGAATTTTAACTAAAGACGGAAATAAATTGGTATATACTGCTAAGGATGGAACTGTTGTAAAAGAGTTTCGTAAAGGCATCACTAATGATATTCTTGATCGAATAATGTTAGAGTGGGATGAAGAAAGATATGGATTTAAAGGTAGTTCTGATCACGGTGTAATCGTTGATGAATAATGATTGGATAAATTTATTTGTTTATGGCACACTACGTACAGGATGTCAACGTTCTGATATTCTTTCAACTGCAGTTGATCAAGGTTTAGCTGAATACAAGTATATGGCACAAACAACTAAAGACTATGATTTATTAGACTTTGGTTCATTTCCTGGTTTAATTTATGGAAGTAATTATGTAGGTGGTGAGGTATATTCTATTTCTCCTGAGGTTGTAAAACTTATGGATGAATATGAAGATCATCCGACTATATTTGTTAGACAGAAAGTAACTTTGTTCGGTAATAATACCGAAGAAAAAGCACAAACCTACTTTTTTAATATTGACGAAGATAGAGGATTACTGTTAAATGTATTAAGTGATAGTAGTTCTAATAGAAAAACATATGTAAAAAATCTTACGCGGAATTTAAAAGTTTGGCAAGAAGATTTATAAACTAGGAGAGAAAAAATGACTTCTGCTGTTGTCGGTAATATGATTGTAGATTTATGGGAATGTGTTCGTGAACATATTCCAGAAAAGAAACGTGAAGATGTCGCTGCGGCAATGATTGAAGTACTTTTAGATCATAATTTTGTCGAAGATGTCAAAGACTTAGAAGATGCTAAGGGAACAGATATCGATTTAGATGATGCAATTGATTTAGTTGTTGAAGAACATGGCGAACCTATTGTAGAAGAAGATTTAGAGGCATATGATGAATAATAACTGGTATAGATTTTGGAGGCCAGAATCAGGTCTCGTAGGCGGACTTATTATGGGTACGCTTATTTCAGCAAGTCTTTATGGTTTATTTGTAACGTGGTTCGAATGAAAAAGTTTGAATATTTTATCATAAATTTTAGCAAGTCTGGTAGCAATTTCTGTGATTTAAACAAATACGGCCTTGACGGATGGGAATTAGTTTCTTTTATTGAAATTGAAGATTATTATAAGGCTATTTTTAAAAGAGAAATAAATGACTGATTTTATAAACTATGTCGCACAGCATCCTACTGTTAATATTCTATTAATAATTTTTCTTTTAGTATTATTCAGAATAGCAAAAGTAAGAGGTTATGGAAAATAAGAAAAAATATAGCGTTGTTTCATTTTTTAGAGGTCGTAATCATCCCCCATATGATTTGTATATGAAGTATAAAGATTGGGATTATTATAGCGCAGAATATAATATACAAGGATCCTATTGGGTCCATCATTTTAGACGTGAGAAAAATTAAATGTCGCTTGATAAAGAATGGTATTACAAAGTAGCAGGTGATTGGAGCGAGTTACCTGCTTGTTTGGACTACTTTTCATCTGAGGCAGAAATTGCACGGTCTGAATTAAGTATGAAGGGTAGATTAGAAAATCATGCAGCTAAGATTCCCGTTATAACAGAACGTAGATTTTCGCAATTGCAGGTTCTTAATGCTTTAGTAAGATATTTTGAAATTGAACGCGATAAAACAAAATCACACCATTATAAAAAGTTTTTAGAAAATTATCAAAAAGTTTTATCATCGCGGGATGCAGAAAAATATGCAGAGGGTGAAAAAGACGTTGTAGAACTTGAAATGCTTATCAATGAAATATGTATGGTTAGAAATGTCTTTACTGGCATCATTAAGGGATTAGATAATAAATCATATACGATTAATAATATTTCAAAACTTAGGGCGGCGGGATTAGAAAACGCTGAGTTAGAATAATGAAAACTACAGAAGATAAGATAAATCAAATTCTTAAGACTGTGAAGTATAACAAGGATAAGATTGTTATACTTGAAAAGAAAATTGACCGTATAAAGAATAGCGAAGAAAAATTTCAAGCTAAGGTTGCTATTTTAAATTATCATCAAAGTAAATAATAATACGGCCCGGTCCTCTTGCAACATTAAAAACATTTTATTCTGATCAAATACAGTGTATTGTTACGACCGGGTTTTCTTTTATTTACCTTAGATAATTACTTGACAGATATTCTAAATGTGTTATTATATAGTATAACTTTAATAGGATTAGACATGCCTAAGCTTGGCATAATATTTTTTGTAGTGGCAATAGTATTGTTATTTACCGGAAACTTAGCAGCAGGGATGATGATGCTCGGTGCATCATTATTGATTGATGGCTAAATTTATACTTTTTATAATTTCAGTTTTATTGATTGGTTCTGGGCAAGTTGGTTTGGGCTTATTGATGCTAATCTGTTTATTGATGGTGTAATGTGAGCTTTGCTAAGATTCTTGCTATTTTAATGTTAGCATTTATTTATTATAGTTTTACTCATGTGGATGTATGTTGGGTTTATTGTATTTTTATTTGGAATTTGGGGATTTCCAATAGCAATGATTTATCAAGGAATTGGTGGATTACTTGCTATAAAAAGAGCTAAGGCGGGAATGCCGCTTTATAAAGTTTTCTTATATTGGTTTTATTGGCCGGTTATGTATTTTACTGACAGAGGATAGAGGATATAATGAGCAACAAAAAACTTACTAGTGAAACACTAAAACTTATGATCTATTCGATGTCTCGCCCAAACGGCGGATATGAAAAACTACTTACTGAGCATATCAAAGATTTAGCTGTTTTGTTAGAAACATTAGTTTTGCCTGAATTAGAAAAACAAGAAAATTTATCAAAAGTTCTTCAGCAACATGAAAAATATTACAATGACGAATATGATGGTGAAGATGGTGAAGTCCTTTGGGATGGCATGGGCGATTAATTTTAATAGGAGTTAAAAAATGAATATATTATTGTTGTTACTTTTGCAAACAGTTAATTTAATTTTAAGTATTTTTACTTTTTCAATTTACGTATCTGTTGTTATGAGTTGGTTAGTTTCATTCAATATACTAAATCCGTCAGGTAAGTTTGTTTCTAAAATTCTTTCTGTTGTTAGTATGATTGTTGATCCTGTTCTGAATGAGATTAGAAAGTATCTACCGATTGTTTGCGGATTAGATTTGTCACCGTTAGTTGCTCTATTTGGTGTTTATTTAATTCGTATGCTTTTAGGGACAATGGTTGGATTTATTCTATGAACGTTCTAGCATTGATGTTTTCACACATGAAACTAATCAATAGACTTTCTATGATAGTAACAATAAGTTTGCTATTCTGGCATTTAATCATGCCAGCATCATTGTGGTGGCTTACATATCCACAAGCAATTGGTTTACTATTTTGGCTTATAGTTTCACTAACAATTGATCACGAAGTTTTAAAAAATGAAAAACATAATACCGATAGCAAATAATAAAGCTAAGAAAGAATTAAAACTCCTAAGTAAGAAAGATTTTTCAGGAGCCGTAGCTAAAGTTGCCGTTAAATTGTCTCCGTATTCTTGTCCGGATGATCTTGCGCGTGTTATTATAAAAGCCGATGGTGCTTGGCCGTTAAATGATATAATAGATTCTACGCAGTTTATACGCGAATGGTCTTATGATGAGTTTACTCAATTTGTACATAATTTTGTTTTTAATACAGCAGAAGTACAAGCCTGGGGTAATGCAAAGTCTGGAAAAATGGGGCATAGATTCGTTACTCTATATGACGCTCCTGGCTCATTAGATGATGATTTCGTTGATCTTTATGCACTATCTCAAAATATCGTTAATGAATGTTGGTCTAATACATAAATCCCACTTGACTAAATTTTAAAATATGTTAAAATTATAACTGATTTGGAGAATGTACTATGCTGCAGTCTAACCAAAAGAAGCCAATATTGATCACTTCTAAGGAAACAAATGTTCCTAGGGATTATATCGTTATCACTCGTTTAAAAAACGGCAATGTTATCGCAATACGTGATTATTTTTCTCTTTTAGCAAATGAAAAACGTAGTGAGGATAAATCTGACTAATGTTTGTAAGAAAACCTCCCCCCACTACAATATCTAATTTTGATTCGGTTACGTTTCAAGAATTCCAAGATACACATAAAATTGATCCATTCTATTATGATTTTGCCGGCGATTTATTGACGCCGTATCGTGCAATTTATGAATACGGTCCGTGGATAGCTGGAGGATTTTTCTCACGTGCAATTCAAGGAGAGACATTAGAAAATTTTCGCGGTGATGTTGATATTTGGTTTCATACACAAGAGCAGGTTGCAGAGTATGTTGATGGATTAGATTCAAATCGTTTTTGTCTTAATGCTGTAAAAGCAGAAAGATACAAATCACATTATTCATATTCCTATATCATTCCCTATAAAGGTAGAGATTTTAAAATACAGTTGATTTCATATAAAACGTTTAATAACATAGATGTTTTGCTAGATCGCTTTGATACTTTTCACTCTATGATCGGCACTGATGGCGTTAACGTTTATTATGAACGTGATGCAGCAATCAAATGTGCAAAAAATAAAATATTATACTATAATTGGGATTATATTTTAAAGAATGCATCCTCGATGCCCGATGCTAGGCTTGTTCTAATGCGCTATTCAAAATTTATAGCAAATGGATATACTATATCGAATGGGCAAACTGAAAAATTTGTTAAACTAATAAAAGATTCACCGATGTTTAATAATACGTCTGATAATACAAAAGGTTACGGAAACATATAGGAGCAAATAAAATGACTACTGATAAAGATACATTTTATTCATTGGGGCGCAGGGAGCTTGTTAAAAATTTTATTATAATGGCTGTTATTATTATAATCTTTAAAATTAATATAGATACAGCATCAAGCGCATGTGTAATTGCTAGTATTATTGAGTATCTAATATACCTTGTCTATAAGAGAAGTGCAAATAAACCAGAAGTAATTGACGCTGTGGGTGACCAAACATTTTTAAATTTGATTACTGTTAAAACTATGTTATCATCAATGATGTGGATGATTTTAGCATTTATGCTGATGTTCATTAAGTATTTTAATGTGGCTGAATTGGTTAAAAATTATATTCATATTCATGGAGCATAAAATGATCAAGAAAACAAAACTTTCAAACGGCCTAACGATTGTCACACACTCAAATAAATCTGTTCAAACCATGATCGCTGCTGTAGGAGTTCATACCGGCAATAAGAATGAACTTGAGCGCGAAATTGGACTTTCTCATGCTCTTGAACATATGCTGTTCAAAGGAACGGAAACACGAACATATGAAGATTTGAATAATACAGTTGAGGGTGAAGGTGCTTACTTTAATGCTTATACAAGTAATGAACAAACCGTTTACTATATTAAAGGTCTAAAAAATCATCTTGGGATGGCTATTGATATTCTTGCCGATCAGGTTCAACGCAGTATTTTTCCAATAGCAGAAATTACAAAAGAAATGGGCGTTATTGTTCAGGAAATGAAAAGAAGCTATGATAATCCCAGCGATCAAGTATACCACGGTTTTATGAAAGCTGCATTCAAAGGAAGTACTCTTGAACATCCTATTCTTGGCAGTATGGACCAAGTTATGGCGTATACTCCTAAAGATATGTTTAATTACTACAAGAAGCACTATCATCCCTCTAACATGATTCTTAGTGTTGCTGGTAATGTAGACCATAAGAAAGTAGTTGCTCTCGCAAAACAGCATTTTAAGAAAGAAAAAAACAAATTCTCTCCTAAGAAAATAAGTACCGCTAAGTGGGTTTCGGGAGAAACATTGGTTCATACCGACGCACAACAACAAGTAAATGTTACAGTAGGTTGGAAAACTCTTGGACGTAAGAACTCAACTCAAAAAGATCGTATTATGCTGTCATTGGCAAATGCGATCTTAGGATCGGGTATGGGTAGTATGCTTTGTGAGGAAGTTCGTGAAAAGCGTGGGCTTTCTTATGCTATTAGCAGTTATACAGAAATTTTTGATGAACTCGGTTATATTGCTGTTTCTGGCGGGACTGATTGTGAAAAGCTTGAAAGCTTTATGGATGCTGTTGCGCTAGTGATGCGTTCATTTGGCAAGAATGTTACAGAAGCACAACTGAAGAAAGCAAAGAACTCATTAAAGACAGCCGTTTGCTCACAAGAAGAAAGTATTGAGAATGTAGCATTAAGTAACATCAATAGTTTACAAAATTATGGCAAACTATCTGATACTGAAAAGACGTTAAAAATTATCGATTCTATCACACTAGATGATGTCAAGAAAGTTATGGCTGCTGCACTTTCAAGTAGGCCTGTCCTTAGCATCTATGGAAATGCTCCGACACTTAACGATCCAATGAATCACATTAATCTTCAAGTATTCGAGGAGAAGTTGGCTGAATAAGGTTTTAAATGTCTATATTAGATGATAATTGGAAGAAAGACAAATTTCTTTATAGTAATGATGATCAATACGGTGCATTTTTTCCGTTAGATGTTTCACGTTCTGATTTATATCTTAAAAAAGTAGATAACAACGTAATCGTAGAAACAATAATCGGATTATTTAAGCTAAGACAAAATTGGAAAGTTACTGGCTGGCTTGTTAGCTATGAGCCTAATAAATTTTGTGATAAACTTTCTGTTAGATTAAAAAAAATCTATCCAGATATAAAAATAACAAAAAAAGTAGAAACGTTTGCATTAGTTGGATCTCCTAAATCAGGTAGAATATACTTTGATTTCTACTTTAAATCAAAAGCAGATGCAGCATTTTTTATACTTATAAGAGATAAATTTTTAGAAGAATTAAAACAGGAATTAATAAATGGGCAGTGAAAAACTAGAATATAATTCATTGTTTTTTGAAACACAAGCCCCCGCAATTTTAGCAGCATATGGTGCTATTGCTGTTCCACATATTAACATTTCATATAAAAAAATTCGGTGTGATTCTTTTTTCAAACTATTAAAAAAAATTGGACTAGTAAAAAATACCTGGCAAATTGTTGGTATAATGACAAATTATTATGAAGGGGCAACTATAGAATATATACTTCATTTAATTCTTAAAGAGTTTCCTAATGTAAAACTATCAAAAGGAAATATATATACCTGGGATAATGAGCATGATGTATTCTTTAAAAATTCCGGTGCTGTTGACATATATATAGAATTTGAATCCGATGCAGATGAAGCAGAATTTATTATAAGAAACGGAAGAATAATGCAGGAGATTATTTCTAATTTTTCTTTGGTAAAGAAACTTTAAATCCGTGTTTTTTAAGAATATCAATAACATCCATAAAAACTTGTCCGTTTTTGATCTTATATTCTTCTGGTAATTGATGATATGGCTTCAATAACGGAGAAGTCTTTTCATGCGGATCGAATTTGTCACCGTGTCTCCAACCCAATTTAGTTTTCTTTTCCATAACCCTATTGTGCATTTGAACTTCTAATTCATCAAACATTTGATCATAGATTGATTTATCTTCTTTTGGTTCTTCTTTAGATTCGTCTAAATCTTCATTTGACGATGCCATTATAAAAAAATCATCATAATATGATTCACATTTTTTAAAAAGTTGATTAACGTCATCATTGCTAAAAGGATGGCATGTTTCTACTATAACTGCTCCGCCATCGTCATAGTATGTTTCTATTTCCGGATCCAACTCTTTTACAAGTTTAACAAATCGTTCTTTATCTGAATCTGATAGACCTTTTTTTAGTAGTTTTACATAATGCTCTAATTCCATTTTTATCCCTCAGCATTCATTTCTTCAACTACATCTAATAAATCATTTAGATAACTACGATATATACTAGGTTTTTTCTTAGCAGCGGCTGATTTTACAGATACCTGACTAATGCCATCATCTGAAACAATACAACTTAGTATTTTTCCTGCATGACGATCTTCATCTTCGCCACCATCATATAAATACCATTCATTTTTATTATAACTATCACGTCTCCAACTAAAACCATCTTCATATTGAATCACGCCATCAATAAATCCTTCTAATTTAGGATTTTGTTCGATTATTTGAAGTTTGCCATTTTTAATTT
>Ga0302280_1002360_pt1 | contig 14560 bp, 45 predicted proteins | sample III_Fen_E1_1_FD_198771 | JGI IMG/M metagenome (GOLD analysis project Ga0302280, IMG submission 198771) | Peat permafrost microbial communities from Stordalen Mire near Abisko, Sweden - III_Fen_E1_1 | ecosystem: Environmental > Terrestrial > Soil > Wetlands > Permafrost | place: Sweden: Abisko...
AAACTTTTCTAAAACATTTATAATTAATGGTGCTGTTACGAAATAACCAACACAAGAACCGAAAATAAAATCAATAATACATGCTAATGAACTATTTTTTATAATGACTTCTATTACCGAACTATCTATGACTATAACAGTCATAACACTAATTATAACAACAATTAATATGAATATCCCAGCTATAACTTTATCTAACATTATTTTCCCCTTAATTTAAGAATAAATGGTTTAACAATATTTTTATAAATGAAAATTAAAAGTAGAATGTTTAAAATCCATTCAAATAAAATATCATATGGATAAAGTATTGTTGAATGAATTGTGTTAATAAAAGGCCCCACATAAACGTAGGCAAGAAAGCCACCAATTAAAGCAATAGCCCAAGATATAATAATGTTTAACATAACTAACACTTTATCATATTTTATAAAAATGTCAATAATAACTATTAAATCTCAACACCCGCATGAGCCGAAAAAAAAGCAGCTTCGTCGGCTTTGTCGGCAAAATTATAATACGCTGTATATCTATCATCTAAAACTGAGGATATTCTTTTATCTACGGTTAAACTTAAAAATTTCTTAATAACGACTCTGTAATTAGGTCTAATTCTTCTTCACTGAAAGAATAACGGTCATAGTTTATAGAAGGTCTATATCCTTCTCTATCCATTTCGATTGAATATTTTTAAAATAAATTATCATACTATTTCATTTACTGTCCACAACCGTCTATTTTATAAATGGTATACATTGAACTTATGGTGTATAATGCTTTTTGTGCATCGTCAGTGTATTTTGTATTTTCTTTTGTTTCATCTATTACACCGTTTTCGTATGTTCCGGCGACTATCCTTTCAGTCATGAGATTTATACTATGACTAAGATTAGCGCATTTTTTTCCTTGTGGCTCGATTTTAGAATGGCTTGGTGTATTACTAGTATTCAACTCTACAATACCAGAGCAGTTAGCCAAAAGTAGCAACGAAAAAATTATGAATATGTTTCTCATATAGTCATAATAACATAATGTGGTTATTTGTCAAGGTTAAATTATCAAGCTTGACTTTAAAATCATTAGTGTTAAAATACACAAAATTTAATAATTTAATTAGTTAAAAGAAAGTTAACATGAAAATCTACTACATTTATATGGATATACGCGACCCAACAACTTATATTTTTGAAGGAACTTTAAAACAATTAAATAAAAAATTTAATCTTACATTTTTTAATGATGAAAGTATTAAAACTTTTATTAGCAAAAATAATTGGTATCTTTCTACTTTTAATGATGTTCCGGAAGATTACTACAAAAATGAACGTGAATATAATTTTGGCGGATTAGAAATTGGATATGCTTTATATAAATCACATAAGATAGGATACTAATGAAAATATTAGAAATGAAAATATTAGAAAATATTTCTAAATGGGCTGTAGAAAGTGATAGCAACTATGCTATTGCGATTTTTCTTATATGGAGTATATTTGCTTTATTTGTAACAGGATTTATAGCAGGATTATATATGATAATTATGGGTTTAGTTAAACATCCATTCCATTGCAGGTCAATAGATTAAAAAAATCTGCATCTTCTTGTAAAATAATACCCACAGAAATAACTAAATCAGTCCCCACAGCATCTTTAGTTTTATAATAATTTATTGCTATTTTGTCACCGAACATGTCTTCTAATCTTTTAATTAGTTTATATCCTTCTTTTTCTGGCACAACATCTAATGTGAATCTGTTATCGTTAGCCATAATATAAGCTTTATAAACATTACATTTAATGTATTTGAAGTATATTTTCATATGGGATATGGGGTAATGATGCAGCCACCAGAAAAATATAATGTAAAGAAATCAGCATCAACGTTAGTTTTAAACCTAACGGTCAGATGTCTCTGCTTATACTCTCTAGCATCACAATATGTAAAACCACAATCAATGTGTGAAAATCTAGCTGTAGGAAATTTTTCTTCTATGTGTAATATTAAAGGCAATATCAATCGATTATATGACAAATAAAGATATGTTTTATCGGATAAACTGGCAACAAATGTATTGCGTTTTTTAGGAAGTTTGTGAAAAAATACTCGGGGATACATATAATACCTTAACTATCGTTTATTCTTGTGCTTTTTCAATTCTTTTTGGGCTTGCCAAACTTTTATTAAGTTTTTATCCCAGTTTGATTTTGCTTTTTTCGTATTCATATGTGGATTATAACACATTTAAATCTATAGTCTATTACTAAAATTATATAAAATTTTATCTAATTTCAAGGTTATTTTCTTCTTGACTTCTAACCGCAGTGTGATATTATCGTATTATTGAGTTAAACAATTAATAGGAGAGTACATGCGTAACATTAAAAATATTGCTTTAGCAACTATCGCTATCGGATGTCTTTATTCGTATAATGCAAATGCTGCTGGGGGTTTCGGTACAAACGGCCCGTCGATCCCATTCTTTGTAACTGATACAGAAAAAAATGAACAAGTAGATGTTGGACTTTGGTCTGCTCAAGGTTTAGGTATTTCTGGACAATTAGCAACAACTAGCACAATTACTGCTGGCGCTGGTGTAAATGCCGGATATGACGGACAAGCTTGCACAATGTCAATTCAAGGCGAACAACGTTACAACAAAGCAGCAAATCAACCAGAATATTGTAATGGTTCTGCTTGGGTTACTTACGGCGGATCACCTTCAGGAACTCTTTGCGGGTTTATGATTACTGGATTATTCGACCAATTTCCAATCTGGGGTGGAACTCCAGAAGAAGGGTGTAATGGAGTTCAACTTCCTAATTGCCCGGCGGGATATACTCTGCGTAATATGACGGGCGGATTGATGAACTTGTTCTATGATGAACACACTTGCATGAAGAATTAATCATGGTATTAGTTGGATCACTTTTACTTATAGTTTGTTTGTATATCGTAGGTGTAATGAGCTAAGACGTCCGGAGGATTATTATGTCAAGATATGTAAAGAAATCAGAATTTGGGGCGACTTATATTATAGACGAAGCAATGGGCCGAAGGAGTATTTCAAAACTTAAAGGATGGTCTTCTGGCTTTCACTTTGATGGGTTTTGGACAGAAAAAGAACTTCGTGAAGAACTTCCTGGTATTATTGATTTGCTTAATCAGGAAATACAATGAAACTACCATCAACCCAAATAGGTAGAGCATTATTAGTTAATATTATTTTATCTTTAATAATACTGTCTTATGGACTATGGGCGTATGATTTAGTTTCGTATTTGTCTATTACGGGCGTTATTATGGCTGTATTTCTTTTAGTTATTTGGGTTAATAACGGGAAACAAATTACTTATTGGTATTCAGAATGAAAATTCTTTTGAGTATAATTATTATTACTACTATAATATCATTAATAATAAATTCAGGAATCTTTGTTAATAAAAATGATTTTGCTTATAAATGCGAAGCCCGTGGCGGAGAAGTTAGGAAATCATTAACAAGTCGTTCTTGTATGTACCCGTATAATAATGATTAGCATATTGACATATTTTTAAATTATGTTATATTAATTTATAGGAGATTTAAATGATTACCTTTAATGTTGATGCGTGGGGCTGGCCGCAATATACAATTATAGCTATGTATATTTTTAATTTGTTGTGGGGTGCTGCGTCACACGGCAAACCAAAGACCGGGGTTAACAACATAGTTTCTACTTTGATTGGAACTGTGCTGGGCTTCTGGATTCTTTATAGCGGCGGATTTTTCAAATAAGGAGAGATTATTATGGTAGGCATCTATGATAAAGTTTTTGGTGAAAAACACGGCAAAGACCTGTGGAAACTTACGCCCGAAGAACAACGGCTCTTACATAAGGCACGGACGCCAGAAAGAGAACGTAGATCGAAAAGAACTAAAAAGATAGTTAATAACAATTTACATTATAGTAAGAACATATGATAACCCTATTCATTTTAGTAATCGTTCTTGTTATTATTTTTGATTTCTATAACTTTTAATAAATTTTTATCTATATTATTAGATGTTGACTTCTGACCTCATTCTGATATACTACTCTTATCAGTTAAACAATTATAGAGATCAAAATGAAAGCTATAGTCACACAAGAGTCACTCCAAGCGATGTTAGATAACCCAAATCGCGAATTTGTTGAGCGGGTTATTGGTCGTGCGTTAGTTGCTTTACTTAATCGTCAAACCTGTGATGAACAAGCCACAAATGAAACTAGAGTTCATAACAACATTGGATTTACTGGTGCTGACGGAAGAAGTGGTACACTTACAGCTAAATCATTTCTTAAACGTAATAATTTAGCAGATTGGCAAGTTGAACGTTGGCTTAAAAAGGGAAAGAATGGATATTCACGTTTAACAAAGTATGCTAGACAGTTGAATGAAATTGCTAACGAAAAAATAGGAGAGTCAAATGTGTGATCTTAAAGAACTAGCAGAGTATGATTTGATGGAGCGCGGTATTACAGATAAATATACTCTTATACAGAATGCTGTAAGACGCCTCAATGAGGATGATCTATTTTCTGAACAAGAGATTGGTGTATATAAAGATCAGGCATCTAATATTGATATATCTCTTGTAAGCAAAGCAATAGATGAAATTTTGAATGATCCCGAAATATTGCGTGAAATAAAGAAGATGCTTAAAAGCACCAACGATTACTTTCATGTTAAAACGGATGCTATGGAAAGTCTTAGAGCATTTATGGAAACTAAATGAAAATGAAAAAACCATTGACTGTTGAGAAAAAAGAATACACCAAATATTCTGTTACAATGCCAAATTGGGTTCATAATTATTTGAAGAAACACGCTAATAGAACCGGTAGATATACTGCTAATGTTTATCGCTCTTTATTATCGGATTGGGTTCTTGATAGAATGAAAGCCGAAGATGATTTAAAAATTCGCATAAAAGAAGAACGCATTAAAAATAAGGACATCAAAAAATGACTGAGCAAGAAGAAACATTAGATCGTTTGGTTTCTATGACTTCGCAAACTAATCTGGTTGCACTTGATAAAACTCTTGCCGCTATTCGTCGTTCTGAAAATAGTTATGCAGCCGCTGCAGCACGTTGTGGGAGTATCGGTGAGCGTATGATTAGAGCAGTATATGAAATTAGAATGACATTGCCATTAAATCAACGTAGCGGAATAGAATAATAATGAAACAAAACCATATAGTACGATATAAGAAAAGAACATTTTTCGCCCGTATTGATAAAATTGAATCAATGCCAGTAGATCGCCTTAAAAGATTTCATAGAATGTTTTATACAAGAGGATTAAAACTTATAGATTTAATTATATTGCAGCGTCTAGGTGCTATTCCCAAATCTGTGGATTAGGACTTGACTACATTTAATATTCTGTTACAATATGTTTATTAGGTTGGGATACGGTCGGCAGTCGTATAACTTTGTTATATCAAAACGGACCCCTAACTTGTTTTATATGGAGAATCAAATGCTTATTCTAGCCGGCACTATGTTTCTGATTACCGGATTAATACTAGATTCGATGGTAATCATTCACTATAAACATACCAATACTATTGACAAATCTATGGTATGGATATCCGGAGGATTAGACTTTCTAGGTATTCTTTGTATCGTCATTGGATTATTTTCTTGAATTACAAAACACTAGGAGAAGTACAATGAAAATACTATTTCCACTAAAGCCTAAAGAACTCAAGCTTTTAGCTAAGGCAGTACGAGCTAATTTGGACACAAAGAATAAGATGATATTATGACTCGTATAAATGTTATACCACCATCAGAACTATGTAACAAGCATCTGATAGCAGAGTATAGAGAATTGCCTAGAGTGTTTAGATTAGCAAGAGTAGATGCCAATATTCCTGAGGAATATGTTCTTGGAACCGGGCATGTAACATTCTTTTATGATAAGCTTGGATTCTTATCTAAACGTGCTAAAGATATTTTTGATGAATGTAAGGTAAGAGGATTTAATGTTACATTTAATCCAGAGACTCTTTGGGACGTGTGTCCGTATAAAGAGTTGTATAATGACTGGACCCCAACAGAAGATGCAATTAAACTTAATAAAGAAAGAATAGCGCAACGAATTACGGAGTTTAAACGATGATCATCGGCGCAGTAAAAAGGCCATATGATTTGGGATATAAACTTAAAATTATTGGCGAGGGCGCATATCCATATATTATACACAACATGATCAAAGATAAAATAGTTAAAGAATTTAATAAAATGTTTGATAGTATAGATTGGCGCATTATGCAGCAAAATTCTACCTATAGGGGTAGCTTCTATCATATTGAAATAAGTTTTAATAATCCAGCAGATGAAGCTTATTTCATATTACTTGCTAATACCGGTATTGAAATATAAGATAATTAACTAAAATTTTATATATGTGTTTAAGGCTAGGATGTGCTTGACTTCTGACCTCATTGTGATATACTCTCACTATTAGTTCAACACTAGAACTTAGGAGATTCAAATGTACGTAGTTTATCATATTCACTCTACGCAACGTATTAAGCAGTTTGCTAAAGAGTCAGCAGCTAAACGGTCTACCACATGTATGAATCGTAATGCTAACTATCCAATATATAAGGATGCAACTCCAGTTTATGCGTATACAACATTAGACAACTATGAAACTAATGTAGTGGTTACTAAGAAAGTTATTAATCTTATGTCTGGTAAAGAGATAGCGATTCCTAGTAATACCCCGAATTGCTGTGATCCTTCGTCTGAAACTTATTGGAGTATGTAACATGCCTGTAGAAAGAAACTATGAAAGTCCAGTGATATATGTCCATTTAGATACTAATACAGCCAATACACATGAGGAGCCAATAACGAAGATGCACTAGGACGGCCAATACAAACTATTTTGAAAAGAAATGAACATAACACACCGCGATGGCTTTATAATATTCTAACCATAGACTATCGGTAGTTAAATGACTGAACCAAATGAAGATAAAGTCTATGAACTTGTTAAGTCCGGTGAATGGACAATAGAACAGTTTAAAAAATGGGTTAGTGATCTTACAGATCAGTATTACAATGAAGATTTCTAGCGATAGTATCTATACTATAATTTGGATGAATGATGAAGATATCTCCTAATAAAAAAATACTTGTTAAAAAGTTAGGTAACTCTGGAAAATAATCATCTAGATTATCCGAAACTGACTTTGATGATTATTATCTAGTTAAAACTAACGACAATCTTAATGAGTACAAGCATTTTTATAATCCAAAGACAAATGAATTAGTAGAGATTGATATGTCGTCGCCATCATCATTTACAGTAGACAATTTTGATGAAGGTTTATTAATAGAAAAAATATATGCTGGTAAAATAAAAACAAAGATGTATTTTGTATTAGATGATGTATTATCTGATACGTCCACTATTTATTTTAAAGAGTATATCAAAAACCGAGGAATTGATGTTCAACTAAGTTCAACACATTATGGACCAAAAGAACTACATTCTTTTGAATATATAATTAACTTTAAAAATTTAGCAGATGAAGCACATTTTCAATTAGTTATGTCAGAGTACATTCACGCTTTTGATTTTTCAGATTAACCTAAGCTTAGGCAGGGTATTCACCAGTCCACGATCTTATGGTAAATCTAGGCTTTTCGTTTATATCCTCAGGAAATGAATACTTAGAATTAAGACGATCCTTCACTGATAGCTTGTATTCAGTAAATTTACAAACACGCACTTCTATACTATTATTATCTAACACATTTTTTTCAAGATTTGTGCAATAAGACGATCCGGCCCATACGCCCGTATCAGTAACAAATAATAAATCTCCTTCAGTAATAAGCAATTCAGTCTTACCGAACATAACAAACGTTTCACCCGGTAAGGTCCACTGTTTAATAGTTCCGGTAAAGTCTTCATTGAAACTATCTTTAGCATTAGCCAATACAAATGCTTCAAACTCTAAGTCTACTTTATGATTAGCTAACTTAAACAACGCTTGCTTAACCCACTTAGGTTGATCTAGTTTCTCTATATCGCTATGGGTCAACGGAGAATCTAATAAAGTCTGTAGTGCTTTATCTTTAGTAGCTCGGTTTAATAACAATTTAACTGGGTCTCTCATATGAATATTTACATGTCATATTCTATGAGGTCCATTATGTGTTAAGCGGCGGAAATGGTTTAAATCAGCTACGAACTATTATATCCCATTACTCGTTAACATGAGGAAATAATCTTTATCTTCTTGATTCTTTAATCTAACTACCATTCGACATTGTGACATACTAGAACCATATGTGCCTATCTCAATCGAATCAAAGATAGATTCAAGATACACTTGTGCAGCATATGCTTTCTCAATATCAATGTCAGCCCACATTAATGTTGAGTATCCTTCTTGTTGCAAGCCACCTCTATATGAATCGGTTTCTTTGTCATAGATGAAGTATATCTTTTCTGTCATATCTCAAATCTCAAGTCCATGCCCATCTCCTATTAAGAGTAGGAAATAAGCTTCATCTGCTTCGTTGTTAAATCTAATATTAGTATCGTTGCCGACATGTATAATCGTAGCCGTGGGGAATAGTTCTTTTAAGTGTATTCTTAGTTTATCAGCTATTAACCGCCAAGAGTTATACTCGTATCTTCGCCAGGTATCATACTCTTTGAATGTCCCATCTGGGTATCTTTGGAAAGATATCGTAGCTACTGACATATTTCAAACCCATCAATTGATAGCAATATAAAGTAATCCTCATCTTCTTTATTATCAAAGTGTAACCATACTGAATATCCTACCCTCCCATATGATCCTGCTATATCATAATTTTCTGATACAACTGTGGCACTACTAAATCTAGATTGGAAATAGTTTTTTATTCTACTTACCTCAGCACTATCAATGTAGTAAGTATGAAGAATAGAATCACGGCTAACAGGAGATGCTCCGCGATCTTGTCTAACTCGGTATCTATTATTTTCTTTATTTTTTTTATCTACAATAAACTTTGTCATACTCTTGATCCTCAATGTTTTTAAAGGTTACATATACTGAAAAGAATGCCAGACTTACATCATTACCAACTGTGTATCCATATATTTTAACTTTACCATTCAATTGTTGTTCGAAGTATAATCTTAGTGGTAGGTACTTATCTTTATCAATATAATAAGTATAAACTCCTGCAGGATTGCTATATTCCTTCCGCCATTGTTTAATGCGGAATTTATTGTTCCAGGATTGATAATCTGCTGCAAATAGTGTCATATAGTTAAACTTTAGTTGATGTTATATCTAATCCATTAGCTGATAGTAATAAGAAGTATGCCTCGTCCGCAGGGTCTTTAAATTTAACGAACAATGTAAACATACCAGTACGATATCCTGATTCATTATAACATGTTATGATAGAACTTTTAAACATTCCTTTCAATGCTTTCTTTATATCAGATATTTCAGAACTATCAAACCAATCCTCGTCTTTATAATCATATTTTAAATCTAAATCAGCATTAAATGCTTGATATTCTTCTGTATTTTTTTCATAAAATTCTATTCTCATATCTCAATACCATTAGCTGATAGTAATAAGAAGTATGCTTCATCTTCTTTGTTAGTGAAACTAATCTTGGTACGAAACCAACCGTCTTGGGACGTTGTTATTCTAGCTGTAGGAAATAGTTTCATCAGATGCAGCTTTATTCTCTTAGCAGCAGGTTTCCAGTCATACCCTTCGATATGGGTATCATCAACATCAACTTCTTTAAAGCAGTGTGAGTCTTCGTTATATTCAAAGAATAAGGTAGCTGTCATATCTTAAATCCATCCGCGATTAACAACGGTCATATCTCTATCCCATTCTGGCATAGCATTAAGAAGTATGCTTTATCTTCTGGCCGAAGGAACTTAACCATATAAACAGTATGACCTTCAGCTAGAATACCGCCGTAGTCTTCTAGTAATAACTTATGTTTTGTGTTATCTACTTTGAACTCTAACTCTTTAGATAAGGTCTTCTTTAAGTACCGTTTGACATCTGCAAATTGTTTCTTACTAATTCTAGCGGAAGGTATCGTCATATTAATACCAGCTATATTCGACTCTTTTAAAATTGAATAGTATCCTCTTTTAGAACGATGAAACAAGTACTTCGTCATATTTCAAACCCATTTTGAGATAGTATTATAAAATATGCGTCATCGGCGTTATCTGTGAATGTGATATTTGTTATACGATATTTGGATCCAAGTTTGCCGATGGCCACCGCAGCAGAAGGGAATAGTTCTTTTAACTTAACTCTAAGCATATCTGAAGATAATGCAGCATACGCATCTGGCTCAGTATAATACTCATAGAACGTTTTGTCTTTTCCATATCTTTTAAAGAATACTTTGGCCACATTATCCTCGTATCACAACTACATGTTCATCAAAGTCTTGATCATATGGACTATACTTTATTTCATAGTCAACATTATCAACGGTTTCTAATTCGCCAGATGATACAAAATATACCTCGGCTGTTTTATCTAGTCCGTTAAGTTGGTCAATGAGTTCTTCTACGGTCATGCAATCTCCTTTGGAATTTCAGATACTTCTAATCAGCATCCGAAAAGTCTTCTGTTGCCTTTATCATCTAAGGTAATCAAATTATTTGATGCCATCATTACGAATAATACTTCGTCACTTTCATCTTTAAATTTAAAGCGTATGTTATAACACGTTGCATAAGAAACGGTGGACTCGGGGCTTTTAACTTTCTCAACATCAAGACTGTAATCTTCTCTCAATGTTTTTATAGCCTGTTCTAAACCGGATTCGGGTGTAAAGTTCCAGAGGTAGTAATTTGTTAGACCTAACGGAGAAGTTTCAGGCACATGGCGCGAACAGCCTGCTACGTAATTTATGTACCAATACTTACGCTTCTTTTGAAACTTAACAACACGTTTAGCCATTATATTTCCTATAGATTTGAGTGTAACGCTTACGGAAGATATCCCTCATTTTTCTTCCCGCAATTCATATATGGAACCTAAAATAGAACCCATAGCAATAGAAATATGATCATACCACGGCGGATAACAAGAATCAATCAAGCCGTTGACTTCTGGCGATCCAGCATCAATCTCTTTGAGAATTTTGTGTGCTTTTTGTAAGCGTTTTATTTTTTGATTCTTTGTCATATAAAAAGTATATCATAATGAGGTTAGAAGTCAATACCCATAGTTCTTAGTTGCGCGTCTAATCTTTACCATCCACTTGCTATTCGCTGACTTAGTTCTACCAACTGCTAACTTAGCATTAGGATCTTTAAGTACTAGCCCTTCATCTTCTGGTTTATTAAGTGAGTCATAGAGCGTTCTAAAGTCAACACCTTCGAAGTTCTTAGCAATCCATAGATTAGGATGCACGATGTAATGTGAATGTGCTTCTACTCCTGCTTTAGCATTAAACAATTCACCGATCACATATTGACGATCATTGAATGTAGTATCAACTAGATATTCTCCATCAACAGCAAGCACGTCATTGATATAGTTAATGTTCTTAATACCAGGAACTTTATGGTGCATTAGTTCTGCAACGAATAGATACCAACCCTTACCTGGAAGATTCTTAAACGGCTCAGTGGATGCAGCATCAGGAGCCCACTGCTTATGTGGCTCATTATGTCTTGTCATACAGTGAATAGTCTTATCAGGACTGACAGCGATTAGATTACACGTGCCGTTCTTCTTTACTTGTGCGACATATCCTAAGGTGTTATACGTTGGCAATACCATCTTCATAACGGCATTCTCTGGTCTAGGCGGATAATAGTAAGTGCTGTGATTGTATTTCATGCCATTCCTCAAATCAAAGGATCAAGATAGTCCACATTTAAATGAATCTCTCTAGTTACACAAAGAGTATATCACATTGAGGTCAGAAGTCAAGAGTAATCTAACCTCAATAATATATAGGATATTAACTAATTATTAACTATAGTCTCCAGAAAGAATGGACGTAGTAACAGATGCCTTATTAGCGTACACCTGGTCTTTCGTCAAACGAAGAACGGTGTTAACGGTATCTTCCAATACCGATTTGAGGAGTTCTGCTTCTCCGTCATTAACCAAAACTCTAACAGTAAGTTCTATAGTAGATTGCATTTTACTCTCCTATCATATCTATCATCAATACCTATCCAGAAGGTGTGCGAGCAGGATCCTTCTTCAACCGTACAATTTCATAATCTGGCGTTACTTGCTTCCTAACGTAGTACCCAAGTTCCTGCAGAAGTAGCTGCAGCACCTCTTTGACTTGTGCATCTGTTAAATCTTCTACGGATACAGTCTCCCACACCATCTTACTCTCCTAACCATTGTATCCGATTATAGTAGCGACCTGCAATTGAGTCAATGCGTCTTTGCTGATCGGTTCTTTTGTTACTTCGAAGTTAATGCCTTCTTTACCGAGCAAGTAACGAAGTCTACCGATTTCAGTAGCAGCTTCAAGCATCAGTGCTGACTCCTGCGTACCGCTGACATCTTCTTGTGCATCCATGTAAAGTTTCAACTCGATATGTTTTTGGGCTTCTATAATATGGGTACAGGTACTAAATCAGATGAAGAAGCAATGGGAGAATTAGGACTAAAATGACCATAGATCAATTTGAAGAATGGGTTGTTAAGTTGGGGAGTCTTACTAATCTAATTACTTCTTTAAAATATCCATCAAGGTGTAACCCGTCTTTTCTATCTAATGAAGCCGGCCTATAAGATAAGACTTAATTTTTATATCCATCTTAATGGTTTATATTCAATAGCATAGCCATTATTAATTAAAATTTCTACTATTTGCAATCTATGTTTATTATTTTCTATAAACAATTGCTTTGCTTTAGCAGTTTTAAATTTTTTGATGGTCCACATTTCATTCTCCTTGTTCACATTTATCTGCATTATCATTCTTGCAATTGTCGCAGGCATTGCATGACCAACAATACGCACAACCACAATCGTGGTTGCCACAGTCGCAACAATTATAATAATCATGACAAGTCTTTTTATCAGACATTTGAATCTCCGTAAGCCATAAGTTACGCTTTCTTAATCATCTGTTCAAGACTATCTGCTGTGAGGATCTTCACGCCCATGTTTCTGGCTTTGATCAGTTTGCCGCTCGAACCGTTCGGGTTCTTATCGACCAAGTGAGTCGTCGCTTTGCTGATGCAAGAACCAATCTGACCGCCACGAATAAGAATTTGATACTCAGCATTTTGATCACGATAGCCTGTGAACACAACTACATTTCCGATCAAAGTCTTTTTCATTTTAATCTCCGTGAGTTGTTTAACTGATAGATACAGTATATCACATTGAGGCCAGAATGCAATAAGAGAATGACCTCAATGGTCATTAACTATTATGATTAACATTTAGAATCTTAACGTTAAGACAGTCAAATCTCCTAAGGATATCAACACATTTAACATAACACCTATTATGCGACTTTAATCTTTGTTAATTTATCTTCATAGTCTGTTCACGTTTTGTTCTTTTGGAGGGTATTTGTCTAAAATTGTAGGTATTATTGAGGTCATTTTTCTATTGACTTCTAACCTCATTCTGATATACTACTCTTATCAGTTAAACATCTAACTCACTCAACGGAGATTAACATGGTCAAGTTTGCAGATGCTCAGGTAGTTTCGAAACCCGCTAAGAAAGCGAAAGCTGAGAAACCCCAGCATAAACTTGAAGGCTTGCTTAAGTTTTCTGCTATCAAGAATGCAATTGCAACTCTTACTAGTCTTAGTGAAACTCTTGAAACCGGCGTTAAGAGCCAGATGCTTGCACAGTTCATTAAGTCTGGTACTGAAAGTGGTTTGAAGCCTGCTAACTTCGAAGGCGTTGAATTGGCTGCTACTGCTAGTTGTGAACTTCGTAAGCGTAGTGTTAGAAGCGCCCTCACTCCCGAAGAGAAAGCATTGCTAGTAGATCATAAGATTCCAGTTGATGAAACGAAGTCAGAGATTGAAACGCTTATCTTCAACCCTGCTTACCTGAATAACGCCGAACTTATGAAGAAAGTAGAAGCGGCGCTTAACAAGATCAAAGACATTCCTGAGGACTTTATTCAGAAGCAAGTTGGTGTCACGACTTATACAGTGTCAGATGCGACCGTAGATGCGGTGTTTGCTCTTAAAGATACAGCGAAACTTGAACAACTCGCTCCGATTGTCACGACTCTTGCTATCAAGCCTAAGTTAGATGATGATAAGATCGTTGCTGATACAGTTCGTGAATTGCTCCTGAACGAAAAGAAGGGAGCGTAATATGCTAAACGAAACTTATGATCGTTTGATCGAAGAAGCAGGTGACGATATCGTTAAGAAACTTCGCTTCGTTGCTGATTACATAGATGCACAAGAAGATGCCGGCGGTACGACATTCAAACAAAAATTAAGTCGTGTAGAACCAATAGAAGATAGAGATTTCCTGACAGTTAAGTATTCACAATATCTAATATAGGCC
>Ga0302280_1002364_pt1 | contig 14546 bp, 10 predicted proteins | sample III_Fen_E1_1_FD_198771 | JGI IMG/M metagenome (GOLD analysis project Ga0302280, IMG submission 198771) | Peat permafrost microbial communities from Stordalen Mire near Abisko, Sweden - III_Fen_E1_1 | ecosystem: Environmental > Terrestrial > Soil > Wetlands > Permafrost | place: Sweden: Abisko...
TGTTATACCTGGGTTAGTATAAAAAACTTATACCAACTCTCCTAACATGATGACTTTTGTGGTATCAAAAAAGTCATCATAGAGAAGATAAACAACCCCGTTAAGTTACCATAAATAATATTTTTTAATCACATTAGCTGTGCAAAATTACGTTCTACATCCATTAGATTCGTAAAACCATATTCGAATACGAGTGGTGTATCATTGATTCGTGCTAGATCTGTCGGATAATGTATTCCATTTTTATTTGGAATGACTGTTTCAATAACAATATCATTATCTTCATTCAAACGCCCGTGATGACTTATCTTGTATAGATGTTCATGGTTTTCATCATGGATGTAGATACATTTGATGACGTTCCCCAATGAAATCTGATCATCTAAAGCGAGAGTTAAAGTCTTTCCCTTATTTTTACGAACAATATTGACACCACATTGAATGAGATCGTAATTCCTCTTATTGTAAAAAGGTATTGTTTGGTCAAAATGTGTTGATAACTCACTCATATCAAAAATTACCGGATCATCCAGATCATTTTGAGTAAACTCTTTCTTTGCATATTTTGCACTAATATCAGCGTTTTGAATCGAAAAGGTTCTTTGTAATAAATTAGGTTCATTAGTATTCTTTTTACAATACTGTTCTAACTGTTTTAGATCTGCAAAGACATATGTTTTGGTCTCCCATTTGAGATTAAAATTAGTTTGGTCCGATTCACTCATTTCTGACTTAATTCTGCGATAATACGATGGATCTGCAGATGCCACCGTAATACTAGAGAACGCAGGTTTATGGCGCAAAATAGATTCAGACAGTACGTGCATTTCATCTTGTTCATTTATCTCATATATACGAGAGTATTTGTCGTCTTGTATATATATATGTACGTAAGGTTGCACATAACGTATTATCAAAGAATGATTATCATTGCCCCGAACAATATTTGTTGCAGCAGCTATACGATCACATGTACCGGGTTTAAAATATTCATCCCATACCTCAACATCGATATCTAAAACACCTTCAATAACATCGGATGGTTCATTATCGAATTGTAATGCCACCTTGAATGTTTTCTGATCATTAGAATTATGATCACCGAGAACAAGACTATTTTCGAAGATTACAGTAAACAAGTTATCAATCGTCGTGTATGGTTTCTTAGAATCTGGTATATCTAACGGTTTTCTTTTGGTATCAGTATCACATGGAATAGATTGACAGTCTGCACTGATCAACAAATATTTCGATTGATACCCTGCAACTATCAAAAGTAAAAGTATGATAAGGAATCTTAACAAACTATTATTGTTTATAGTCGTATAATTTTCGAAGGGTTTGGTAGATTTGATAAGTGAAGTATGTCCCTGTTCGATTGTGTATCTGTCTAATGTACATCTGTCTTCAAATGTCGATTCGTCACTGTGGAGAATATCAAAATACTTGTTTTTAGATTTAGATTCAGATACAAAATCATATGTCTTCGGACAGTATTTGATACTTTTGAAAGGAGATAATCGCGATAGAAAATGTCGTATCATGGTATGATTGAATTGTAAAATGTACTGGGATGTGCAGGATATTCATTTTTCAAATTTTTATTTAACTTTTACTCATGCTTATATTGATGCTCATATCCATAGCGGCCAATTTTTTATCGATCTCTTCTTTGGTGTACACAGTGTCTGCATTAGCACATCCATCAAGACCATCGGCCAGCACTTCTAGACATTTTGCAACCATGTCGAGACCATCATCGTAATTTTGTTTAGAATACACTGATTGAGTTCTTGCACAGTTGCTGAGATCATTACATATGATCTTTAAACAATCATTGACCCTTCGACACAAAACATCACGTTCGATTTGTAGATTATCGATTATTGTTGCTAGTTCGTTTATCTTTTTATCACGTTGTTCAAGTTTTAGTTCTAACAGCTCTTCGATCGGGACATTGATCGATTCTAGTTTGATGATCTTAATATCTAACTCATCGTGATATGGCATTCTAGATCTAATTACAATATTCATACAAAGTATTATTTCATCACTGCCGGGCAATATTATTTCACAAGTTTCGGACAGTTGCCCTTTATGGTAATTGCTGAATATATTGAAGACAGCTTTGGGACTCAATGTTATTTTAAACATATCGGATACGCTATCTGTTAGGTTATGTACAATCTGTTTCTCCCAACGTAGGAATTTAGTGTTATGGGTAACGCAAATGATGGTGATACTGTTCATATCATCATATGAAATACTATAATCGAAACAGCCTTTAGTAAAAGTGATACTATTAGTCATGATTAATGAATTATTATTCTTCTCATACATTTTGTTTATGATCGTCATTCATAAACAAAATCAAACTTTTCTTAAATATTCATTGAAGTTTCTATCGACATCATCTACATCATCAGACATATCTTCCCCAACATGACGCATAAGTTTGCGTGCATATTTTACATCACATTCTCGTTTGGTATAGGTGTTGTATGTCTTAGTATAGTTTTTATCACATTCTTCTTTGGTGTATGTATTGTCGACTCTTTTACACAGATCATCTATTTTTTTTGTCAGAAAATACACATTATTTTTAGCGATCTGTTCATTGACTCTACAAATATTATTATCATCATTATAAATTTCCTCTAGTTCGTTGATCTTGTCATTTAAATTCTCGATCTTTGTGTTTAGTTCTTCAATTTGTTTGTCTCTCTGTTCTAGTTTCAATTCGAATCTCCTTTCAACAGAGACGTTCATTGGTTCCAAAGTTATAATCTTAATATCCCATTCGTCTAGATCATCCATCGTCGAATGGATTTCGATCAATAATGGTACATCTTCATGTTTGTATCCCTCTGGTAGGACTATCTTATAACATTTTGATAAAGTACCTCTACAGTAGTTGGTAAATATCTTATTAAGGATTGCCGGTGTGAAAATTACCTTGATGTGTTCCGAGGTATTTTCAGTGAGATTAGAAGTTATAGTCGTGGACCATTGTAGGAACTGAGTTTTGTGGGTCGCATCAAAAGTTATACTGTTATTCTTTTCGCCGTACTGAACTCTAAAATTGAAGTCGCAATGAGTAAAGACGTTTTCGGTGAACATATGTTGATGTTGTATTTTATGTAGTATGTAGTGTGATATCGTTATGTTGCATATATTTTACATTTCAATTTTATCCTCAAGATATTCTAGAATTGCGATATGTTCTTTATCAAAAGCAATATCATAGACTGTTTTATTAAATGGACAACCATTTTCGTACAAGTATTTTACAATGTGCAGATGACCGTTACGTACAGCATCTGTATAGGTATGTGCGCTCCATGGACAATCAGCTTCATTAAATTCTGATCGTAGATATTCGAGTATCTCTAAATAACCATTTCCAGCAGCAGCATAAAAAGACCATTCATCTACAGGACATCCATTTGTTCGTAGATACTTGAGTATCTCTAGATGTCCACCACCTGCTGCCGCTCTAGAAACCCATGTATTCCAAAGACAATTATTTTCATGAAGGTATATCAGAACTTCGAGATGACCATTCCAGGCCGCGGTCAGACATGCACGTTGATGCGATTCACAACCATTTTCATATAACCATCTTACGATTTCGATATTTCCGTCCCCTGCTGCATACATCAAAACTATCGAATGCAGTGGACACCCATTTGCATACAGCCATTTAAGTATCTCAAAATGACCGTATTGTGCGGCACACGCCGTAGTCATTTCACTCATGGGACATCTTATCTCTTGCAAATATCTTAGAATCTCGAAATGACCCCCTCTAGCAGCCTCTCTAGAAACATTATCATCAACTGGACATCCATTTTCATAGAGCCATTTCAGTGTCTGAAGATCTCCATTACGAGCGGCTCTCATACATGACTTTGAGTCCCAGTGACATCCGTTATCCTTCAACCATCTCAGAATCTCTAAATGACCTTTACTTGTTGCAAATTCACAGGCTTTGGCATCCCAGGGACACCCATTCTCATGTAACCATCTTAGTACCTCAAAATGTCCTTTTAATGCAGCATAAGCAATTGCATACTCATTCATAGGTATAGATCCATTATCCATAGATCGCAACCATTTTAAAATCTCAAGATGTCCTCTTGATGCGGCTTTGGTGTATGCAACACCATCCCATAAACATCCGTTTGCATAAAGCCACTGTAAAATCTCGATATCACCGGTTTCAACAGCTTTTGCGAAAACATTGGTATTAAAATAGAACCCTACAGTTTCATGAAGATATTTCAACACATTGAGATGACCGTTTACTGCCGCATCTAAACACTGTTTTATATCACATTGCCAACCGAGTTGATAAAACCATCGTAGAACCTCTAATCGTCCATTCTTGGCAGCTATACGACAAGCTTTGTTTTTACGCGTAATACATTTAGATTGGTAGTGTGAATAGATCCATTCGATAATGTTCAAACTCCCCGCTCCAGCGGCTGCGTCTAGGATATAGACCGAACATTCAAGAGATGGTTGAATATCATCACACATATATTTTACGATTTCAAAACAGTTTGATTTGGCAGCAACTATACATATTTGTCGTTTGATGTTAGTTGAGAATATATGTTGATTCGGGATCATCCATTTTACGAGATTTATATGACGATTCGTGACAGCATCAATTAGGATGTCCATCATACTTCCCTCAATTTTGATATTTCTGATAACACGACTAATAGTAAATACTGATGATACAGACATAAACTGTATGATCAGTAACAACAGTTCACGAGGTAGATTTGCTAACATTTCTTAGTCCAGATTAGTGTTATAAATGGATAAACCATACGATATGCATTTCAATTTTTGTGATGGAGACATGCTACCATCTCCGGTGTGCCTTCTGTCATAATGTAGGATTGTGTTTGTAGACTCATCTGTCCACCATTCTCGCATAGGTATTTAAAAATGTCTAAATAATTATTGTCCACAGCTAGTTCGAATGACATTGAAGTTATCGGACAACCATCTTCGTGAAGATATCTTACGACATCTAAATGATTGTTTTCTATTGCACATTCAAAGGCTTCTGCATCATAAGTCAGACGCTTCGTACCTGCACATATCCACTTGGCAACTTTTAAACTACCCCATTTGGCCGCTATTTCTACAATGTATTCTAACATATTGTCATAAGGGAAACCATCATAAAATATGTGTTTTAAAATGTCGATCTGTTCACATTCTATCGTTTTCTCTATGTATGGTAATTTGTCAAGCATAGGCATACAGTCACAATAAATAGCAGTCATCAACCATTTGAAAAGTGTAACGTACCCATTAGATATCGCATCGACGCGAATGACATCTATTTTTTCTTTAACACGGAATGGTCGAAAGGTTTTTCCTGTACAAATTACCCTATATGTTGAATGCCGTTTAGAGGCCCTACTTAATGCAAACAACGACGATATGTCCATAAATTTTGTGATCAGCATCACTAGTTCTAAAGGTAGATTTAACAGGATATCACATTTGTGTCTATTGAACATTGTATTCATCTCATAACCAATAACTGCTTAGTGTTTACGAGTCTTTTTACATATCAATACATATAATTTCAAGTCAAGTCAGGGTAGTGAGCTTAGCGATACGCAGCCCACCCACATGAATATTCATAATTAATTTGCTTACATTTTATCATTTTCCTTACGTTGTACGTATTAACAAAAATTTGAAAATCACAATTGCTAGAAGTTCCATTAGACCTTTAATTTCAATTACAGTATGAGTTTCAAAGATCATACTATTTTGGCTTTTTGTGGAGGTGTCAGTGCAGCCATCTATCATCTTCCCGATACATTCTACTTCAACTACACCATAAAACAAAAAAAACCTAATATACCTCTCAAAGGATTGGGTTACAGTATGATGGTAAATGCATTCAAATTTTGCGGATCTTTCGCGCTAGGCATGTGCATCGATAAACAAATGTCACGAATGAATCTACCATTCCAGATATGGGGTGTTCAAAAAAATATATCTTTCGCGATCTCTACGGGTATCATGAGTTGTGTTGCGAATCCATTTGAAGCGATAAGAGTTCCTCTCCTTACCACATCTGGTAATGTTCGTTCCATTGCTAAAGATATCTACACCACCCGAGGTTTAAGTGGATTCGCTAGAGGTTACGGGTTCTCGGTGTTGCAGTGGGTCTCTGCAGGATGTGCGTATGGTATCTATAGTAACAATGATTTGGTGTCTTCGGTATTTGCAATGATTTTGTTAGTTGGTGTTTCATTTCCTCTTGATATCTGTAGTGTTCTACGACGGGATCTCACAACCAATTATGGTGTTCGGGAGTGTATCAAACAATCAATCTTCGTTGTAACAACAGGACAAAACCTTCAAACACTCGGTATGTTTCTAATGAGATACGCATTGGCTGTTCCGGTATGGGGATTTTGTCTCTTTTGTGCCAAACATTTAGAATAATGCTACTATTTTTTGTATCCAACAACATAACCGAAAATACTATGAGTAAACTAAACTATCTCACAACCATTCATTTTATTCCTAAGGACATCCATTTTCATCGAGATATTTTACAACATCTAAATGTCCGTTATTTATCGCAAAATTTCTGGTCTCGTTATCCCAATTACATCCATTCTCATGCAGATACTGTAGAACATCCAAATGACCACCTTTTGCCGCAGCATAACAATTATATCCTGACCAACCACATCCATTTTCATGGAGGTATTTTACCACATCTAAATGACCGTTAAGTGCCGCAAAATAACTCGCCATTGGGTACAATGACATTTGATGCTCATGCAGATATTTTAGGACATCCAACTGACCGTTTTCGGCAGCAGTCGTACATGTCCATCTATTCCATCGGTATTCATGTTCTTTCAACCATTGTAGAACCGCTAAATTCCCGTGTTTAGCCGCGATCAAAGATATAGAATATCCAGAATATCCATCACCCATTCGTTGATGATCATGGATCCATTGAATGACATCTACACTATTTCCTTTTGCGGCGGCTGCTTCTAGGATAGGAGTAATTGCTACAATAGTCATTCCTGTTATTGAGTGTTTACCAAACAGATATTTCAAAATCTTAATACAGTTTGATTCGGCGGCCATGATACGCAATTTGTATCTGCGATCATTGGCTAAACAATATACGTCCGGAACCAACCAACGAAAAAGATTAAAATATTTATTAAAGATTGCATCACGAATGATGTATCTGTATTTATGACAAAATATCTTTTGGTACGATTTTGCAGTACATCCTAATGAAAACATTGATGCATCATCTAGGAATTGTCCGACCAGATCCAACAGTTCATTCGGAAGACACAACATAGGTTACATAGATGATAATGACATTAATAACACTATGAAAGAAAAGAAATAATCAAATTTTAAACATAGATCTTCCGATTTTCCAGATATCTGCAACAGTGTTTTCAATCTTGCGTATCCATATATTTTCATTGATAGGAGATTTAGTTTGTAGATATCTTGCAATATCGTAATGACCTTTTCGTAACGCATGACTATAAGTGGTTGAATCCCATTTACAACCTTCGGCGTGGAGATATTTTAGAATGTGTAAATGACCACCTTCGATAGCATAATCACAGATATTGATTTCGTTACCCCATTCCTCACCATTCCATGAACATCCGTTTTCATGGAGCCATTTTAAAGCTTCCAACTGACCATGCTCCGCAGCATTACAACATGCTCGATAATCCCATGGGTATTTATTCTCGCTGAGCCATTTCAATACATCTATATTACCATTTATAGCAGCAGCCGCAAATATCAGACCGCCAGTATTATCATCATCATGATATGAACGATAAAATGACCGATAACCATCCTTAACAAGATAAGTATCAAAACTTGTTGTTTCCGCTATCGATGCATAATCATCGGGCACATACTTCCAAGGACAACCATTTTGATAAAGATACTTCATAATATCGAGATGACCGTTCCTAGCCGCATAGACGTATGCAAACGAACTCCAATAACATCCATTCTCATGAAGATATCTTAAAATATCTAAATCCCCATTCTCGGCTGCAATCGAACACGCCGGTTCGGTCCACCGACAATCTTTACTACGTAACCATTCGAGGATATCTTTTCGCCGGATCTTGACAGCATTGGCACATGCCATCATATTCCACGGACAACCGTTCTCATGTAACCAATTAAGAATCTCGAAATGTCCCCCTAGTGCCGCATTAGCACATGTTTTTTCATTCCAGGGACAATCATTTTCACGTAACCATTGCAAAATTTCAAAATGTCCCTCTAGAGCAGCAGTCGCACATGCGGTGGCATCTAATGGACACAAAATATTACCATCGTCATCAGATCTGAGCCATTTTAATATATCTAGACGACCAGCTTTGGCCGCTCCCGCCGCAGTTAATGGGGTCCATTGGCAACCAATCTCCCGTAAGTATTTGAGGATCTCAAAATGACCTTGTTCTGCGGCGTCGACTGATACCAGAAAGGTACATGGGCATTGGTTTTCTTTGAGCCATTTGACGACCTCAATCTTGCCTATGATCACTGCCCCTGTAAATACTTCATTTGTCAAAGGACATGCGTATTTTCCGTGAATTTTAAGCCATTCCAACATTTCGATATCCGAATTTTTTGCCGCATTTACACACAGATCTTTCGGTAAATAGTTCTCGCCATACAGATCGAACAGTAGTTTGACACAATCTAAACTACCCCCTTTGGCCGCAGAACTCATGATAGGCATCACCATGTTTCGCGTATCAGATTCCATTTCTGTCTCTGATCGATTGAATCGGTGGTTGTTGTCATTTATGCAAAATGTCTGTAGATTCAATGTGTATTGTAAAATCGTTGGTTGGTCGAACTCCGCAGCCTTAATACAAAGATAATTTAGTAATTTGGGATAAAATGATATACGGTTTCTTCTAATTGTATCATGATCATTCGAAACTAACCATTTGAAAAGTCCGAAGTATCCGTTTTTGATAACATCAACTTGTATATCGATCATTTTATGAGGAATGCGAAATGGATAGAAGTTTGGTTCCGTTTTGTAGTTTAAATATCTTTTTGATGTTAGTCCCAACAAATATATCGATGATGGACTTAACAGTTTTAGAATAATCAACGATAGTTCGTTAGGTAGAGACAATAAAAGACTAGTTGATGGATTCATGAACGATGTTTATTTAGCGGAATATATACAAAATGAACGACAATGGTTCACATATTCAATATTTTTAGTACATATATTTTTTACAGTACTTGCAGTTGTGCAACTGACAAGGACAACCGTTTTCATGAAGATATTCTAGTACTTCATTTCTGAAATAAATACTCGCTTCGGTACAGATACACGCGTATGAATCCCAAGGACACCCATTTTCGTGCAGATATTTTAGGATCTCGAAATGACCGTATTTGGCGGCTCCAGCGCAGACCGACGTGCCCCAATGACATCCATTTTCATGCAGATACTTTACGATCTCAAAATGACCATTTGCAACAGCATTAGAAAAAGCGCCTATATCCCAAGAACATCCGTTCTTATGAAGATATTTCAGAATATCGAAATGACCGTTACCTGCCACTTTACAAATTGTTGATAAAATCTCATTTTCAATTAGATATCCATTTTCGGTGAGATATATCAGAATATCAAGGCAATTATTTACTGCGGCATAAGTGCACACATCATCAATTTGAGGACATCCATTCTCATGAAGATATTTTAGAACATCTAAATGATTGTTTCTGATAGCAGTCATGCATGCTCTACTATTCCAAGGACATCCATTTTCATGAAGGTATTTCAGGACATCTAAATGGCCATTTTGAGCAGCTTTCACACAAGCTTCTTCATCCCAAGGACATCCATGTTCATGGAGGTATTTCGGGATCTCTAAATGACCATTCTTGGCAGCATTTACACATGTAATTCTGCCCCAAGGACATCCATTTTCATGAAGATATTTTAGAATATCTAGATGTCCCTGTCCAGCTGCATGATCGCATGCATCGTCATTCCAAGGACATCCATTTTCATGGAGATATTTCAGCACCTCGACATGACCGTTTTTGGCAGCAGAAGAACATAATATAACATCCCATGGGCATCCGTTTTCATGGAGATATTTCAGAATCTCGAGATTACCGTTAATTACAGCGTTACGGCACGCAGAAATATCCCATGGACATCCATTCTCATGAAGGTATTTTAAAACCTCAAAATTATTTGTAGCACTTGCGCAGGTCATGCTGTCCCATGGACATCCATTTAAATGCAACCAGTTCAAGATGTCCAAATGTCCATGTCCGGCCGCCAGGGAACTTATATAGGATTTCGACATACATTTCGATCCATACAGAGAATGATACCATTTAGCTACATCAAGACTTCCATTTTGTATTGCGGTCTGAAAAAGATTAGATGTACGTTCGAAAGGTTGGACTGGCACATTGTGTTGTAGGTATTTTAGGATTTCAAGACTGTTTGATTCAGCGGCTTTCAGACACAACGCCCGTCTAAGGTCCATTGTGGTTAATTGTGGTTGTGGTATCAGCCATTTTATTAGATTTATATGATGATTCTCAACAGCACTTTTGTAGATATCGATGATGGTGGGAGTTGTTTGGAATTGTCGTCTATGTGTTATTGAAGTACAACTTAGTGCAAATATCGACGCCACATCCAAAAAGTAGTTTATCAGATCCGACAACTCATTTGGTAGATACAATAAGAGGTCGGTAATTGAATTCATCGCCAATAGGTGTTATTCTTAATTTACCAAATAGACAACAAAGGTTTGCATATTCAATATTTTTAACAAATACTACCTAGTATGTATATTTACGACAATGTTCACAATAGTTTATCGAACAAGGACAACCATTTTCATGGAGATATATCAATACTTCTTTTTTGCTGTAAAAAATCGCATTAGCACAAGCATCATCATTCCAAGGGCAACCATTCTCATGCAAGTATTTTAGAACGTCAAGATGACCTCCCTTAGAAGCATACGCACAAGCCTTTTCGTTCCAAGGACAGCCATTCTCATGCAAATACTTTAGAATCTCCAAATGACCTTTTTCGGCAGCAGTTACACATGTATTTTCATTCCAAGGATATCCATTTTCATAAAGATATTTCAGGATCTCGAAACAACCATTGTTTGCGGCATAAGTGTATGCATCATTGTCCCGAGGGCATCCGTTTTCATGAAGATATTTCAGAACATCGATATGATCGTTTATAATAGCTTTCATGTAAGTATTACTGTTCCAAGGACAGCCATTTTCATGCAGATATTTCAGAACATCAAGATGACCGTTTTCAGCTGCACCTTCACATGCAAATCTATTCCAGGGACGACCATTCTCATGTAGATACTTTAGGACTTCTAAATGACCATATCTGGCGGCACCTTCACATGTATCCTCATCCCAAGGACACCCGTTTTCATGGAGATATTTTAAGATCTCAAGATAACCATTTCTGGCAGCACCTTCACACGCCGATTTCCCCCATGGACATCCATTATCGTGGAGATATTTTAGAATCTCTAAATGATTATGAGTCGCAGCAAAAACACATGTGGTTGTATTGAAATGACATCCATTTAAGTAAAGCCATTTTAAGATATCCAACTGTCCATGTTCAACAGCTAAATGACTCATATCTTTTAACATACATTCTGGTCCATATAGGGAATAGTACCATTTTGCTACATTCATACTCCCGTTTTGTATAGCAGTTTCAAACAGTTTCCTGGTACGTTCGAAAGGTTGTAATGGGATTTTGTATTGTAGGTACTCTAAAATGTCTAGACTATCTGATTCTGCTGCTTTGAGGGACAATGGACGCCGAAGATCCATTGTGATTGATTGTGGTTGTGGGATCAACCATGTGATTAGATTTATATGATGACTTTCGACGGCACTTTCGTAGAGATTAAGCATATTATGGATTGTTTGGAACTTGAGCCTGTGTATCTTGGAAGTACAACTTAGTGCAAATACCGATGCATCATCCATAAAATAGTTTATTAGTATTGTCAATTCGTTTGGTAGGTATGGTAACGGATTGCACAAAGGGACTATGGCTGGTATCATGTGTTGATTAGATGATTTCATGGATTGCATGGAGTGATCTAGTATTCAACTTATTTGGATTGGTCAATCTGATCTAATTTCAACATTTTAAATGAATTCAATGTAAGGAAAATGACAAGATGTGAGAAAATTCATTATGAACATTCATTTGTGGGGCTGTGTATCGCTGCACTACCCCTGCCATTTTTTGAAACTGTAGGACCGACCACACTAAAATAGAATGGAGTAAATATGTTGGGGTAGGAAGCGATAGTACGTAGTACGCGCAACGCAGCCCACACACATGAATGTTCATAATCAATCGAGGGTAGACCGTAGGTCGGAGCTCTGGCGAAACGCTGCCCACCCCGCGCGAATGTTCATGATTAATCACTCATGTTTAATTTGGTCATATTCTATCTTTTTCATTACGTTACAACCATTGCCATTTTTTTGGACTTTCGTGATTGCTGTAAAAAATGTTGAAATCGCAACATCATGATGTTCACATACTATATCTTCATGGATCAATTCAAGTACAAATTACAACATGGCAATGCAAGAATCTGATTTTGTCAAGAGTCTCTCTATAATTGCTCATGTGGACCACGGAAAGTGCTTCAAGCGAGGTACGATGGTGCTTTTATCGTCGGGACAAATGACGTCGGTAGATAGTCTAGTTATTAATGATTGTGTCCTTGGTATCGACAATCTCCCTAAAAAGATTCTGGAGATACATACAGGCAGAGGTCCACTTTATAAAGTAGTACAAGATAAAGCGGTAGACTATGTCGTTAACACCAATCACATTTTAGTCTTGATCGATATTGATAACAACATCACCGAGATCAGTGTCAACGACTACCTCAACTTATCCTCACAAGAGAAGAGCGGACTATACGGTTTCCGTCAAAATCCTCTCAATAACACACAATCTCTATCGTCGATCACAGTCGAGAAATTCAGCGATGATGGTGAATATATTGGATTTCAAATTGACGAACCAACAGGTAGATTCTTCCTTGGGGACTATACGGTGGTCCATAATTCCACACTTACAGACGCGTTTGTTGCAAAAGCAAAGATTATATCAGCAGCAGAGGCAGGGGAGAAACGTTTTACCGACGGAAGGGATGATGAAAAGGAAAGAGGTATCACAATTAAATCGAGTGGCGTCTCTATGAAGTTTGAGATCGAGGATAACTCCTACGTAATCAATCTTGTAGATACACCAGGACACGCGGATTTCAATGCCGAAGTAACGAGTGCCCTGCGTATTACTGATGGTGCGATCGTTGTTGTTGATGCCGTCGAAGGTGTTTCAGTACAGACCAAAACAGTTCTACGTCAGGCCCTTGCCGAACAAGTCAAACCGATACTCTTTATCAATAAATTAGATCGGTACATATTTGAGCTCCAGATCTCTCCGGAAGAAGCGTTTACGAAACTTTCTAACATCATCAATGAGATGAATGAACTTTGTAGTGTGTATCAATCAGAGGGCTCGGAGCTTAAATTGACCCTATCGCCAGAACTAGGTAATGTGTTTTTTGGTAGTGCTAGAGATGGGTATGGATTTGGAATTCATAATTTTGCCAAACGGATGGCTCAGAAGTTCAACAAGGAGGAATCATACTATATGAAGAAGTTGTGGGGCGAACATTTCTACGACGTAAAATCTAACAAGATCACCACCGAGTCGATCAAAGATGGTAGACCCTTAGAACGTACGTTTTGTAAGTTTGTTCTAGGACCTATCTTTACAATGGTCAACTCGATTATGAACAAAGAGACCGAAAAGTACACTAAGATGTTCAATGCATTAGGGCTCAAGTTCCCTGAGAAAGAATTGGAGAAACCAGAAAAAGAAATCTATAAGATGGCAATGAAAGCCTTTATACCGATCGCCGATTCACTGTTGTATGGCATTATTCATCATCTACCGTCGCCTAGACAAGCTCAGAGATATCGATATGCAAGCTTGTATAATGGTCCGCTAGATGACGAATGTGCAACTGCTATCAAGAACTGTGATCCTGATGGGCCACTCATGATCTATATTTCCAAGATGATCCCGGATGCAAGCTCTAGATTTGTGGCGTTTGGACGCGTTTTTTCAGGAACAGTTAGTACGGGTCAAAAAGTCAGGATACTTGGGGCTAACTACAAATTTGGAGGTAGTGATGATCTGTATGAGAACAAGGCTATTCAACGGGTTGGAAAAATGATAGGAGGTCGCGTTGAAACGTGTGATGAGGTAAAGTGCGGTCATACTGTCGCATTGGTCGGTATCGATAACTACATTTTGAAATCGGCTACTATCACTACACATCAAACTGCTCACCCTATCAAGACTATGAAATTTAGTGTCAGTCCTGTTGTAAGAGTTTCTG
>Ga0302280_1002366_pt1 | contig 14519 bp, 13 predicted proteins | sample III_Fen_E1_1_FD_198771 | JGI IMG/M metagenome (GOLD analysis project Ga0302280, IMG submission 198771) | Peat permafrost microbial communities from Stordalen Mire near Abisko, Sweden - III_Fen_E1_1 | ecosystem: Environmental > Terrestrial > Soil > Wetlands > Permafrost | place: Sweden: Abisko...
TGCAAAGGAAATGCAGTTCTCATTTATTGATCTGAATGGCACTCTTATTACATTAATTCAACTACACAATGGTTCTAGTCGCAGTTGGTTTTGTAGGCATATAACAGGACCTCCACTGAAATACTACGTGACAGCTGTTCAGAAAGAACTGAGTACAGAGTACAAATGGAGACATAAAGGTATGACCCGCGACATATACACGCATGAAAAATGGGAACTGGCCAATGGAATGGGTATAACTTTTCCACGCGCACAGCAAGAGAAACTCGCATCGCAATTGAATGCAAATGAACCGCTTGAATTTGACATACATGTGGCTATTTATATGCCCAAGTGAAATATATTTGTTTTATTAATATATATCAGTATGCACTATTTGGTTAAGTCATTTTGAAATCTAAACACTTTATATTTCAAACAATAAAGAGATACGCTCGGGATTAGAGATGCTCGTCTGTTACAATAAAGCGCACATTTAAACAAATCCTTGGTAGTGCATGCCACATGCAGTGCACACAAGACTGATACATGCACACAGAAACAATGTCAACACAAATTGCTTATTGTCCAGGTGTGTGTGAGCTGGCGTGTCACTGAATCGGAAAAACTGTATGTACATCGGAAGCGACAGCACTGCTGTTAGTGGTGATATGATCGCTGTGATATATGTTGGTACTGCGACATATACGGATTCGCTAATTAGATATACTATACTAGCCCTGGTGAGCCAACTGTATGCTTGAATGTCATGATTAGCTTTGCGAACCTGATACGTGGCCCCTTGAAGCTCCGAAGCCTCTATTGTGATGCCAGTCACCGATGTTCGTCTGGCCATGCTCACGTTTGGTTCACTTATCCTGCGCATTTCACTGCGAGCAAAACATTCATTTGGAACTGTCTTTCTGTACACTTTCCATACAATTATGCACACCAACGTATCCATGAAGATTCGTACGACGCGATACAGCGCAACCGAATATGCCCATGTGCCCATTATCATCCATACGACAGCTGTTCCTATGATCAACCATAGGGATGGGATCCATTCATGCTTGGTTAGTGCGTGCATCAGTATCACTTCTATTTCACTCTGTAGACACGTTATCAATGTAGCTTGCATGACTGTAAAATTGCTACAAAGGCGACTAATCAGTGACAGCAGACGCATGGCCAGTATGCCATACACAGTTCTGTTTGTGCTGCAGCTGAACGTGCTTCCGTACTCCACGAAGCGAATATTACGGTACAAGTATGTGTACACCAGTGCCACCAGTGTGCTAACTGTAGCCACTGCATTGCATATGTATACTCGCTGTGCTTGTGTGCTACTCAGTCCCAGTAGAGTGTCACTGAATGGACTGGTCCATATCAACGTATCTGTACCAGACAGACTGATTGTTGCGTTGGAACTCATGTCAGAATGGTGTTTATTTACATTAAGAGTACAAATGCATGCTATGTGAAACTATATACATTTAGGTGTTACAATGTGTACAAATGTGTGTGTGTCGATAAGAGAACTACATCTGACTTGTGTGCGTATATGTGGTATGCAAATCATCATCTTGTCTTGCAAGTCTACGAGACCCAACTGACGGGGCATCTGCTACCGACGACAAGCCCATTTCCTCTTGTATCTGTTTGAATATAGAATCAGCACTTACATCTGCATCTTGATTTACACCCAGTTCAGCATCTATTGCATTCCCCAGCTCCTCCACGTTGTCCTTTGCCTCTATTATATCATCACGAGAGGCTATCATGGCATCTAAATACTTCTGGATCTTCTTGGATGACGCATGCTTTTCGAGACGTGTTGTTATCACATTGCACTTTTTAATGCACTGATTTAACAAGTTTGCAGATATAGCATGCTCCACTTGTGTTTTAATAACATTCATCAGCTTTTTTGTCTTCTCGTGTTCTGTGACTTCTTTGTAGTTCGATTCCATCGTCGAACAGACGACTCTTGCCGCACTCGCATTCTCCTGCCTAATGTATTGTTTGACTGTATGTCTATTCTTCGCGATATCCACATTTTTGTTTCGAATTTCCTGGTCAATACGACACATTTCTTGATGCAGATACAACCCGAACTCTAATCTAACCTCTTCTGCGTCCACTTTAGATCGAAATGCGCCCATACTGAAATAACTATGTGAATATAATTAATAGGGTATCGTATAAACAATTGTTATGTGTATCTTAATACACGCATGTACTTGTTTGTACAACTATGTTTTACATATCACACTAAAGAATGGGAGCAGATCTGTATGATTTGTTTGTAGTAAAGCTACCATATGCAGTGGTTCCATTTGTATACATGTGTGGCAGAGCACTAAAATACGTATGCGGTGCATACTTGCGATGGATGCTGACTATACTTGGGTATGGAGCGGAGACTCTGGTGGACGATCAAGTCCCTATTTTAATAATCAAGGGGTTGTCAATAGCAAGAGGTCAATCTGGATCATTTGATTTAATCAGCTTTCCTGTGTTCACTGACATACTTAACTCTAAACGGAGAGTGTATTGTGCACCAAACCCGCCACTGGGATCATCAGAAGATAATGCTAGGCACGCTTACCACTTCTTAAAGGGTGGAGAGTTTACCTCATCGAGTGGACAGAGATTTGTATACAGGGGAGTGTATCCAGAGTGGGGATCGTCCAATCCAATACACATTGTAGCGCATTCAACTGGTTGTGAAGCAGCACTCCGTCTGGACATGTTCGTGCGATCGCGTCAATCGGGTATATCGATTGTATCGCGAGCAGACAAGTGGATAGATAGCATAACTATGTACAATGCAACGTTCACTGGAACGCCTGTATTGGGTACACTGTATCCACTGGGCAAAGGTTCAACTGGGATCAAAGAGACACAGAGAGGTCTCTTATTTAGACTGTGGATACAGATAAGCGTGTGGTTGACCACTGTTGTGCCTGTACTACGCATGGTGATGTCATTTGGCGACAATGCGACTGCAATAGGGCCACTGACTCCACTAGTTCGCACATTCAGTGTGATGAGAAAGAATAGACTGTTTCTAGATCTGTATTCACCGCTCAGGGAGCAAGAGTTGGCTCGCAATCCACACTATTACACCATCAATAGTAATATTGTGTACACTGTATGTTACACAGATGTAACAGTACCCGTTCCTACTACGTCCTTTAGATTGCCTATGTATGCAGGCAATGCATTTCTATGGGTTGTAGGCAGTCTTGCTGGCTTCGGGAAGAACGAAGAAGCTCGCAAAACAGACGGATTAACCAGCGTGTATTCACAGCAAAGTATGCACTGCACATCAGTGAAACAAATGAAAGTGACAGAGTGGATCAGTTCGCATGCACCCAGGCAACGGGGCACTGTGTATACAGTAGACTGTACCCCTGTATCCATGACAATGTTAGATAGACTAGTAAGTCTATTCAGCTACACACATGGCTTTGGAATAAACAAAAGCGCTGCAGCCTATCTGAATGTACTTCCAGAACTGCTGTATGGTGAAGAACGTACACAAAAAGCAAATGCTACATATTGTTAGTTTATTGACACGTAATTTGTAAATAATGAATATGCACAATAAACACAATTTACTTTTCTTTTGATTTATTGTCGTTTCCGTATCGTTTCTCACATACATCAGCCCACATATAAATACACACACCACATGCGAATACAGACAACACCAAGTTGATTCCAACAGTTGCGAACATGAACATTATGGCATCTCTTTCACTCCATGATGCTGGAGCATCGTGTGATATAATCATTGCCCATGTAATGATATTACACACAACACAAATTGTTGCAATGATAGTGAAGATAAATAGCACTATTGGAGAGATCATCTCACTTGTACAGTTCTACTGCGAGGCAAAAGGAAGTAACTCAGTGTTAAAGTCCAATGTACTAAAGGTCTAGCGAATACTGCACCGTCGCACAGAACTGTGAATAGTACCAATAGACTGATTGTTTTCTTGCTCCACACTGGATGTGTATCTAGATTGTAGTCACGGGAGAGGATCACAGTTACAACTATAGTCCAACATACAGCAATCCACATGAACAGTTGGTGTCTAGTTAGAGTGATATGAATGACTACCATTGTGCACACAATAGGAGATGCAGCTAAACTTGGAGATACATGTGTGTACAGTATAATCAAATGATAGATTGTGTATTCGTATAGTGCACACTTATTAGAATCTATCAATTGTAATATTAACGAACTGAACATATATATGTGTACATATCAGATATATTCACTCTTGCTAATCACTTATTGCATTCATCGTTAAGTATGGCTGCTTCTGCAAGTACATCGGATACTGTCATGGATGTAGATGAATCTGTGGACTTTGAAACAGCTATTGTTGTAGTCGTAGACACATCAAGGGACTTGGTCAGCAAGTATATGAAGGCAGTTGATATGACTCCAACTGATAAACAAGTATCAATGTGGAAGCAATTAGAGAAAGCACACAATGATTGCCAGAACAATAATTCATATCAAACAGATGGAATACAATTAGTCGGGGATGGAAGATGTAGTATGACAAACGCCCTCAGTGCATATGTGGCATACCTCATGGTAGAAGGTGTAAATAGAAAGATACTCTGGTTAAATGGTTCAACCAGATTGGATGGGATGTTTAAAGACAAAGTCGTAGACTTTATTAGACCACACAGTATACCAACTAAAATCAAACTTGATTATGTTCAGATGAACAATGGAAATGAATTGAAGTTTATTAGTTCGTGGGACAAACAGAAAGTTATAACTGCTGATGTCGTCATCGTGAATGGACTCAATCCTCTGCCAGATAGAATAATCCATGAATTAATAGTTCCATTACTTTCAGTCAAGGGTGTATTCCTAGTTGTAAACAAATATGGCTGTGCTCCTAATCAAAATGATGTGACATGGAATGCACTGTGTCCAATCAAGCATACGGTTTGATCAAAAAATTCACCCACCTTGATCCACGCGCGTGGATATTAATCATATCGTAATAGTATACATAGGATCCAGATTTGGCTATAATTCGAACTACAGACAGTTATATATAGAGAAAGATGTGGGCTATTGATATACCCGTATTTTGTTTTTATTTGTCACATTTTGCTGTGTTGTGTGTTTATTTATGGGATCACATTTTGTACAATAAATTAACATGTATATATGTGCAAGTGAATTGGTATAAGTTACTTTATTGTCTAGGCGTGATCAACACAATGGATTCAGATCCAATGAGTAAATATGGATTGCTTGGATCTGCGAATACAAGGGCAAAGAAAAGAAAATGGGATCCATCATGTATGCAGATGCTGGAATGGTGGGAACTAATCAAGGATAAGAAAGAAATCTTTAATATATGTGCACAGAGCGTCTGGCTTATATTTATGTGTATGATTATGTGGCCAATGGGAATATACAATAGTGCATTTATCAACTACGGATGGAGCTCAGACTTGCTATTCATGTCAACCTATATGGTAGATACACAAAATAAGTATGTAGGAATTGTAATCCTTGTATACTTTATGGGGTTTTTCTCTGCAATGAATAATAATATTGGCTATTCATATCAGATTACATCCGTACAGAATAACAATATAACACAGCACGGACTTAAATATACACGAGGACAAGCTAGAGCAATTAATATGTTATACGAAGTGTTCTCTGACCTGCAATTCATTGTAGTGATCTGGGTGTTGATATCACAGTTGGATCTGGCGCTGGTGAGAGTTGCCGGGGATATTACTGGAACATGGGTAACAACTGAGATCTTTTTAGCTATAGCTGACATGAATAGTGCAGATGAAGGGCGACAGGTGTGGCCACTTAAGGATGGACAAACAACAGGGCTAGATAAAAATGCACAGACTATAATGAACACATTATTTCCAGATTGTGAGGTTTGGTTGTACAAGACAACGACAGGTGCCGGGTCGAGGCAAGAAGAAGCTACAGAGACGACTCTCACACGTGAAACGATAGTCATCAGACAAAAGTTAGACACAGCAAAGCAACGTGGTTACACAGAAGATTAATATTTTGTATCTCTGTATGTATTTCTTGTGCACAAATCCTACTGTACACTATATGCACATGTGCGCAATTGTACAATAAAAGTAAATCCAAGTAATTGTACACGTACATTCGATCATTCCAACTGTTAATTTGATTGTATGTTAACATGGCTACGGCAACAACCAATGGCACAGATGTACCCACGAGTACTGTACCATCTACTACAGTAGTGTCATCTAAGACTCGAGAGAGGCCAGACTTCAAGGACACGTGGGGTGTATTCGTGCCTGTTAATACGCTTGACTTCTGGACTCTTGTGCACAGAGTGGTGATCGAGGAGATAAGCCCCAAAGATCTGATCAGAGATCCAGTGATCAAACCAGGCTCTGAAAGATATGATGTCGATGGTTGGAATTGGAGGGACTCGTGGGAACTAGACCCGCATATCATATTGCACACGGGTCTTGGGCCGCTTACAGACAAGCTAGAGTGTGCATTGAAGAGTGTTGGTAAGTTCACTGTACACATTGAAGGGTTGCATAGATTCACAAACCCTCCCAAAATGATAGAAGGGAAAGAGCGCTCGTGGGATGTATTGATGTGTAATCTACCACCAAAGAAGAACAAAGTGCTCTTCGATTTACACAAGCAAGCCTGTGTAATCTCTGGCAAGGACTGGCACTTTGCAGAGTATGTACCACATGTAACACTGGCATATACCAAGTTCGGTGCAGCCTACAAGTACACTGGAATTGAGTTCGGGCCCATAGAGATAGAAGTGGACCACCTCATGTACCAGAAGTACAGGGACAATACAAAGCCCGTTAGAATAGATCTACAATGATGTGTAACATGTTGCAATGATTGTTCTGTTTATTTTACATACATGATTCACGTAGTGTACACAACACACACAGTGCACAGATGTGACAATAAAATGATACGTTGTTAGAACATGTTTGTTGTTAGGGTTATTTGTTCTTGGTTCGCGATCTTTATCACGGCCTTATACTGTCCTAAATACCATTTATCCATGTGATCGTCAGTCAATATAAATGAAGCATCCCTGTATTGGATGCTGGCACCAGCTGCCAGTGGCCCAAGTTTTTGAACTATGCTGTCTGCGATTCCCATCATGCACATACCAACTGCGCGTTTCCCTTCAGCTCTGTTGTAAAAACCATGTGTGAATTTTACATCCTTTACCACGTTAACGGATGTTATGCACGTGTTTGGAAACACTTGTTGTGGTTGAGCAGCAAGTATATCTTGGATTCTCTTGGTGGTAATATGAGACATATACGTGTTCTTTCCTACATATACATCTGGTAGATCAGCCGAATCTGTGGCAACCTTCAAGTCGTCAAACGAGAGATGATTACTTCTCCTAGTCGGCAGGCCAAAGAAAGGTGTTAATATCTCAATGCGTTCATCGAATGCATCAAGAATCTGTCTGTGTTCAGCTGTTAGTGGCGTCAGTCCTATCAGCACTGGTGGTATTTGTGCATCTTTTGTTTCTGATATGTCCATCTCGACTGATTCAATTGATTTATCTGTAGACATGGTGGATTGAGGTGTTCTTTGAATAAAACGAACGAATTATGAAAAGGATAACTGTGTGATATTAGAGTGATAGATTTATTGTGAATGGTGTGTATGTGATAATTAACAGCACACGTGAACTATATAGTAACAATGTTTAAACATTTCATTTGATCTGGGGTTTCTGTTGCAGCATTGATGGATTGTAGACTATCCTATGGGCCAGTATAATTGCATTGTCTAGACACTTCTCTGATTCTGCTATGACCACCATGTAGTAGCCCAGGCCTCCAAAGAATACACCCTCGTTCATAGTATGTAGATTGGCAGCTACGCACGCTGTTTTCAGTGTTACTGAATGTGCATTTGTGTAATGTTGTTCTCTGTCCATGTAAATGATACCAGCCCACTTGTCATCGTACCAGCACTCCCTGTACGTTTTATTCAGGCCGAGTGCAACTATTAAATTCTGAACCACCTTTAGTTTGGCTTTGTTCACTGGACCCATTTTAACCTCTTTTTCTGTGTTGTTCCAATCTTTCCATGGCGCACGTGCAGCTGGAGCGGGTTGAGCGGCTGCCTTGGTATTAGGCACAGGCTTACGTGGATTGACGCTGGCCTTTACTATTTCTTGCTTTATCTTAGGTGGAGCGGATGGTATCAGTTCAGATTTAGAGCTACCAGTGTGTTGAATTATCGATAAGAGTGATTCCGGTTCAACCACTGTTGCATCCATTTCGGGTGGATAGAGTCCACCATTTGTACTGATATAGTCGTTTCTGCACGTGCAGCACATCTCATACTTGTCGTCCATGTCATCTGTGCCCCTGTACATATTGCACTCGGGGCATCTCTCTGCATCTATGTGCAGTATACAACAGGCATGCCGTGTTGGAGTGTGTGTACTATCTGATGGTCTCCCAGTATCGCACAGCTTCACGATGCAATTGTACTGCCATAGTGCAACTTCAAGTATAGGCATTGGCTCCTCTTCGCCTGCTGTGCCCATCTCGGTATCGTGTATACTCATGTGTATACTTGCAGTAGCCAGTCCATGAACTGTGGATTACACGATAGTTGTTCTACTATTTCGAACGTCATGCACGTAAATACGGCACGTAGAATGAGCTCAAAGACTGGGTATGGTCCGACGTAGAGAGTAGCAAACAGGACGAACAGAAGAAAAATGTTCGTTACAAGCTGTGGATCCATAGTAGAATATAGTGTATGCAGTGTGTGATATGTATGGCATAGTAATAAGTGCACACTTCATTGTTGTGGTGTATCTCCTTGTGTCCAGTGGAGATACACTTAGGTTATATTGTATCTCCCTCTATAGAGATTATTTCATAAGTGTACAGTTCACTTGGGTCATCTATATAGATACGTGTTTACATGCGCAGTGTACAAATGCATACACATCTGTTTCCTACACAGTATGACATCTGTAGCCATACAGGAACCGGACTTTCTGACATGGAAGCAAGCAATGGAGCAACAGAATGAACAAAAGAAAGAGCCCATTCAAGAATTGACAACGAGACCATATTTAGCCAAGAATATTGTACGTGAGCAACAGACTGCTCAGAAATTAGCAGAGGCTGAAAAGTTGAGATTGGAACAGTATGCTCTCTTATCAGAGGACCAGAAGAAGGTGGTGGCATACATCGATCAGGGCTTTAGTGTATATGTGACTGGAAATGCTGGTACTGGCAAATCGTTTCTATTAGAGTATTTAAAAAATCACCATCTGCCACAAAGTGGTACATATGTTACAGCCACGACTAATATCGCTGCACTCCGTATCGGGGGAGAAACATTGAATCGGTTTGCTGGCATCCAACTCGGTGAAGATACAAAGGAGGCACTCGCAAAGCTGGCATCTGATAACTCGTGGGCAAAGCTGAATTGGTTGATGGTCAAACGCTTAGCAGCAGATGAAATATCGATGTGTGATGCAGGGGTATTCGATAAATTGGATTATGTTGGACGTACCATACGCAAGCGACCAAACGATGTCTTTGGTGGAATACAGCTAATTCTGTTTGGAGATATGCTCCAGCTCCCTCCTGTTGACGATTCCAAGCGCAGACGCACTGCCAAAAAGCACTTGGTATTTAAATCCAAAGCGTGGAAGGCAGCCAAACTAATTCTATGTGTGCTTGTAACACCTCAAAGGCAACACGAAAAGAAGTTCCTTCGCATGTTAGATGAAATACACGTAGGGAAAGTATCTCGAAAATCACGTAAGCTACTTCGTCAACTGAAAAGACCACTTGAGAAACAGGAATCAGGAATAGAACCAACTGTATTACACAGCAGAAGAAAAGATGTGAGTGATGAGAATGCAGAGAAGTTAGATGCACTTGATGGCGAAACATACAAATACACAGCTAAGGATGCTGGTACGAAGTACTATTTAAAGAACATAGATAGCTATGTACCAGTCCCTCGTAAACTCAAGTTGAAGGTAGGTGCTCAAGTGATGCTTGTCAAGACACTTGACTTCAAGATTGGACTAGTGAACTCCCTGAAAGGATTTGTAAAGAGCTTCACTACTGCTGGGTTACCTCGTGTACAATTCGAGAATGGACTAACAATCCCCATTGAAATGCAAGTGTTTGAGAGCAAGGATAAGAACGGAAATATACTGGTGGGGAGAATGCAATTGCCCCTGATATTAGCATATAGCCTAACTATACACAAGAGTCAGGGGTTAACTATAGAGCCACTGGTTGTTGATCTGCGCAACTGCTTTACACACGGGCAGGCATACGTAGCGTTGTCTAGAGCCACTAGGTTAGAGAAGTTACAAGTATTGGGATTTGATGAGCGCAAGATTACTGCAGACAAGGAAGCAGTACAGTTCCACAAGCACTGTATCAAAGCTCAAGCAGAACGTCACAAGAAAGAGCAGAAGGAAGTGGGGACTGTAGTCAATCCAATCACAATCACAGATGGTAAATCTGAATCTACTTCAAATACAAATACTGATGTGATCATGATTGATGACGATAGTGATAAAGATAGTACATCTGAGTCCAGTAGTAGTGAGGATGAGTCCAGTACAGAAGAGTCTGAATCAGATTCAGATGAAGAGATCAACACAGAAACAGCAAAGGAGACGCTGTGCTCTGTTGCATTTGATCACAATGCACGAGTTATACGCATCATAGATGAGGACATATACAGTGGATGTGACCACCTTGATGGTCAAACAGAGAAAGGATATGAAAACAAGAAGGAGTTCCAGTTCAGGTGCCAGCGTTGCCAAGTCAGAGCTGTCATGGAGCACTTTGAACCAATCCCAGGAGATTCTGAATGCCCAAAGTGCCACTGTGTACTGGAGATCATGGGCGTGTACGAGAACGAGGCATGTTCAAAGTGTGATACATCCGTTCGGTTCCACCAGATGATGCAGAATGGCGAATTATGGGCAGTGCCAGAGTCAACCAATAAGAGAAAGCAGATAGATTCAACTGTGCCCAATCAGAACTCAAATAATAAGAAACAACGCACATGACAAACTTCTTAACGTTCCGTATACATAAATCACATATAATATGTACACACAACAAACATTGTTTTACACAACAATCTCTATACTTACATCAACATTAATAAATTGTTATTACTCTATACATGCTTCATTCAAAATGGACCAAAAGGCACAAGAACTAGGGGAAGTATGGATCGTCAATGGATGTAATACACGCTCTAAAGGCAATCAGCTATGTAAAGCTGTATGCAATGAGATCATAAAGCAGTGTACAAGTCCCGGATTTCAAATTCACGATTACACAAACGACGACGACTGGGGAGATGATAAAGCTACTGTTCCACTCGCAATGATAGTATTACTCGAGCATGCCATGAATGCGGAATTGAACACTGCATTCATTAATATGAGGTTGACAGCATGCGATGATGATTATTCTGACATACCAAAGGTTATAATACGATACACACGTGAAAGTACGCTAGTAGAAGAACCTGCTCTATTAGTTAATATGCTAACAACGTGGAAGAAAGACCATGGAGTATTGTGGTGCGGAGATTTGCATTTTACAGGTGATGATGCACATGATCCAGTGTTTGCTAAGCTGGATCGAGCCAATGACGATCCACCTACGGACATAATTAAACTTAATCCAGACAATTCAGAGACTAACAAAGCACTTTTACAGAGACTTAGATCAGATTTACTTCAACTAACAAAACAACAGAATACTCTTCAGCTTTCTGCACCCGTGAATAATTCAGGCTTGGATACAAAGGAGATTGTCGCTGATCTAGAATACATAAAACAGAAATTGGACTCAGATAAAGATAACAATGTGTCTGGTGATTTAGCGTACATAAAACAGAGACTGGATCAGGACAAGGATATTAGAGTGATGGATCCAACTAAACCAATGTTGATAATTCCACAGGAAATTGCACAATTGTTTGGGGTCACAGAAGATATGATTATTCCAGATGAATATACTATATGGAACAAAGACTTAGCTGCCGTTATAGCACTGGGCGATAGACAGGAACGTGTAGTCTCTGACCCGGATTTGAGAATGGAAATACTGTTGAGTACTATATCAATGACAACTAGATCAACAGAACCATCAACAGTCGGTGAAGATGTTTTGGCAAAGCATGTGTACAAATTCATGCACCAATTTGGCCCAATTCAAGGATGCATAGAAAGATGTCGCTCTTTATGGATTCCTAAGTTGGCTGTTAACAAGACATCTGTAGCATTACGAACATGGTGTCAGTCTTTTAATATAGACGAGGCATATGTTGATGCATGGAAGTTTCAGAATGGATCATTAAAAATAATAAACAACACACAACCACAATTAAAGCAATTATTTATCTTAACTCTGATCCCCAAAGATAAAATGAAACAGTACTCTGTGTACCGTACAGAAGATGGAAATTATCATATTAATAGATCAACAATCGAGGATACATACAACAAGGAGCATACTGCGGATGGCTCTGAGCTGCTCGAGAAACTCGATGAAAAGGAACGCGACAAATATCCTACATTGGAGAAACTCGTAGCAGCAGACACTGTATATCATGCACGCCGACGTAATCCGGATAAAGAGTGGTGGAGATTAGAAAATGGAGCCGCTGCTGATGTTTTCACAAATCAACAATTTCAAACGTATGGCATCACTGAAGAGGAACGTAAATTAAGATGTCAATCCATTCTGGCCAATGTACAAGCTCGAAATATAAGAGCATTCATTGCATTCATGAAAGCACAGTCATTGTAACTGATGACAAATTTACTTTAAACTGTATTATATTTAAATGTTATAAATACATTGACGTATCTACATGGCACATGTATGTTTAGCTCGCATTGATTGTTTATGTGTATAAAAATAAACACACTTCTCATTTATGAATGGCTTCTCTCTCAGGCACAACCAAAGAGAATCCAATAGTTATTCCAGATACACCATCGAGTGATGATGAAGACATGGAAATATCACGAGAGCAGTACCTAAATAGAGTTGCACAAAACAATAATAACAGTAACAATGAACATAAAAATGAAAAGATCATTGCGGATTACAAATCTATGACTTACATCAAGTTTAAAGACATAAAGGGCAATGCACAGCATACAAAAAAGCTGATAGCAGAGAACAATAATGCGCAAACATGGACAAGTGTCGAATACATAAAAGTGTTTGCATACCAAGATGATAATGCCAGAGCACTGTTATCATTGATATGCAATCCATCTAAAACTGGAGTTATCGTGAGATATGAATCAACAGTTAACAAGGTCAACAGAGGAGGTTGGTATCAAGACAAGCCAAATGCAATGACAATAGACAATCAAGACCAACAAGAACAACAAGTTGGTCTATGTTGGCCCGATTATACCCGTATATCTCCACGTGAAGATATGATATGGGCATGTAAGTATCCGCTCAAGGAAAGTGAGCGATATTCATACGAGTGCAAAGTATACTACACAAGTGCACGGGATAGTAATCACGCACCACGTGCAGATCCAGAGCCAGAATTTTATGACAGTAATAATCCATTTTCAGATCCCGGGGTTGGAGAGTTTACAGAAAAGCCAGAGTTGTTCACATTCTATGTATATGATGGATACGTATCGATCGATAAATCTGTGCCAAAAGTAGAAATTACAGGGAAAACAGAAGAACAAATTGCAACGGAGAAGCAACACATATATGATACAATAACACATCCAGCTAGATTCAGAGCAAGGAATATATTATGGAGACTTCTTAGTGAAGATGGAAACATCTTTTGGGGACATCCTCTAAAGGATGTGCTTGATCCAGTACTTAATGTGACACAAAAGGCCGTCATGACACCAACGCTTAATCGTCAATTCTTTCTTGAATATGATGATGTCCTGCGCATACTTGGTGATGTATGTGGCACTGGATTCAAACTGCAGATGGAACAGTACCTACAAGAGAAGTATGATGAACACAAGCAACACGATGCAGCTCATTCTGAGAGTCTACAACAGGGATTGGAAGAAATTGAAGCCAGTTCAGATGTAGACATGGACGATGCACCCGAGAACAGTGGTGATCGATGGGAGGTGGATTCACACGCAACAGAACCTGTACATCATGATGCATCGATAGACGATCAGCCAGATACAGATATGCAGGGTGGTTATAATTCAGATGATACGGTTGCATATCCGAATATAAATGTAGATGTGCCAGCACATGCTGATATACATTAGGTCATTGTGAGAATTCGCTGCTGTTCCAATACGAATGAGCGTTCAATAAACGGTGCATATTTATGTAACACTTTTTGTATCTCTGTTTCAAACTCTTGTAAGTGTATACTTGTTCTGTAATGTCCGACCTCTATTATGTATCTCTCTTCAAATGTACTATACTATCACACAATC
>Ga0302280_1002367_pt1 | contig 14516 bp, 16 predicted proteins | sample III_Fen_E1_1_FD_198771 | JGI IMG/M metagenome (GOLD analysis project Ga0302280, IMG submission 198771) | Peat permafrost microbial communities from Stordalen Mire near Abisko, Sweden - III_Fen_E1_1 | ecosystem: Environmental > Terrestrial > Soil > Wetlands > Permafrost | place: Sweden: Abisko...
TCTAAACAGGAAATGAAGCATGACGTCACCTTAACAACGCCAGGTGGTATTGATTTAACTGCCAAGCGGATGAATCTGGAGATCGATAAAGACAGGGCTTCTGTCAGCGAGTCAATGGATTTGAAAGCATTGGAGAATATTGAGATCAAGGGGCTTTATATTAAGGATATTGAGCTCAAACCGATGAATAATTTAGCTCAAGCATTAGGAGTTTCTTCGCATTAATCCTCTCTTGTCAAACTTATCCGTTTATGGTATTCTAAATACGTCAAAAAGAGAAGTATATCAAGGAGATGAGATATGGAAATCAAAACGATGATTCAGAGCACGCCGAATCCTAACGCGCTCAAGTTTGTATTAAATGTCCCGGTCAAGAATGAAGGTAAGGTAACCTATAAGAACGCGGCCCAATGCCAGCATAATCCTATGGCCGCGGCCTTGTTTACCATCCCTAATATCACGGAAGTTTATTTTTTTGATAATTATGTGACCGTTACTCAAGACGGTAATGTGGATTGGGATCAGATTGAAGAGCAAATTAAAAAGGTTATCTTGGAATATGCTGCTGATCATAATCCTGATTTTATCGTTGAAGAGGCTAAGAAGGCTGAAACTGTTGTTTCTGATGATCCTGAAATTGCCAAGATCAATGCCATTTTAGATAGCACCATCCGTCCCGGTCTTCAGATGGACGGCGGAGATCTTCATATTGTGGATTTTGATGGCATCAATTTGACGGTGAGTTATCAGGGGGCCTGTGGCTCTTGTCCCAGTTCCACGATGGGAACGCTTAAAGCCATTGAAGGCATTTTACGCGATCAATACAATCCAGAGATCACTGTCCAGACTGCAGAAAGTATGTAGGAGTATTGGTATGGAGAGCTTGATTGATAAGAAATGTGTGCCTTGTGAAGGCATTGGGCGGCCTTATACCGTGGAAGAAATTCGATCCCATCTTGGAGAAATTCCAGGTTGGGTTTTAGCAGAAGATGGTAAAAGTATAGAACGCTCATTTTTGTTGAAGAATTTTGTAGCTTGCGTGAATTTTATTAATAAAATTAAAGACATCGCTGAAGATGAAATGCATCATCCAGACTTGCATTTGACAGGGTATAAGAATTTGAAAGTAGTTCTATATACGCACGCCCTTGGCGGAGTTACCGAGAATGATTTGATTGTAGCGGCAAAGATAAATCAATATGTTTAAAATTAATCGTAAACTTGAATACGCTTTGATCTCCTTAAGGCACATGAGTTCTAAATCGCCGGGGCAATTGACTTCAGCGAAGGAAATTTGTGATATTTATCACACCCCTTTTGATCCAACCTCGCGCGTTTTACAGATCATGGCCCAACATGAGATCGTTCGCGCGGAGCAGGGGGCTCATGGCGGTTATCAGATCCTCAAGGATCTTGGTAAGATCACGCTTTTTGATTTAACCCAGATCATCGAGGGGCCGATACAAATTGTTAATTGTTTCCATGGGAACTATTCGCATTGCGATATGACGTCCAGTTGTAATGTCATCTCGCCTATGTTAAATTTAAATGAGAGGCTTGCCGAATTGTTTAAGACGATTAATGTGCAGGAGCTCATCTCATCACGCAATCAAGGTGAAAAACAAATCCGTTCCAAACCTTTTCAGCAAGTAGAAGCTAGGAGTTAGTTATGCCAGAACAAAAAGAATTAGAAGATAATAAATTAGCTGGTGCCGGTGAATACCGATATGGTTTCCACACTGACATCGCCGAGGATAAGCCGCCAAAGGGTCTTAATGAAGACACCGTGCGCATGATCTCAGCTAAGAAAAAAGAACCTGAGTGGATGCTTGAGTGGCGCCTGAAGGCCTATCGCCATTGGCTGACCATGCAGGAGCCGGCATGGCCCAATTTTGAATATGGCCCTATCGATTATCAGGATTTATATTATTATTCAGCCCCTAAGCCTAAAAATGAAAGCCCTGCCAGTTTGGCAGAGGTTGACGCGGAATTGCTTAAGACATTTGACCGTTTGGGTATCCCCTTAAGTGAGCAGAAGCGCTTGAGTGGGGTTGCGGTTGATGCTGTTTTTGACAGTATTTCTGTTGGAACGACCCATCAAAGTGAGTTAGCCAAGCATGGTATTATTTTTTGTTCCATGTCAGAGGCTGTTTTGCATCATCCTGAATTGGTTAAGAAATATTTAGGTTCAGTTGTTCCCTCAGCGGATAATTTCTTTGCCGCATTGAATTCAGCAGTATTTTCCGACGGGTCTTTTTGTTATATCCCTAAAGGCGTGCGTTGTCCGCTCGAGCTTTCTACGTATTTTCGCATCAATTCCGAGAATACAGGGCAGTTTGAACGCACTTTGATTATTGCTGAAGATAATTCCTATGTGAGCTATCTGGAAGGCTGTACAGCGCCGACAAGGGATACTAATCAATTGCACGCTGCGGTGGTTGAGCTTATCGCTCTGGATAATGCCGAGATCAAATATTCCACCGTGCAGAATTGGTATGCTGGGGATAAGGAAGGCAAAGGCGGGATTTATAATTTCGTCACCAAACGCGGCAAATGCGCTGGCGTCAATTCCAAAATCTCCTGGACCCAGGTCGAGGCTGGTTCTGCCATCACCTGGAAATACCCAAGTGTTATTTTGCAAGGTGATAATTCCCAAGGCAAATTCTATTCTGTTGCTTTGACCAATAATCACATGACCGCGGATACAGGGACCAAGATGATCCATATTGGGAAAAATACCAAGAGCACCATTGTTTCTAAAGGCATTTCTTCCGATTTCGCGCATAATAGTTATCGTGGCTTGGTTAAGATCATGCCAACAGCAGACGGGGCGCGTAATTTTTCTCAATGCGATTCCATGTTGGTTGGTAATAATTGTTCTGCCAATACTTTTCCTTATATTGAGGTCAAAAATAATACAGCTGTTTTGGAGCATGAAGCTTCTACGTCTAAAATCAATGCGGAACAAATGTTTTATTTGCGTTCCAGAGGCTTGGATTTAGAAGAATCTATTTCCTTAATTATTAATGGATTTTGTAAGGATGTTTTTAAAGAATTGCCTTTGGAATTTTCAGTTGAAGCCGTTAAATTATTGGAGATGAAATTGGAAGGGAGTGTCGGGTAATGTTAGAAATTAAAGATTTACATGCTGGTATCGAGGGTAAGGAAATATTAAAAGGGCTCAATCTGAGCGTTAATGCCGGCGAGGTTCATGCCATCATGGGGCCTAATGGTTCTGGTAAGAGCACCTTGTCTAAAGTAATCGCTGGCCATCCGCAATATGAAGTCACGGGTGGTTCTATAAATTATGAAGTCAATTTTAAGAAGATCAATTTAGTGGGTATGGAGCCTGATCTTCGTGCCCGTGAAGGTGTTTTTCTGGCTTTTCAATACCCGGTAGAAATTCCTGGTGTCCCGAGCTCGGTTTTCTTACGCGCGGCTTTTAATGCCATTTGCCGTCACCAAGGGGCTGAAGAAATGGACCCTATTGATTTTGACAAATACTTACGCGGGAAAATGAAGATTTTGGAGATGGATGATAAATTCATCGACCGTCCGGTTAATGTGGATTTTTCAGGTGGCGAGAAGAAGCGCAATGAGATTCTGCAAATGGCGGTTTTAAACCCACGTTTGGCTATTTTGGATGAAACGGATTCTGGTCTCGACATTGATTCCATGAAGATCGTTGCTGAAGGGGTTAATAAATTGCGTCGCAAAGATAATGCAATTATTTTGATCACCCATTATCAGCGCCTGCTTAATTATATCCAGCCTGATTTTGTCCATATCCTGCATGATGGCAAGATCCTCAAGACAGAAGGCAAGGAACTAGCTTTAGAAGTTGAAAGCCGCGGTTACGATTGGCTTATCAAATAATAAATATGGAATTAGTTCCCCCTCTTTAGCGCAAAGAGGCCTGCCGCTCACTGCGGCAGTCAGGTTATCAAATTTGCAATAGTATAAACACGGGATATGGGAGTTTAACAAGAAAATGATGACACAACAATTACCCTTGAACATCGAAGGGCTCGAACAATATAAGTCCAAATTGGAAAATAATTCAGGTGCCTGGCTTAAAAATTTTCGCCAGAAAAGTTTTAATCAATGGGCTGAAATGGTCATGCCAACCGTTAAGGATGAGGAATGGAAATACTCGTCACTGATGGATATTGTCAATCGCCGTTTTCAATTAGCTTCCCGTCATCAATTAATTGAGGAAAAACAATTTGATAATTACCGCGATAAGGCTGATATCAATATTGTTTTGATCAATGGTGTTTTGTGGGGTGAATTATCAGATTTGAAACATTTGCCGCATGGATTGACGATTGCTTCATTAAATGACACCTTGGCTCACCAGAACCTCGAGATTGAGGAAACGATTTCGAAATTGACGCCTAACGATACCAAGGCATTCTTGTCGATGAATCAAGCGCTTTTTTTAGATGGCGCTTTCATTCAAGTGGCCCGTAATGCCGTCATTGAACCTTTGGTTCATATCATTCATTTAACCAGCGGCATTGTGCCGGATACTATTCTTTTTCCTCGCAGTTTCATTTCCGTGGGGGAGTCAGCTCAGGTTAATATTTTAGAAAGTCATATTGGTTTTGAGCCGGTGCCGTATTTATCCAATGCTGTCACCGATATGCGCATTGCAGCCAATGCGGTTGTTGGTTATTGCAAGGCCCAGGCAGAAAGCCATCAGGCGGTACATATCAATACCACGCGTATCTGGCAGGAAAAGGGAAGTGCCTTGGATTCTTTTTCTTTTAATCATGGCGGCCAATTGATCCGTAATAATTTGTCGATCTTGATTAAAGGCGAGGGAACTAATACCATCATGAACGGTCTTTATGGCCTCGATGGTACCCAGCATGTGGATAATCATACCTTGCTTGATATCCAGCATCCTAACTGCACTTCTTATCAGCTTTATAAGGGATTGCTTAATGGGAAGTCTCGTGCGATTTTTAACGGCAAGATTTATGTTCATTCAGTGGCCCAAAAGACCAATGCGTATCAGCTTAATAAACATTTATTACTTGGCAAAGAAGCCCGTGTGGACACCAAACCGCAATTAGAAATTTTTGCGGATGATGTCAAGTGTACCCATGGGGCTACTATCGGGCAATTAAGCCAGGAAGAAATCTTCTATTTGCAAAGCCGTTGCATTACCCAACAGATGGCCATTCAATTATTGTCAAAGGGATTCGTTGACGATATCATCAATACGATTAAGAGTGATTCCATTCGCGGTAAACTAAGCCGTCTATTGCTAAAGAAATTCCCAGAAGTGAAACTTTAAGGGGTTATCATGTCTGCTTTTGATGTCCACCGTTACAGGGCGGAATTTCCTAATCTTAAGATCAATGTTCACGGCAAACCTTTGGTTTATTTGGATAATGCCGCAACAACTCTTAAGCCCCGCTGTGTGATTGATGCGATCAATGCCTATTACGTCACAGGTGTCTCCAATGTTCATCGGGGGGTGCACTATTTAAGTGAACAGGCGACCGCTGCTTTTGAATATTCCCGTCAGGTGGTCAGGCAATTCCTTCATTCCCGTCGAGTGGAAGAGATTATATTTACTAAAGGAGCCACGGAATCTTTAAATCTCATTGCCCAGTCTTATGGCAAGCATTTCCTTAAAAAAGGTGATGAGATCATCATTTCCTACATGGAGCATCACTCCAATATTGTGCCTTGGCAAATGCTTTGTCAGCAAATTGGCACCGTGCTTAAAGTGGTGCCTATCAATGATAAGGGAGAAATAATATTTGAAGAGTATCTCAAACTTTTGTCTGATAAAACGAAGATTGTCTCGATGGTATGGGTTTCCAACTCCTTGGGCACGGTTAATCCTGTTAAGAAGGTGATCGAAGCGGCTCATAAGCGAGGGGCCATTGTGGTGATTGATGCGGCTCAGGCAACCACCCATTTGGCCATTGATGTTCAAGAGCTGGATTGTGATTTTTTAGTTTTTTCAGGGCACAAGGTTTTAGGGCCCACCGGTGTTGGTGTTCTTTATGGCAAGGAGAAATGGTTGGAGGTTATGCCGCCTTATCAGGGTGGTGGAGATATGATCAAAAGTGTCACCTTTGCCGCAACGACGTATAATGATCTGCCTTATAAATTTGAAGCTGGAACGCCACCCATCGCCGAGGTTATAGGCCTGCGATCAGCGCTTGAATTCCTTCAAACGGTGAGCTGGGAGAATATGAAGCAGTACAAGCAAGAATTATTGGAATATGGCACCAAGGCTCTTTTATCCATTGATGGTGTGCGCATCATCGGAACAGCTCAGGATAAAACTTCCATTTTATCATTTGTTGTCGAAGGGATTCATCCTCATGATCTGGGCACCTTGGTTGATCAAGAAGGAGTTGCTATTCGCACCGGTCATCATTGCACCCAGCCGGTAATGGAATTTTTTAAAATACCAGCCACTGCGCGAGCGTCATTGGCTCTGTATAACACCAAAGAAGATCTTGATATCTTAGTCAAAGCCATTAATCGGGCAAAAGAGATTTTTAAATAGTTCTTCCCCTCTTTTTTATAAAGAGGGGTTAAGGGAGTTGTAGTTCATGCGTGACGAGTTATACCAACAAACCATCTTAGAACATAATCGCAACCCACGTAATTTCAAAAAGCTCAATGGGGCAACGCATGTGGCTGAAGGCTACAATCCTTTATGCGGGGATCATTTATGGGTATATATGAAGGTCAAACCCGACGGCATTATTGAAGAAGCGGCTTTTGAAGGTTCTGGTTGTGCCATCTCCAAGGCCTCAGCATCGATGATGACGACTTCTCTTAAGGGCAAAAGTATCCATGAGGCTAATGTGTTATTCCAGGAATTTCATCAATTGGTCAGGGGCGATCTTAAGCCTGATGAGCAGTCTAACCATTTGGATAAACTAACCGTTTTTTCCGGGATTTGGCAATACCCTGCCCGTGTCAAATGTGCCTCTTTAGCGTGGCACACCATGCATGGAGCATTAGAAAAAGCCAAAACCATCTCAACCGAGTAACATGTTTAGACCGTTTCTAAATAACCCCTTTAATACCATCGTTTTATGATAGAAGTGTACCCAATGTCAATGAAATAGATGTGGCACAGTTCTGCTATAACTATATGAGGCCCTAAGAGATATCTAGAAACGGTCTAAAATTTATGTTAATTCAAGATCAATTCAACAGACCTTTGCATGATTTGCGTATTTCTTTGATCGATCGCTGCAATTTTCGTTGTCCTTATTGCATGCCGTCGGAGAAGTATCATCATGCCTATCAGTTCCTTGATAAGGATAAATGGTTAAGTTTTGAAGAGATTGTTCGCTTGTCAAAGATTTTTGTGAGTCAGGGGGTTTCTAAGCTACGCCTCACCGGCGGAGAGCCGTTATTAAGGCCAGGCCTTGATCAGTTGATTCAGCAATTATCCCTTATTCCAGGAGTCGAGGATTTAGCCTTGACCACCAATGGCTCTATGTTGTCCCAATGGGCTCCACGCTTGAAAGCCGCGGGTTTGCATCGTTTGACCGTTAGCCTGGATACATTAGATGAATCTATCTTTCAGAAGTTAAGCGGGGATAAGGGCTCTGTTAAAGACGTCTTGCAAGGCATTAGAGATGCCGAAGAAGCAGGTTTTAAGTCGATTAAAATCAATGCCGTTATTCAGCGTGGTGTTAATGATCACACTATTCTACCCCTGATCAAATATTTTCGTGGCACCCCGCACACTCTTCGTTTTATCGAATATATGGACGTGGGCAATCAGAATCACTGGGAAAATGCTCAGGTCGTTCCTTCAAGCGAGATCATCGCATTGATTGATGCGGAATATCCTTTAGTACGCATCAAACAAACTCAAGAGGGAGGCACGTCAGATATTTATCGTTTTAGAGACGGGCAGGGAGAAGTCGCATTTATTTCTTCCGTTACCAAGGCTTTTTGTGGCACCTGTAATCGTTTGCGTTTATCCGCGGATGGTAAAATTTACACTTGTCTTTTTGCCACCCATGGCATGGATTTAGGAAGTCATTTAAGAAATGGTGCCAGCGATGAACTTTTAAGTGATTTGATTCGTGTCACCTGGATGAAACGCGATGACCGTTATTCCGAAATTCGCTCTGAACTCCGTCACACTTCCTATCCTTCACCCAAAGTAGAAATGTATCAAATCGGCGGGTAGTGCTTTATCAATTACCAAAACTTTTCTTGGTCGACCGATGATGTATTCTCGAATTTCCCAACAAAGCGCACTTCGCGGATCAATTGCAGGCCGAACTTTTCTTTGACGGCGTCGATCATTTTTAAATGCAGGTCATGCACGTCTTGGGCCAAGGCTTCCGGGCCTTTGATGATGATATTGCCGTGCTTTTCAAAAACATAGGCGCCACCAACCTTGAGATTTTTGGCACCAGCTTCTTCAAGGAACCAGCCAGAGGCCTGACGACGTTCTGCTTTGGAGGTGGGTTCGATGTTTCGAAAAAAAGATCCGGCACAGGGTTGGGTATTAAGGTCAGGGTGTTTCTCAGATCTTTTTTTAATAATTTCCGCGCGCTCTTGTGCCAAAGCGATGGGATCAGCAGGCTGCAAAGCAAAGGTGACAGAGACAATGATTTCATTGGTTTCTTTAAAATGGGAATCACGGTAAGTAAAGGCAAAGTAATCCGAACCCACGGTTTTGGGTCGGCCTTTATCATCAAGGATGAGAGCTGATTTCAACACATCTCCAACTTGTTTCCCCCAGGCACCGGCATTGCCGACAACAGCACCTCCAACAGTTCCAGGAATACCAGTCGTATAATTCAAGCCTTCCAGGCCTTCTTCAACACAAAAAAGGGCTGCGTCATCAAGGATGGTACTGGCTGAGACGGTAATATCATTATCATGGCGTTCAATGAGGGGATTAGATGAAACATAACGGATGACAGTTGTTTTTAAGCCATGGTCAGAGATTACTAAATTAGATCCGCCGCCGATCAACAGGAAGGGGGTATTTTCATTTTTTAATCGTTGGACTGATTGGATAAGCTCATCGGGTGTTTCACATTCAATGAGGCACGGGCAAGGGCCGCCTAGTTGAAAGGTGGTGTAAGCGGAAAGCATGGTGTTTGATTTTATATTCATTTCAGGAGATTACAGGTTTGTTGGGACCTTGAACCCAGGTGCTGGTGCCATCGGCAAAGAATTCTTTTTTCCAGATGAGCAGGCGTTTCTTAATTTCTTCAATGATATAGCGGCAGCCTTTAAAAGCCTCATCCCGATGGCCTGCCCAGACGCCTATCCATACGGCGGTTTCTGTCGTTTTCAATTTTCCAATCCGCTGGATACACACCGCTTCACTAATAGAAAACATGGAGAGGGCTTCTTTGATTATTTTCTCGCCTTCTGCCAGGCAGGCAGGGTTATCAGCGATATATAAAAGTTCGCTCACCGTCTTGCCATTGAGCTCGTCTGCGCGTACAGTTCCTTCAAAGGTGATGAGAGCGCCATTCTTAGCAAGGTCAGCGCACATATTTTTAGCTTTGAGAGAATCAATGGGAGTTTCTTGAAGTATAAACATTAATAAGTTACTATATTCCCTGTTTCTTCGACGTCGTTAGGTCTGTTTAATACGTTACTTTTACTGTGCCGCCCAAGATTTTACACTGGCATCCTAAACGGTGATTGCGGCTCATGGCTAGTTCAGTTTCTTCTCTGTTTAATTCATTGAGATTTTCAGGGCCTTCAATAATATCAATCTGGCAGGTGCCGCACACACCGGAATTGCAGGAAAAAGGGATACCCGCATTTTCACAAGCTTCGGCGATTTGTTCGCCGTCAGGCACTTCGTAGGTGATATTATCGATAATAATTTTAGCCATACTATTCCTTAAATTGTAGTACCGGGAATACAATATTTTTTTCCGGATTGCTGAATTCATGGACAACGGAATGAGGCGCAAAAGTTTTAATTTTCTCAATAATTCCATCAACCAGATAACGGGGTACAGAGGCGCCAGAGCTTAGACCTACTCGATGCTTGCCTTTTAGAATGGCACAGTCTAATTCTTCAGCGGTATCGACGATATAACTATCCACACCCATTTGCTGGCCGGTTTCCCGTAAGCGATTACTATTAGAGGAATGCGGTGAGCCGCAAATGATAATAATATCGCAAAAGCCAGCCAGTTCTTTCACCGCATCCTGGCGGTTTTGAGTGGCATAACAGATGTCCGAACGTAAAGGCCCAATTAATTTTGGGAATTTTAATTTTAATTTATCAATAATGCCTTTTGTTTCATCCACAGATAAAGTTGTCTGGGTGATATAGGCCACAGTTTTTTCGGGGTCGATATTCAAGGCTGCGGCATCATTTTCATTTTCGATGATATGTAAAAGGTCTGGTTCTACATATCCCGAAGTACCGATCAATTCCTGATGGCCCACATGGCCGATAAGAATAGTGTCTACCTTTTGGTCAGAGAATTTAATCGCTTCTTTATGGACCTTGGTCACCAAAGGGCAGGTGGCATCGACATATTTTAATTGACGTTCACGGGCTTCATTAATTAAATGGGGTGGTATGCCATGAGCGCTAAAAATGATCCGTGAGCCGTGAGGCACGTCTTTCAAATCTTCGACGAAGATAACCCCTCGGGATTTCATGTCCTCAACAACGGAGGTATTGTGCACGATGTCATGATAAACGTATAAAGGAGTGCCGTAGGTCTTAAGAGCTAATTCGACGATGTCGATAGCACTTGCAACGCCTGCACAAAATCCTTGAGTCTTCGCTAAAAATATATCCATATTAGATTTTGATCTGTCATCCTGAGTGAAAGGAAGGATCTCAAGATTTATTAAGATTCTTCGCTGCGCTCAGAATGACTGTGAGCTTGCTTTTTATTGATTCATTTCCTATAATACGACTTCTTAGTCCGAATTCTGATTATAGCATTTTACCAGAAGGTGTAAATTTAAATTATGGCTTCTATTCAGCGTCGAAAAACTCCAGTCGTCCATATAGGGAATTTATCCTTAGGGCATAATTATCCGATTCGTATTCAGTCCATGACAGATACGCCGACGGCTGATGTGGAGGTGACCTTGAAACAGACCAGGCAATTGATCGCGGCTGGCTCAGAGTTGGTACGTTGGACTATCAATGATCATGAGGCAGCCAAGGGCGCTGCTGAAGGAATCAGCCGCCTGCGCGCTGAGGGTATTGCGACACCTATCATTGGCGACTTTCATTTCAATGGACATACCTTACTCTCTAAAAATCCCCAAACCGCTAAATTATTAGACAAGTATCGGATTAATCCCGGCAATGTGGGCAAAGGGCAATTGCATGATAATAATTTTGCCCAGATTGTTAAAATTGCCGTTGATAATGGCAAGGCGGTGCGCATCGGTGTGAATTGGGGCTCCTTGGATCAGGAATTATTGACGGAGTTAATGAATCAGAATGCCAAATCATCTAACCCCAAAGATTTTAGCGAAGTCACCCGCGAGGCCATGGTGCAAAGCGCCTTGCGCTCGGCGGAATATGCTTTGAAATTAGGATTACCTGAAGAAAAATTAGTCTTAAGTGTCAAGATGTCGGGATTGCAGGATATGGTGGCTGTTTATCAGAAACTATCTAATGAATGCCATTATGCCTTGCATTTGGGTTTGACTGAGGCAGGAGCAGATATTAAAGGAGCTGTTTCTTCCGCGGCAGCGCTTTCGATTTTATTGCAGCAGGGCATAGGAGATACGATCCGTGTCTCTTTGACACCAGAGCCTAATGTGCCGCGCTCTAAAGAAGTGGAAGTTTGCAAAGAAGTCTTACAATCAATGGGTTTTCGTTATTTTGCACCGTCAGTGACAAGTTGCCCTGGCTGTGGTCGCACCAGTTCAAATTATTTTCAATACTTGGCTCAAGACATTAACAGTCATATTAAATTAAAAATGCCCTTATGGCAAAAGCAATACCCTGGGATTGAAGAAATGAAGATTGCCGTGATGGGCTGTGTCGTCAATGGTCCCGGTGAAAGCCGTCATGCGGATATTGGCATCAGCCTGCCCGGAGCCTCGGAGAATCCCATTGCGCCTGTGTACATGGACGGCAAGGAATTTGTGACGCTCAAAGGCGATCATATTAAAGAAGAGTTTATCGATATTTTAGAAACCTATATTAAAAATCGTTATTCAAGTGAGGACATATGAACAGTGAATCCAAGAAATTTTTGCGTGATTTTTTAAGCCAATGCGGCCCTTCAGGTTTTGAAGAAGCCAGTCAAAATGTCTGGGTCAAGCGCACCAAGGAATATTCTCAGTCCATAAAACGGGACGTGCACGGCAATGCTATTGCCATTCTTAATCCTAAAGCTGAGTATAAGGTCATGTTGGCTGGTCATTGCGATGAGATTGGTTTTATCATCAGCCATATCACTACGGAAGGTTTTTTATGTGTTGTGCCTGTCGGGGGCATTGATTCCGGTGTTCTTCCGGGTTCCCAAGTTAAGGTTCAGACTGAAAAAGGATTTGTTGATGGTGTTATTGGTAAGAAGCCTATCCATCTGATGGAAGATGCTGATCGCAATAAAAGTGTTTTGATTAAAGATTTGTGGGTGGATATTGGGGCTAAAGACAAGGAAGATGCACTTAAAGTCGTGGCTCTTGGTGATGCGGTGTCATTTGCGCCTAATTACATGGAATTGCGTAATAATATTTTTTCTTCTAAAGGCTGTGATGACAAGACAGGTGCCTTTGTAGTTTCTGAAGTTATTAAGATTTTAAGCAGTAAAAAATTACGTAAGGATGTAGGTGTTTATGGTGTTTCAACCGTGCAAGAAGAAGTGGGCTTGCGTGGGGCTAAGACCAGTGCCTACGGTATTAATCCTCAAGTGGGTATTGCCGTGGATGTTGGTTTTGCCTCTGATACACCGGGCATTGATAAGCGCATCGTTGGTGAAGTGGCCTTAGGCAAAGGGCCGGTTTTGCACGCAGGGCCTGCCATCAATCGCGCTTTAGGAAAAATGTTTATTGATGTGGCCAAACGCAAGAAAATCCCTTATCAATTTTCATCCCTTGGCCGTCCTGATGGGACAGACACCGGAGCAATTCAATTAAGCCGTGAAGGGGTGGCCACCGCTTTGATCAGCGTGCCCAACCGTTACATGCATACCATGGTAGAAACTTGCTCGCTGGATGATTTGGAATTTTGCGCGCAATTGATCGCAGAAACCATTTTAGAGATCACTCCTAAAATGGATTTTATTCCGCGTTAATTAATGGGATTCCATTGATATTGATCGGTGAGTTTATTAAACAAGTTCGTCGATGATTGTAAGAATTCGCCATTCCCCGTTTCTTTGAGCCACATCGCTTTGATTGCGGCGTCATTTTGTATGCGGGCATCACCCCAATTGATCGCTTTAAAAAGGGGGTAGGTGTTCCAATTACTGTTGATGTAACAAACAACTTTCACATCTTCGTCTTTGATAAAATCAAAATAGTGCCTAAACCACTCCAATTTTGCATTTGTTGAATATAAGCCTGCCGGTGTTGATTCCGCGATCATCATAGGTTTTTTGTGTACAAGGGCAATCGTTGAGAATTTCCTGGCAACGGCAATTTGCATGGGATTAAAGAGTGAAACGGCAAACCAATCCACATAATCATCTCCAGGATACCAATCCAAAAAATTCCCCTGGGATTCGGTCAAGCAGGCGGTATGCCACACATAGGCGACATTATTGACGCCTTGGGCGCGTAAATGATCAACGATGTACCGGTAGACGCGTTGATATTTTTCTGGATCATAATTATTCTCGGGTAAATCAAATTCATATCCGATCCTAAAATAAATCGGACAGTGGACGCTTTTCATCCAGTGGGCGAGTTTCAGAATATTCTTGCTATACTTACCCGCTAAAGTGTCATCTAATGCGCCTACCATGTATAAAGCCAGTTGAATAACAGTGTTAGGATATTGATTAATATAATATTGGGCGTCATTGATACCAGCGCCATAATTTCTGGAAGGGCTGTCTAACCCATCCATTTTTTGAATGGAGGTATAGATCATAAAACCTCCAGGAACAGTGCCGATGCTGTCAAGGTAAGCATCAATGGTATCTCGTTGCTGGCCAATAATGAGAAGCCGACCGCCTTGAGGGATAAACGGTGTCGTTGCCGCCTGAGCGGAAGGGATATTCGATATCAAGCCAATTAGGATGGCGATTTGATAAAGAGAATTTTTAAGTTTCATTTTAAAGAATTCAAGGCGGCTATGATTTCCAGGTTATGCCCTTCAGGTTTGACCTTTTCAAAAACCTTAGCGATCTTGCCGTTCTTATCGATGATAAAGGTGGTGCGCGCCACTCCCATGTATTTTTTGCCATACATGGATTTTTCAACCCAGACGCCATAATCCTGACACATTTTCTTATCTTCGTCGGCCAGAAGGGGGAAGGGTAATTGGAATTTATTGATAAATTTCCCGTGAGATTTCACTGAGTCAGGGCTGACTCCTAAGATTA
>Ga0302280_1002368_pt1 | contig 14512 bp, 15 predicted proteins | sample III_Fen_E1_1_FD_198771 | JGI IMG/M metagenome (GOLD analysis project Ga0302280, IMG submission 198771) | Peat permafrost microbial communities from Stordalen Mire near Abisko, Sweden - III_Fen_E1_1 | ecosystem: Environmental > Terrestrial > Soil > Wetlands > Permafrost | place: Sweden: Abisko...
CACGAAAACTTTGTAACCGACGCCACCCACATCTAAAACGACATATTTCAAGTCAGTGTGCACGATAGTTCCGGTCAAACGCGAAATCATATATACATTATATATGAATCTTGTATTTTTGGCGCGGCTATGATACTGTTGCATCCACAAACAAATATATGCCGATTACATCTTCAGCAAAAAAAGCCCTCCGCGCAGGCAACAGAAAGCGCATCGTCAACCTCCGCACACGCGCGGCTTTTGACGCTCCCATTAAAAAGTTCCGCAAACTTGTCGCTGCAAAAAGCCACAAGGAAGCGCAGGCTCTCGTTTCCGTCATCTATCAAGCTCTCGACAAGGCGGTCAAGAAAAACTACATAAAGAAGAACGCGGCGGCACGGACGAAATCTCGCGTGATGAAGGCGTTGAAGAAGATTGGGTAGAGAAATCAAAAAAACTCCGGATGGAGTTTTTTCTTAGAAAGACTTTTTCCCAATATCTTTTCTATAATACATTCCTTCAAATGAGATTAATTTTGTCATCTCGTATCCTTTTGATAATGATTCTTTCAGATTGTCTCCGATAGCCGTAATTCCAAGAACGCGTCCGCCATTTGTCACAATTTTATCATTTTCACATTTTGTTCCGGCATAAAAAATGACAATATCTTTTTGTACGGCGTCCAACCCCCCAATCATTTTACCTTTTTGGTATTCGCCGGGATAACCACCCGAGGAGCAAACGATACAGCAGGCGCTTTTTTGAGACCATTTTATTTCCCGTTCATTGATTTTTCCGTTTATACAGGCAAATAAAATATCAACCAAATCTGTTTCAAGAATTCGCATATACGACTGAGTTTCCGGATCGCCAAAGCGGGCATTGAATTCGATTACTTTCGGGCCGGTTTCCGTAATCATAATTCCCGGAAACAGTATTCCCCTGAAAGGCCTGCCGCGTTTTTTCAAGGCATTAATTGTCGGAACTACTATTTTTTCCTCAATCGTTTTCATGTCTTTTTCGCTAACCCATGGCACCGGAGCGATCGTTCCCATTCCGCCGGTGTTCGGACCATCGTCATTTTCAAATATTCTTTTGTGGTCTTGAGACGGGGGAAACAACACGGCGTTTGTTCCGTCGCAAAAAGCGTGGATCGATATCTCTTTTCCTTGAAGATATTCCTCTATCACTATTTCATTTCCCGCGTTTCCAAAAATTTTATCAATCATGATTTCATCGAGAGCCTTGTCGGCTTCTTTTTTGGAATGAGCAATTATTACGCCTTTGCCTAGTGCCAAACCACTTGCTTTTATAACCAAAGGGAAGCTCTGAGTTTGTGCGTATAATTTTGCTTTTTTCGCGTCGTTAAAAATTTCATATTGTGCCGTCGGAATGTTTTCTTCCTTCATAAACTGCTTTGCGAAAGATTTTGACCATTCAATTTCGGCGGCGGATTTTGTCGGTCCGAAAACGGGAATATCCAATGTTTTCAATGCATCAACAATCCCATCGGCGAGATGTTCATCGGGTCCGACGATTACAAGATCGACATGATTTTTTTTGAGCCAATTAATGATTTCCTCGGTTTTTGAAATAGGTATGTTTAAGCCGATTTGAGAAGTTCCGGCGTTTCCCGGTGCGATAAAAATCTTTTTAATTTTTGAAGATTCTTTTAATTTCCATGCAAGAGCATGTTCTCTTCCGCCGCTTCCTATAATGAGGATATCCATTATTGAATTATAGCTTATTATCGGAGCGGCGTAATTTATGATTGGATAGGAATCGGTCACGGATAATTTTCTCGCCGACGCTCAAAAATTTCCGCGACCCCGCCTCGCGGCTCGCACTGGTATGCTCGTATCGCTCCGGCTTTCGATTCCTGCACGAAACCTTCGGTTTCTCGGGAGCACAGCAAAGAAAAAACCGGAATAAGTTCCGGTTTTTTCTTTGCTGTGCTCCCGGCAGGAATCGAACCTGCATTTCTCCCTTCGCAGGGGAGTGTCCTATCCATTGAACGACGAGAGCGATTTTCGACGCTCGAACACAGTACCATACTTTTTCTAAAAGCCCAAGATTTCGAGCAGTTTTTGTGAGAACGGTTCGGTGTGTTCGGTTTCGGCGATATAGCGTAACAAAACAGTACGCACGTCTTCCGGATCAACTTCTTCAATTGGAATTGAAATATATGTCATAAACATCTTGTTTGATTTGATCAAAATTTTCGGTTCAGGATGAAGAGTGTCGATCCAAAATGATTCGAGCGTTAAAAAAGGGTAGAGCGTGTCATTGACCGCGATACCACGATCATTAATTTCGTATCGTATGATTCGAGGTTTTAATCCGGCATGCAGACACAGAGCGATTGTCGCGACAATAATGAAAATACCGAAAATGACCTGATTGAAAATGAAAGCGAGAATCGTCGCAGTTGCTGCGATGATTCCGACCGCCCAATACCAGTCCGAAGTTTTTTCGTAATGATAATGCTCGGGCGCATTCCAACCAATGATAGGTTCCGTCATATGCGTCATATTATACAATAAAATCAACATAAAAGAGGGGAAAACAGGGGATTGACAAATGATATTCTTGTGTGATACAATGTATCTAGTAGGTGAAACAAACAAAGGCATTTGCCTTTACACCTTTCTTTGACAACAAAATCTCAACTTAATTAAATTATGAAAAAGTTCGCTCATCTCGGGCAACTTATCGTTGCTCTCTACTTGCTGGCGTTTACGACGTCGGCGGGTGCAGTTCAAGTGCACCTGAAATTCACAGCTGTAGCTGGCAACGTGCACCGGATTTTGTTCAATCCGGTCGCACCCAACAACCGATTCTGGCAAGATTATATTATTGTCACGAATAAGCAGGGGCAAATTGATTTGTCACTGCCGACTACAAACGGTAGTTCGGGATTTTATCGGCTGGTTGATACGACTGGCCCAGCGTTCTGGTACGATTGGCGCTGGTACAATCAGTCAAACAACTTTTCGATATGGGGCTTCGGCTCTAATCAGGTTGCGTATGTACACAATGACCGGTCATGGGACTGGTACGTTGATCAGGCAAATACTGGTCCAGATTCAGCAGTGAATTGTGGACCGGCGGTAGCTGCCATGGCATGTCACTGGTTTAACCAGAACAGCACGGTAACAGCGTTGGATGCCCGTACCACCTACCCAGAAGGTGATGGGTGGTGGTCAACAACCGATTTGGCTAACTATTGGAATCTCCAGGGGATTCCATGGAATTATTATCCCGCAACGGTCGCGGCGATAACAAATTCGGTGGCGCAGGGTCAATTGGTAATTCTGTGCCTTGACCTTGCATATTTATCGCAAGCCACGAACTCACTTCAACGTGTTCATGGGTTCGGGTTCTCAGGCACAGGACATTTTGTTTGTCTCAAGGGTTACCGTCAATCTGACGGAACACTTTGGTTCGAGCTTTATGACCCATGTGATTACGGTAACACTTATGCAGATGGGACACCAAAAGGGCGCAATCGCCACTATAGTGTCACAGAGGTTATGGCGGCGGTCATCAATTGGTGGCCGTATTACATGACAGTGTTACCACCTACTCAGCAGAATGTCCAAACTCAAGCTATGGTGCAGCAGTCATCTGTTGCTAAGAGCTTCAGTTCTCTGCCGGTGGCGATGGGGAAATAAGGAAAGTTCTTAAGAAATTCAATAATCCCGATGCGTTAGCGTCGGGATTTTTTCTGCATGATATACTTGGCTGTATGAAAAAATACTCGGTGAGGGAGCCCGTGCCAAGCTTAAATCTTCTCAATCAATTACTTTTTTATCGAGGTGTAAAAACTGCGCAAGAAGCAGATTTTTTTCTTAATCCCGATTATGAAAAACACATCCACGATCCATTTTTATTGAAGGACATGGATAAAGCTGTCGAGCGAATTTTGAAAGCTATAAAATCTGGCGAAAAAACTGTAATTTACAGCGATTATGATACCGATGGAATTCCCGGCGGAGTGATTTTGCATGATTTTTTTAAAAAAGCAGGCTTCACAAATTTTACAAATTATATTCCACATCGGCATGATGAAGGTTTTGGTTTGAACAGCGATGCGATCAAACAATTTATCGCGGATGGAGTGAGATTGCTCATCACTATTGATTGTGGGATTGCAGATACAGCGCATGTGAAGGAAGCGATGGATGCTGGTATTGACGTCATTATCACCGATCATCATCTACCGTCGAACGATTCGGCCGAAATCCCTCCAGCGTTTGCGATTATTAATCCAAAACAAGTCGGATGTCAGTATCCAGAAAAAATGTTATGCGGAAGCGGTGTTGTTTTTAAATTGATTCAGGGAATTTTGAAGAAGGATCGACTTGGAATAAAAGAAGGTCAAGAAAAATGGTTGCTCGATATGGTGGGTATTGCGACATTATCTGATATGGTGCCGCTGACAGGTGAAAATCGAGTTTTTGCGTACTACGGTTTGACCGTTTTGCGAAAATCGCCGAGGTTGGGGATTATGCGATTGTTGCGCGAGCTCGGCGTTGACCAGCGATACTTGACTGAGGACGATATTGGTTTCACCATCGGCCCACGCATTAATGCTGCGTCGAGAATGGGTGTGCCGATGGATGCTTTTCGTCTGCTTGCGACGACTGACGCGACCGAAGCCGAACAGTTTGCTAAACATTTGAATAAAATAAATGATGAACGAAAAGGAACTGTCGCTGCAATTGTTAAAGATGTCAAAAAAACAATTGAAAAACGATGGGGTGCGAGCGGTGAAAAAATGCCGCATGTTCTGGTTCTTGGTAATCCCGAATGGAAGCCGGCTTTGGCTGGTTTGGTTGCGAATACGTTGGCGGAAAAATATTCTCGGCCGGTTTTCATCTGGGGTCGCGACGGTGATGGTGTTATAAAAGGCTCATGTCGTTCGGAAGGTGAAACAAATTTGGTGGAGCTGATGTGTTTGGCTGATGCAGGTTTTATTCAATACGGCGGCCATGCCTTTTCCGGAGGATTTTCAATTTCAAATGAGGGCATTCACGCTTTGCTGGAAAAATTAAATGAAGGATATCAAAAATTACAGCGCGAAAAGCTCGCCGGAACCATCGTCAACGACGTCACTTTTATTGATCGCGATATATTACTCGACAGCGTCACGTGGGATACGTACCGCGTCATTGAAAAGCTTGCGCCGTTCGGCATTGCCAATCCAAAACCGCTTTTTATGTTCAAAAATGTTGTGCCTTCGTCGGTTCGGCAATTCGGCAAGGAGAAAAATCATCTCGAAATTGTTTTTGAAGATTTGTACGGCATGAATTCCTTGCAAAGGCCGGTGAAAGCCATCGGATTTTTTATGACGGCGGCGGATTGGGAGGAGAGTTTGGGTGGACCGATTCTCGCGGGCAAGCCGTTCACCCTTGTTGCGCACTTCGAAAAATCAATTTTTCGCGGCAAGACTGAATTGCGTTTGCGTATCGTTGATGTGATATTATAGGCGCTATGATAACGATTTTTACCGACGGTTCATCGCGCGGTAATCCCGGTCCGGGAGGATGGGGTGCTATTATTGTTCGGGATGAAAAAAAAGATTCGAAAAAATCAGTGACTGAACTCGGGGGGCATGAAGGACATACCACTAATAATAGAATGGAATTGACAGCGGCGATAAAAGGCTTGGAATATGTTGTAAAATCAGATTTTTCCGACGGTATTGCAGGCGACATTGTAATCAACAGCGATTCTTCGTATGTAATAAACGGTATTACGAAATGGGTGCACGGCTGGAAAAAAAAAGGTTGGAGAACGCTTGATAAAAAGGAAGTCGTTAACCGTGATTTATGGGAAGCTCTCGATTCGTTCGTCGCCGAAGCGGGTGTCGGCAAAAAAATCTCGTGGAATTATGTCGGCGGACATGTCGGCATCGCGGGAAACGAACGCTGCGACGAAATCGCGACGTCGTTTGCTGACAATGAGCCGGTGAAATTGTTTTCGGGCTCGATTTCCGATTATTCGATTAAAGATATTTTGGATATTTCTGTGTCGGCGGATGCTTCGGTTGCAAAATCAGAAAAAAAATCTTCGAAATCGCGTTCGGGCGCCGTCGCGTATTCATATGTCAGCATGGTTGACGGCGTTATTGCGACGGATAAAACGTGGCGCGAATGCGAAGCTCGGGTCAAGGGCAAACGCGGTGCGAAGTACAAAAAAGCTTTGAATACATTTGAAGAAGCTGAAATTATGGCTCAGTTTCGTGAAAATTCTTCGAAAAATTGATAAAGATTTTAATAAATCTTGAGCGTTTCTTTATCGCCCGTATGCCATGATTGAAGGATGGCGATCCGCGAATATTTTTCCACATCTTTTTCGAAAAAACTTTTCAAAAAAACCGCAATTTGGTCGGCGATTTTGATGGTGGCGACAATTCCTATTGGTTTTCGTCTGTGGCAATTTCATAATTACGAGGTTCAGGTAAAAAATACGCTGAATGATTTTGTGTACAATAAAATTCCAGTGACTATTATTGGTGTAATAGATGTTGAACCTGATATTAAACCCGCCACACAGGATTTTACCGTGCACGTCCAAAGTATTTCTGCTACTTCTGATTCCAATTCAAAAACCGCGGTCGACACCCGCATTATGGTTAGTGAAAAAATATATCCGCAGTTTTCATATGGTGATGAAATTAGTCTGAATGGAAAACTTATTGTTCCGCGAAATTTCAGCGACGGAGATAGTCGCGAATTCGATTACGTTCACTATCTCTCAAAAGACGGCATATTTTTTCTTATGAAGAATCCGAAGGCGACCGTAATCGCGACCCGCAAAGGTAATCCCTTGTTTGCGAAACTTTTTGCCGTCAAGGAATCTTTTCTCGAAAACATTCGACGTGTGCTCGGCGAGCCGCAAGCCTCGCTTGCCGCCGGAGAAATCGTCGGGGACAAGGCGTCTCTCGGCAAGGATTTGACCGACGATTTTCGTCGCTCCGGATTGATTCACATCGTCATTTTGTCCGGCTACAGCATTGCCATAATTGCCGACTCCATCCAGCGAATGTTGTCGGTCGTGCCGTATTTGCCGCGCTCGGTCAGTTTGTTTTTCGGCGCATTCGGTATTCTGCTTTTCGGCATTATGATCGGCGGAAAAGCTACAGCTGTCCGCGCATGCATCATGGCCATCATGTCGATTGCCGCGAAAATAATGTATCGGGATTACCATGCTTTGCGTGCTCTGATATTGACCGTATACATAATGATAGTTCAAAACCCGTATATTGTTTTGTACGATGCTTCGTTTCAAGTTTCATTTACGGCGACGCTCGGCTTGATTTTGCTCGGTAAACATATCGAAGGTTTTTTGAAAAAGTTTCCGCGGCTATTTCCTGAACGTTTTGAAATCCGAGCACTCGTGACGTCAACGCTCGCTACACAAATCGCCGTTGCGCCGCTTCTTCTATATATGATGGGGGACGCGTCGGTTGTCGGTTTGATTGCCAATGTGATTGTCGTACCGTTTATTCCATTGACGCTGCTGGCGATTTTCTGTACGGGGATGTTTGGTTTTGTTGCGGGAACAATCGGGTATTACGCTTCAACTGCAATTGCGGCGATTTCGCATATCCTGCTTTCATATGAATTGTGGGTCGTGCAATTTTTCGGCACATTTCCGTACGCGATCATAACCATCAATAATTTTTCATTATGGATGATGTGGGGCGTGTATGCGCTGTACGCCGTCGGCTATTTTATTTTAAAGAAAAAGACCGGCTGGTCGCATGCGGATATTACGCAACCGCATCCGCAAAATTCTTCTCGATCACCTCCCAGTTAAGATTGGCGAAAAAATCATCGACGTACTGTTTTTTGCCCGACGGTTGATAGTCGGCGACATATGAGTGTTCCCACATATCAATGCCGAGTATGAGAGCGCAGTTCTGAAGCTGTCCCAAATGCTGTTCGTCAACCCACGAAATAATGAGCCGCTTGTCTTTGCGATCATACCAGAGCATTGCCCAGCCCACGCCGCGTGTTGTCGACGCCAGTTTTTTGATTCCCTCAACCCATCCTTCAAACGGACCATAGATTTCCATCATTGCTTTTTTCAGAGGGCTGTTTTCGGCGAGCGGTTTTGGACCCCCCGAGAGCGATGAAAAATACACTTCGTGATTGCGCATGCCGTTGAATTCGAAACTAAAGCGTCGGTTGAGCTCGCCAAGCACGTATATATTGCCCTCGACGTCTTTTGCGTATTGACCCATTTTTTCATTGATGAGATTGGCGTTTTTGACGTAGCCGGCGTAGAGTTTCAGATGTTCCTCGATTGTTTTCTTCGAAATTCCCTTTAATTCGGGAATAACGAACTTCTTTTCTTCAAATTTTTGTGGTGTAGCCATATATTTTATTTTTTCTTTAGACTTTCTTTATTAAAATTTCATCTCGGTTATATATGATGGGATGATGAAATCCATTATATCATTTGTGGCAATTTGTGCGGTCATTATCGCAGCGGTCTGCATCGGTTTCGGTGCGTATGTTTGGCATTGGGATCACAGGCCGCACGTTTTGGAAATATATTGCTTTGCGCTCGACAAAAGCGGTAATAGTCCGGGGAATCTGGCGGTTTTTATCCGCACTCCCGATGGTCACACGATTCTGATCGACGGAGGCAAGTCTTCGTCGATTGTCTCCACTCTCGGGTCCATCATGCCATTTTATAGACGTTCAATTGATACGATTATTTCAACCAATCCGGACGATTCGCACATTACCGGTCTCGTCACGGTACTTGCGCGATATCATGTGGGGAAAATTGTTCAATTTAATGCAGCGGTTTCATCGTCGATCGCGACAAGTTCGACCGGAAGCTCGACTGCGGATTCCGCATATCTGGCGCTGATTGATGAAATTGCAAAGCAAAAAATTCCAACTATCGAAGTTTCAGCGGGGAACTCAATTGATTTCGGTGATCCGGCAATTTCCGCGCAGGTACTGTTTCCTCCGGATCCGTCATCGCCCGATTTCCAATTTTCAAAAACAAATGCGCCGGTTTTCGCGTTTCTGTTTCGTTACGGCTCGACGACGGTTCTATTGGGAGGCGATCTCACGAAAAAAGAACAGGAATACGTCGCCGGAGAAATCGCGTCTTCAACAGATTCATCGCAACATCTGCTTATCTTGCCTCACGCTGAAAATGTCGGCACGATGGATGAACGTTTTTTCGAAGTGTATGCACCGAATAGTATTGTTGTACTTAAAAAACCGGCATCTCAAAGCCGCGCAAAAAATTCACCAAAAAAACCGCCGTTTGATATTTCTTCGGTTTCAAATCTTTCTGTTGCCAATTTGACCGTTGATGGCGACGTTGAATTTATTTCTGACGGGTCGATTTTTTCAGAGAAAAAATTAAAGTAGTTGCGGGTTATATTGCCGCCAACCCCGCCTTTAATCCGGCGATAATATCCTGCGAATCTTCGAAACCGAGGGATAGTCGGAAAAAACTGTCGCTGATGCCGAGGGAGAGCCGCACGTCGCGGGGTAAGCTTTTGTGGCTCATGAGCGCAGGATAGGCGATTATCGTTTCGGGGCTGGCCAGACTCTCGGCATAGACGATCGGACTGTTCGCGCGGACGGTATCGACGAATTTTTTAAGGTTGTCGAATTTGTTTTCATTCAACTCAAACGAAACCACTCCGCCGAAGCCGTTTTTCATTTGCGCCGCGGCAATTGCGTGTGAAGGGTGCGAAACGAGACCAGGGTAGAAAACTTTTTTAATTGCAGGTTGTTGTTCTAAAAATTGCGCGACAATCAAGGCGCTTTCGCTTACCCGATTCCAGCGTAGCGACAGAGTTTTCACTTCTTGAAGCACGCGATAGCATTCGTCGGGGGAGAGTATTGCGCCGAGGGTTCTCTGGGCAAACATTAATTTTGCATACAGATTTTTATTTTTCGTTATGACGGCGCCGCCGATAATATCGTTGTGTCCCGCAATATATTTGCTGAGACTATGAATGATTGTTTCTGCTCCATAATCAAACGCCTGCGTGGTACAGGGCGGTGAAAATGTTGCATCAACTGTGTAGGGAATGCCGGTCGATTTCGAAATTCGGTCTACGAGGGCGAGATCAATAATGTGAAGCGATGGATTCGTTGGCGTTTCGACAAACAGATATTTTGTGTTCGGTTTTATATTCCGGCGAATAGTTTCTTCGTCTCCAAAATCAACAAAATCAAATGTAATGCCAAATCGCCGTGCGAACTGATCAAGGAAACGAAACGTGCCGCCGTATATTTCTTGACAACAAAGAACGTGGTCCCCGGGTGATAATGCAAGGAAAAACGCCGCAGTTGCGGCAATACCCGAAGCGAAGACGCTCGCCATGGCACCGGGGTGTGAACCCTCAAGTGCCGCTAATTTTTCCTCTAATTTATCGCGCGTCGGATTTCGACCGCGTGAATATTGATACGCCGGATCGCCGCCGAATTCGGCCTGCGCGAACGTTTTTGATCTGACTAAAATTGGCGCCACCGCACCTGACTGCGGATCCGGCGCTTCGCCCGCGTGAACGAGTAGTGTGTCGAAATTATTATTTTTTACCATACTATTTTTTGTTATTACGCCTCGCGGCGTGATTTTCTGATCAGCTTTTAAAAACAAAAAGCCTTCCGTTAGAGGAAGGCTTTGTAGTGTGCCCAATATATGTTGGCGCGTACAGTATCGTCCCCTTTCGGGCTAGGGGCACTTACTTCGCAATTTTTTGGTCGTTCCAAAAATCCGAAGAGTTGCCGGCAGGTCATCGGGCTAGTTCCCTCGCTGCGCTCTTGATAACTATTTTGTTGTACGTATATGATAACAAAAACGGGCCGAACCCGTCAATATTTGTTTCGTCGATTGTCTTGATTAAATCAAACCTGCTTTTTTTAAAGTTTTGAAAGCGCCGTGTTTTTGAATCGTTTTGAGTGCGCGTGTTGATATTACGAGGTTAAGAGTTTTCTTCAATTCAGGAATGTAAATTTTCTTTTTTTGGAGATTGGCATATTTGCGAACCATTCCTGTCGGATTGAATTGCGTAGCACGAGTGCGGTTTGAGTACCCGCCGCCCATTCGTGAAGTTTTTTGTGTAATTGCGCAGACTTTTGCCATAAAATTAAGTGAGCTGATATGGTATCATAACCATTAAATTATGCAAACACTACAAGCTTCGGTCGCCATTTTCGAGATAATTGTCCTAATTTTCTCGATTATCATCCACGAAATATCCCATGGATACGTCGCGGAGCTTTTGGGTGACCCGACGGCGCGTTTGCAGGGCAGATTGACGCTCAATCCCTTGAAACATATTGATCCAGTTGGTTCGATTTTAGTGCCGATTGTGGCGTTTCTTACCACGGGCTACGCTTTTGGTTGGGCAAAGCCGGTTCCGTTTAATCCGTATAATTTGAAGAATCGCCGGATCGGGGAACTACTCATTGCCGCCGCCGGTCCTGCTTCGAATTTTCTGATTGCCCTCGTGTTCGGACTTTTCATCCGTTTCGGTATTGGCGGTTCGTCCACATTTGTTCAACTGTGCGGCTATATCGTGCTTATTAATATAAGTCTCGCAGTGTTCAATCTCATCCCGTTTCCTCCGCTCGATGGTTCGAAAATTTTATTCGCCGCATTTCCGCAGAACCCGAAATGGATGCGTGTTCGACGCGACCTCGAACGATACTCAATTTTTCTTGTTTTGATTCTGGTTGTTTTTCTCTGGCAATTCATCGTGCCGATTATCCCGGCGATTTTTTATTTTTTTACCGGCGCGCAGTTGTAGTCGCGGGTTGCGCTGACCATCGTGTTTGACTTTTGTTAAAAGCTATATTATAGTGTTTTATGGAAGCGGATTTTTGTCCGCTATTCAATTTGAACATCAACAATCAAACCTACCGTAATCAACACTATGTCTGAAACGAAGTCTGAAACGAAAAAAACCGCGGTGACAGGCGAAGTCCTCTTGGGCTTGATACCTCTTCATGAAGGTGAGCCGCTCGATAATTTGAAGAGCCACATGCTTTACTACTCGTTCTTTGTCTACAAGAAGCCGGTAGACGAGGAAATTTATTTTGTGAATCCGCAACACAAAGATTTCCTCGAGAAAATACCGAAATTGGGTTCCCGCATTAGGAGCTTGGCACGAAAGGCATCCTGCTCGGCACTGTTTATCAACAACGGAATTATGTATAACGGTGAAAAAAAAGGAGAACCTCTTCGCAAAAATTCCCTTGAAATTAATTCTGTAATCCTTGCACATTTTCTGGCGGTGCATCTTCCGGACTACACAAGGGATCACGTCGTGATTCATTTGAACAAGTCTTGATTTCTGCAGCCTGCGAGTAATTTCTCGTCAATCAAAAAGGAGCCCTCAAAGGCTCCTTTCTTTTTTATCGAGCAGTTTATGCTACACTATATTTATATGTTAATCACCGCGGCAATCGCAAAAATTCATAGGGCAGTCGTTACGCAGGCCGAACTTGATTATGTCGGCTCTATTACAATTGATTCTGATTTGCTTGCGGCATGCGGCATGAAAGAGTTTCAGCAGGTACATATTAATAATGTCGCTAATGGCGAGCATTGGGAGACATATATTTTGGCTGGACCTGCAGGAAAAGGTGATATTTGTTTAAACGGTCCTCCAGCTCGGCTTTTTTCTCCGGGAAATATTGTGATTATCGTCGCATATGCGCAAATGGAGCCTTCGGAATTAAATGGTGGTCCGACTGTTGTTTTTGTCGACGAAAAAAATAAAATTACGAAAATCAAGAAACACGACGATATTGCCCTGGGTGCTACGACTGAAACTGCTTAACGATTCAGATAAAGCCCTACAAAATAGCCAAATTTGCTTTTCCGCACCCCATATAGTAGAGTGTTTCCACGTTGCAAAACGTAATTATTAGAGAATAAGGATGAGTAACCGGCCGCAGTACAATCTCAAACTGTTTCCGAGTGAAAAAATCAGCCTTGTTGAAGGTTTAAAAATTTAAGAGCCGTAAGCTCAGTTATATAAATGCCAACAATTAATCAATTGGTCAAGAAAAATCGCGTACGCTTCACCCGAAAATCAAAATCGGTTGCTTTGACGCGCAGTTTCAATTCAATTAAAAATCGTCCGAACTTTTTCGCCGCACCGTTCAAACGAGGCGTCTGCATAAAAGTGACGACAAAGACTCCAAAGAAGCCGAACTCTGCTATTCGAAAAATCGCTCGCGTGCGTTTATCGAACGGCATGGAAGTTACTGCGTACATCCCAGGAGAAGGACACACATTACAGGAACACTCAGTGGTTTTGCTACGAGGTGGTCGTGTAAAAGACGTCGGTCTTCGCTATTCAGTAGTCCGCGGAGTTTTGGACTGCGTCGGCGTAGAAAAGAGACGAAAAGGTCGCAGCCAATATGGAAACAAGAAGCCAAAGGCGGCGAAAGCGGCTTAATCGGAGCTTTGAGGGTTATGCACATCATATACCCCGACTATCCTCAAGTTTTCAACAAACTTTCCACAGTTTAAACACAATAAATAAAAATATATGCGAAGAAAAGTAAATAACAGAAATATCGTCGGTCCTGAAATGGTATACAGCTCTACGAAAGTAGGGAAGCTTATTAACTATGTTATGTACGACGGCAAGAAAAATGCGGCGCGCACGATCGTATACGATTGCCTCAATGCAATAAAAGATCAGGCAAAAGTTACCGATCCGATTGAAGTATTTGAAACAGCTCTCAAAAACACGGCTCCTCAGATGGAAGTTCGCTCACGACGCGTCGGAGGCGCCAATTATCAGGTTCCGCGCGAAGTTCGTCCTGAACGCCGCCAAGCATTGTCCATGAAATGGATTGTTGAGGCCGCGCGATCAAAGAAAGGCAAATCGCTTTCTCTTAAACTCGCCGATGAAATCATCCTCGCTTCAAAAAACGAAGGCGAAGCGGTCAAGAAGCGCGAAAACACCCACAAAATGGCCGAAGCAAACAAGGCTTTCGCGCATTTTGCTTGGTAATAGAAAAACAAAAAGATTCTTTTCTTAAAATCAGAAAATTTCTACCGAAATTTTCTTCGTTGCCCAGCCCGACCTTGCTAGGTCGCCTAGCGCTGTCGCTTGTGGATGTTTCTCGAAAAGAGTCTTTTTGTTTTTTTGTAAATAAAAAACTCCGTTCCGTGCAATTGTAAGTTGCAGGGAACGGAGCGTGAACAAATCAACATTTTCAACTTGCGACGGCTGCCATATAAGAAAGACGTGTCGCAGTTTCTTCAATGAGAGGTCCTGCTTCAAGGGCAGTAGTAAGAGAGTCCCATTCACCAGTGATGAGCATCTTCCGATGTGAGTCGGGCATGGTGCATGGAATTGCTTCCAATAGTTCTTGAGGCAACGGCACTTGCCCGATTTCCTCGATGAGCATATCGTTTAGGTCAATTAACAATTCGCGACTTTGTCCGCTAAGGCAGCCTATGAGCCACTGGTGTTCGTATACGTCGATTTCGACACACATCAACCCGTTTCCAACTG
>Ga0302280_1002369_pt1 | contig 14503 bp, 6 predicted proteins | sample III_Fen_E1_1_FD_198771 | JGI IMG/M metagenome (GOLD analysis project Ga0302280, IMG submission 198771) | Peat permafrost microbial communities from Stordalen Mire near Abisko, Sweden - III_Fen_E1_1 | ecosystem: Environmental > Terrestrial > Soil > Wetlands > Permafrost | place: Sweden: Abisko...
GTTTTACGACGGAAGGACTAACTCTTTGAGAAAGAATTCTTCTTGCGAAATTCAATGATTTCCGACTTTGTCAACACCTATAAACACGATTCTAGGTACCCGCTCCTCCTCCAAATGTCTTTGGGTTTGACATACGCATTTACTTGCTGATTTTTTGACTGACGTAGATTGCCTTCGTTGTGCCATATCACAAGACCCATCAACAACAAATTCTATGCCCTTTCCTTTTCTTGCTGAGATTGATTCTATCTGTCTCGGATTTGATAAATCAATTTAGATTCAATGGGAGAAATTCCGTTTTTAGCAGCCTCTACGACCCGTTAGTCTGCTATTAGCAATTCTCCATTTTACTCGGTAATGATCTGCATTTGTTTCATGAGTTTGAGACAAGAGACTATCCTCTCATTGCTTTTGTCGATAAGTGCACTAAGTCCACAGTCGATCATTTTCATCAAATAAGTCGATATTTCTTTTGCCTCATTAATTGGGTGACGGTTGGCTACTATGGGTGACTGCAAGCAAACATACCGTCCGCATCTGTTGACTGCTACTTGTGCCATACGTCTCCCTTTCTCAACTTCAGTGCAGAATCCTGATATAGAAACATAAGTTTATTGTTCATAGTCGAACTTAAACTTTACATCTCTGCCATAGTCAATAACGAGGATGACGTTGGAATAGTCGTAGTTCCATTTTTTTAGTTGTCTCGTCCCTTCAACAACAAAAACTTTGCCTTTTTTATCAGAGAGACCACTTTGATTGGGCTTGGTTACAATGTGGATTTGATTCTTCACCTTTAACTTAAATAATTACTCTTGAAGCTGACGTACGTACATATCCGAAGTACAAAAAACAACCACGTCTTGTCTTTAGGGATGGTTTAAATCCTAAGCCAAAAATTAGATGAGTCGTTGCAGCAGTCCTTCTTCCTATCTTTCCACAATTAAGTCCAGTGGGTGCTACGGCCAAATTTGAAGAGGAACAAAGTATTTACAGTTGGCTAATTTTAGCAAAGTCTCTATTTCCTGGTCTTGCAGATGACTATGGTAAATGTAAGTTTGCTCCAAATTGAGCTGCGCTTGGCAAGTCTGTATGAGTAGAGGAGAGTAATCGACTGGACTTAGCCCAAAAGCATCAAAGATCAATATATCACCGATACTGAGGGGTAAAGGCTTCTTACTCCAATGAGTTATCTGATGGAGGATCACGCCCTCCTTAGCTAGCTATTATCGCATGAATGATAGTTTATCTATTTCGCAAGGGTCTGCCAGTAAATGTCCAGCCGCTAGCAAGGATTTATCCGCAATAACAAGATGTACTTGTTTTCTAGTAGTTCTGGCTAAGAACAAAGCGAGTAAAGGACTCTGAGAAGAAGATTGGAGGTGACTGATAGTACATCTTCCTTATTGGAGCTAAATGATTTGCTGACAGTAAGTTAGTAGGCAAGTTAAGTACTTTACAGGATTGGTAACTATTCTCTCGAGGAGAGGAAGGTTGGAGTTCTTTCGATGTAGGAGGAGCAGCGCATTGATGAGGTCGAGTTGACTGTGTTCCAGATTATGGAATTGAAACTCCTGAAATGACTCGTTCTCAAAGTGACGCGGCCTGCCTCGTTTGTTGAGGCAGTCTTGCTGTAGATGAGTGAGTGAATCAATCAATACAGAAACCTTGTTCTACATAAATATCTTATTATAAACTCTTGGTTCAACAGCAATATGAATTTTTTATCTGAATAATTACTTGATAGCTTTTAAGGTTGTCTCCGTGATGTGACGTGAGATGAGCTTCTCTTAAGAATTAGATTGAAAAAATAAAAAGAGTCACTATTAATGTAGATTCTTATTGAATAAATTGCAAATAAATTGAATAATCTATTCAAATAGTCATTCCCTCCCGAATATGATAAAATGATAAATATAATGGTGGTAAAAAGTAAATACTTCGAATATGTGTTCATAGTTATCATAAATTACATATTTAGTCTCCAATATTTTAATATCATCAAGATGAATTTTTCAGGAAATTAAAAATATTCATCAAACACAATCAATCAGATACGATCATTGATGTTCTTCTCTTTAAGACCATTGAACGTGTGGGTCAGGAAATAGAATAAAGTTCCTGCTTTAAAATTGTTTAGCACTGATGAATAAAGCTCCTTTTACAAAGAATATTCGGCAGGATTATAATACTGAGGCTACCAAATTGTGCCGCATGAGTTGGAGTATAGCGACCGAATATTAAGTTAAGATTATCCATAGCGATATAAGAGTCCTCCGGTTTCAATTTTAAAGAAAAGACATTCACTTTGATGTTCGATTCTGAAATGTCTTTCAAATTTATCGCAGCGTTCACAGTATGTCTTTTTGCATACTATACAAATACAGATATGAGCCTATTTAAAAGACTTCTGGCATTCGTGAACCATCTTATCCCGCAGGGTTAGCAGCTCTCTGGCGGTCTGAGGAGGATTAAGAAACTTAAAAATATTAAGAAAACTTTATTGCTTGGGCAATGATTATAGGGAATTTCTTAAAGTTGAGCATTTTGTAAGTGAAGAAATTATTTTATCAGTTACCCTCATCATATACTATATCTGATCTCCTGTCATGAATGCATTTAGTTGATTCACTGCCTCATTTATGGATGATAATTACACCTTTTCGCTCTTCATGTTTTCAATGAAAATGGTGGATATACAATTGATATAATTTTGATAATCGAATTTATGCTTACTTATCGTAGTAAGGGGAGATTGATTGGCAACAAAGTGATCATCCTCATATGATGTCTCCAAGATACTATAACTGCTTTTTATTAAACCAAAAATACTTCTATAGAGTTTGATTTGCTTTTAGGTTAGATTTATAGTTGATTCCATATTGATCAGAATTAAATAACCAAAATATTTCAGTCCTTCGAAGTACATTTATTTTGGCTGAGATTTTTTGAGCAAACTCATTGTCACTTACATCTGATGATTTACCTTGGATAGAAAGCAGTCATCAGTATTGTCCTCCATTGGGAACACAGTGTTGCAAGCAGCTTTGCATAGAGGGCAAAAGACAGGATCACTACTCTTCGTGAGTTAAATAAAGCAGTCATAATGGACTGTGTGTAGACAGCTGTTGAATATATAATGATCTTCCTCTATATTGAGAATATTAAACAGTAAGTTTGTGCTTTTTAGTTTCCCCATGTAGCAGAGTTCATTTCTATTTGTGCCTTCCCGACAAATCAGGCAATTATCTTGAGTGCTGTCTTAAATTGGCTGATCGAAGTGGGAAAGAGTTCGTTATTGATTCACCTGAATTTGTTTCAATTTTGATGCCTTTTTCAGTTTGAGGAGCTCTCTCCTTTTCGAAGTTTCAGGATTTGTATTTTCCTTTTTTATTGAAGCCTCTTTGCCTTGCCTACCCATCATATTTTGAATTTAATCAATATCGATCTTTGTTGTTGTCCTTCCTTCGATATTCAATTCCATACAAACTCCATTTGCTTTGATAAGGCACTGTTTCATGATTTAATCCATGATTCTATTCAAACTTTGCTCTCCAATAAATGTCTCGAGTGATCTGGTAAGCAAGATAAGTTCTTTAATTAAAATTGCAAAATCATTCTAATTTAAACTAATAGTTTAGAGTTGTTACAACAGCAGCGATTATAGGAAGGGTCTGCTCACTAAATATTGTACCATCATCCTCTATTTTTCAGTAAATGCCTTCTGGTTGAATTTTACTTATGAGTTTGTAACGACCTTATTCAAATTCGTCTTAAGTAAACTTACGAAAAATTAAGTGCAAAGCGAATCACTGCAACCCCCAGATCTTAAATCGGATAGAAACGTGATTTTTTTATTGCTCGTAGAGGATAGGCAAAGATTCTCCACAGATTTTTATAGCATTCCTCCAAAAAATAAATTTTTGATACTTTACAACTCTTTTGAAGACATATCTCCTATTTTTATAAACAATTGAGTCAGTATGTCTTTGGATTGTACTAAAGTCGGTTTAACTCCCATAAAACTCTGTATAACCATTTCGATTCGCGGAGAGAGGCTAATTTAGACCAGAATTTTGATGATATTGTTCCACTTTCGTACTATCTCCTTTGACTATTAATCTGCGAGTTATTTATTAGCATTGTGAACTTATTTTTAATATAGTTCGGTGATGATGGCCTGAAAATATCCTTCTGACATTAGGGCAATAATTTTGATTCCCAAATAGTCAATTACCAATACTTGACTTTCTTCCTTGGTGTATATCGGCAGATAGTTATCGAAATAGGTTGTTCTGTTTAAATTGGCTGCAAACTCACCCAAACAATTGATAAAGGTCACTCCCAACTGATTTATAAACTCATACAAACGGTTTATCGATATCCTTAAAATTTAAGCGAGTTAATGCCAATTTACTTTCTCCATGTCGAAGTTAAAGTACTTATAGACAAGCAGTACAAATATTCGTTGAGGAGCAAGGACAATCTTATTTTTTTAGAAACGGTACATCAGTACCATTCTATAGTAATTACGAAGCATGATTTTCAAAACAAACTGCTTTTGCTTACTTATTATAGCTATCAATAGTTTATAATATTTGTACTCTTCCTCAATATGCATGCCCACGACAGTTATGATATGTTAATCTTGTTCCTCACACTTGCTATGTATTAGATCTAGCAAGGGAAACGCTATATATCCTTTCAGCATTATAGGTTTCAGGAAGGCAGAGGTTGCTGCCCGTGAAAGAGTTGTGGCTGCATAAAACAGATGTTAATAGTAATTTTTAACGTTATATCCCAACCAATAAGGCACAAAGGGAATCCAATTGCTTAGCATAACTTTTTATACTAGCTAAGAATCTGATAAAAGCTGATAGTAAAGATCTGAGTATATTGAAGACTCAAATCCTTATACTTTAGAGTACATCTTTAGAAAAATTGGCAACATTTGTTCTCTAAATTCTTGTAGAACTAACAAATCCATAAAGAGGTTTAGAATCTTTTTCTTTAGTTGATCTTTGGAAACTTTCTATAAGAGATTGCAAATACTAGGCTATAAAGGACTGTCAAATAATAAGGAAGTTGTTAACTGCATATAGTACAGTGATGATTGATTAAGATGCAGCAGATAGTCGATGAGGGGCTCTAGAATACGTTTTTAGTGCAGCGAGGATCGAGACCCTAGCAATTGATACCATAAGGACAAAAATGGATTTGAATATGCATCTTATAATTGCAGTGCCCAGGATAACATTTGACCCATGATTCGGTCAAACCTGATTGCGGCTTATTGACTTATGTTTTGCTTAATTTATATTCCTGTATGATTTTTGCAAAAATGTTAAGATTTCATAACAGCTTTATGCCCACAGTCGCAGACCCCATCCTCATTAATCTATCTATAGCGGTGTCCCTTATGTGAACCATTCCAGAAGCAGTCCTTGCATATGAGCAGACCATTGTGAATAGCGCAATCAAAGCATATATAACCTATATCGTCATCATTTTACTTATTTCCTTTTTTGTTATTCTTTTATTGCAAAGGGGTAAGGGTGCAATCTGCAACTAGAAAGGAAGAATTTGGTCCAACTTTACAACTTTAGCCCGCTCATTGAACAAACAATTATATATAACCTTTGTTTCTTGATCAAGTAAGTTGACATTTTGCTGAATTTTCGATCGAGAGAAAGACACTATTTCAAATTTTCTCTCCTAACCCTCACTATCGTTCCTCCTCCTAAAATTCATCATACTTAATTCTTATTACTTTTTAATTAATAGCAAGTTCAAACAAAAAATAGATAAAATTATACTTATTTTAATATCATTAATAAAAAAATACAAAAACAATCATATCGAGAAATATATTTTTTTTTCCCTTTTGCCTATTTCTTATCGTCACTACTATTTTTTTATTTTCAAAACACGCTAGAGTCTTATATATACTTCTAAGCTATCGTGATGAATTAGGAATAGTGTGGATAATGCCGGAAACCATACACGGACAGGTGTCGCGCTCGAGTCTACTGTCGAATACATCAGTCTGACTGTTTTCAATGCCTTTCGTGTGAGGCCGAAGCTGTGAGTGAAGAACTTATTAAGTCTCTTAATCCCTGCTCTATCTGTAAACGGCTCTGCCACCCAAACGAATCTTATTTTTAAATAAACTGCGGAGGTTATCTTTGCCGTTACTAATTTTTAAGGATGGACTTAAAGACTGAGTAGGTTTAGCTACCCTGTAAACATAAATAAATGCTGGAACAAATAGTTGCCTTCATGAGCTCATTCTGCTTTCATTGTGGGCGATTTCTACAAAAATATGAACTGAATCAACTCAACCTGTGCCATCTTTGCGACAAATAAAATGAAGTGAAGAGTGTGTACCATTAATAAATAGAGCATCAAGATGTACTTGTCGTTTAGAATACTACCAACCTCACTTGCGTCATCTAGTTACTCACTAAAGATTTATAGTAGATAAAAGAACGGTTAGCGATATCCTAACTCACTAGAAAACAAATTAAAAAATTTGTTTTTAGTGAAGGTAGAGATCAAGATTGTTTGGTATGTTTGCAAAACTTTCATTTGGATGACCGCCGACCAATGATGATATGCTTACAACAACATCTCCTATGTGAGGTATGCCTCAAAGAGTCAACTTTGGTCGTTTGCCCCTTATGCCGTTAGACGATCAACAAAGATAAAGTAATCGTTAGCAGATAACGCCTTCAAACCTTAGAAATAGAGAAATTGTTAGCAGAAAAGTATGCTCAGAAGGTAGAAGCTTTTAAAGAAGCAGGTAAATCATAATAAGATATACCGGAAGCAAATAACTTAATACATATGTAAACTCAGACAGAAGTTGAAAATAGGCCGATCTAAAAGTAGTTTTCTTGGCCTCCAATGCCAGTTAAACGAAGAGGCAGGGAGTTAAAGCGAGTATTGCCCGAGCAATGCTAGCCTGAAGCGACCTTACTTTGCCGTAAAAAAAGAAAATAGTGATTACCTAATCCACTCCCTTCACTTGATTCAAATATCCTTATAATTCATCCCCGTTATTGATGGATAAACATTATTTATCAAAGGCATTTTTTTCGTAGATACCTTTCTAAAATAGATAAAATTCCCCTCCGGAGTTTTCATATTAAATGATAATTAGAACAATATGATAATAAATCAATTAATTGATGAAGTTGAATCATTTATGATTACTCTGATGAGATTTACGAGCATTCTCCTAAAAAGAGTAAAAGAATGGCTTTAGTTTTTAGCCTTAGGGAGTTTATAACAATTTGGATTGCCCCCAATATTTTATATCCGTACCTTTGCCTAAAAGGAACTCGGCAACTTAGTTAGTAAACGTGTTGCAGTTACAGTTGATAATGTCATATGTCTCCTTGTTATACTTAAACGTCAACTCCTGAAGGTAGTCCTCAAATACTTCTTTTGGTATCTCCGTCTCTCCAAGTTCAATCTTTTAAATGAATTGCCCATACCAAAAAGAGGGGTCTTGAGGTTTATTGTTTTAAATTGTAAAAAAGAAGTAGTACTATCGGCCGTATATGCCTAGTGAGGTGTGATAAATAGCCTAAATTTATCTTTGAATGATTAATGGACCTAGAGTCTTGGCCATGCCAGAGCTGAGATCATAGACAAAGAGCGTAACTTTCTAACTCATCAAAAATATTGCAAATCTTCATTTGTAACTTTATCTAAATCCAAATATAAGAAAGTCTTAAATAATTGAGAACAATACAAATCTCTAATTGAAATAGAACATTAATAATAATTTTGTTGATATTTCTCCAATAATCTTTTATCTATTCAAACGTTTATAGTTCTTTTAAATTTTTAATTGTTTTGTTAAAACTTCAGTTTACGGTTCCTTCAGAATGGTTATTTTTACCTATTTTTTAAGATACAAATAATTATTTTACTCACAGATTAAATTCGAAAATAAATGCCCTTGGGAAACGTTTCATGAGACAGTGCGTTGGAGTAAATGATTTCATACATCTTTATTTTTGTAACTTTTTTTGACCACAATTATTGAAAATTTCATCATTGATTGACGATAAAATTAGATAATTGATTTATATCCCTTCTTACATCCCCATTAGGATTATCGAATTTAGCCATGATCAAGAAACCATTATTTTCCAATAGTAATAAATAATATTGATGAAACTAAAATATTTTATCAATGATCCTTAAAATAACTATCGATTTGTAATCCATAACAGTTATAGATGAATGTTTGTGGGGAAAAAATATTATGTTTATTTGTAACAGTTTTAAGGGTTACATCGACACTATAAATACGGGTAATTTTAAATCAATTTTAATCATATTGCCATGAAGGCTATTGCTTTTCTATCGCTAATTATTGTGTTCATCACTGCTAATGCTTAGTCATTGCCTCCCACCTGTCAGCTTTATCACTCCTGTCCTTTTGGATATTATTTTAATCTGGTGACCTGCAGTTGTCAAATGCGGAGTGAGGTTAACTTGTCCTAAAAATAAAATTTTCAACACTGCCACTTGTATTTGCGAAAAAGCTACCCCATGTGATGCGCCTCCTTCGGGGTGTCCTACAGGTGAAAAATATAACCTTTTGACTTGCTCCTGTGTTAATCCTGGAACCAAACCATCCGGCTCTAATTCATCGACTCCTTGATCATGATCTGCATTAATTTCACTCAAATATTCATACTCATTTAATATATATTCACTAATATCGTATGAAAGAAAATCGACTTCCTTTTGAATAAGTAGAAGTTGAATTCAATTTATGAGAGAATTTATTGTTTAAATTCGAGTGCTTGGCTTGAATTCCACTGAATACATTTAGGATTTCCCTTCAATTTGTTATGATGTTTTCCAGCACACAAAAGTACTCATTTAAATAGCATATTTTATAAAAATTTAACGATATTTGGGATGATCAACAATAGTAGCATTCCATTTCATTATCATATTGAACATTCAAGAACCTCAATAAAATTCAATGAAATTCTTCGATATAGATCTTTGCTAAAGTTTACCATCAATGCTAAATAATTCACGAAAGACCAACACGATTTCATTCCAATGATTTTTTAATAAAAATAATTATTGAAAACAGCTTACTGGCGAAAGTGAAATCCAGTGATTTCGTACTATAATTAATGGTTAATTGTTAATTTCATATAGCTACTAATGAAAATCATCATTGCTCTTACATTCCTCCTTGCCCTGACAGTTTCGCAGGTTACTGTGACCGCTGTTCCTCCCACTGCGGTCAATGCAAATGTAACCCTGATCTATCACTGCAATCTCATTAAGGCATGCTCAGCAAATCAATATTTCAATTCAGGTCTCTGCCAGTGTGTATGTTCGCACACATTGACCTGCCTCTCAAATCAAGTTTTTAACACTTCAACATGTCTCTGCCAGCCAAAATTATGTGTCCAGACAGTGATGTGCATACTTGGAGATTACTTTAACATAACTTTATGTAAATGTGTACCTACTCCTTGTGTTCAAACTGTTCTCTGCATAATTGGTGACATTTTCAACTCTACTCTCTGTCAATGCGTTCCCAAAACATGTGTACAGACAGTTATGTGCATTATTGGAGATGTCTTCAACTCTACTCTCTGCCAGTGCGTTCTCAATACATGCGTACAGAATATGGCCTGCATCATTGGAGACTACTTCGACAATACTCTCTGCCAATGTGTGCCTCTTCCGATAATATGTCCAATGCTAGCTTGCCCCGCCAATGAAGTATTCAACCAAGCGTCTTGTGGCTGCACTCCCATAATTGTGCCTGTTCCCATCCCCGCTCCTGTTCCCCTCCCCACTCCATGATATTTTATCAATATCTTGCTTAAGATTTGTCATGGATCTATATCAATATAGCCAGTTATAGTCATGTTAATTCATCAAATTCAACGATGTTTAATCGCCCTTCAATCAATTGTAAAGCTGCTTTACAATTACAATTAGACTACTCATCATCATTAGTATATTTCTAAATATTTATTTATTAATTAGATTTGATGCAGACCATCATGGATTCCAAATGTAGTCAATAAAAGCATGCCAATCCTTAGTACCGCACAATAATGGAACCGTCACATTTCCATAAATTTGCTTAACTACAGGAGCTTTCCATCCTCCAAAAGGAACAAAATCATCAAATGATTAAACTGAATGGACTTGTCCAGTGCTATCGTAGTTGGCATACCATAGAGGAGCATTTGTATCTGTTGCGAAAGTATCACAGCTGCTTCCAAAGAATTGTCTCCAAATACGAGCTGTAGAAAATATACAAGGAGTCCAAACATTATTCCAATTCACAACAGCCCCAGCAGCTTCTTTTAAGAAATTACAGTTATCTGATTGGCTATAGCCCTCCCATGAGCATTCTGGATTACTGCTTGGCTCAACTTTAATAAAAATATAAGCATCAGAGGCAAATACTCCATTATTATCCATTACTGTCACTATTGGGGCCACGATTTCAGTATTGACTAAATTTATCTGAGAGGTCGCATTAATTCCGCGGCAGATTTCCATGTAGATGTCAATTCCATATCCAGCAGTAAGTGCATTTGTTAATGTCTTGAGAGCATTTGGGTCTATTCCTGGAGGTGATTGTGAGTTTTGATAAACCCGAATAATGGCAAAAGGTACATCATTAATTATTCCGCTTTTGGGGAGACATTTAAAGGCAGATGTTGTAAAAGGACCAACAATAGCAAAGCCAATAAAACTATAGCAAGACCAAACAAGCAGTCCCATCACTAGAAATAAGTGGAAGTTTTGCATTGAGAAATTATTATTAATCTTATTTTACTCTAAGGACTTATAGAACATTTGCTAAAATGGATGTTCAATAAAGAAATTATAATTTATTTGATCATATTCTGCCAGCAAACTGCTCATAGACTCCTTCAATCCATTCACATGTTGCAACAGACAAAAATATATAAAATTTTATTCTAGTGTCCATCGATAAATACCAAAATTATATCATTTTCCTTTCAATTTTATATATGAGTGTAAGATGTATAAAATTGGCTTCTCTTTGATAAAATGAAGTCTCCGTCATTTTTATCTCATATATTGACAAGTCTGCGCAAAAATCACCTTCAATGACTTCAAATTCATACATTCAGCCTAAATCTTCAGGAAAATGCAGAATCATAAACAAAAATATAATTGGACCTTTTTTTAAAAAATCCATACTAAGGATGTTTTAGTACAATCTTATTGAAATATAAAACATAAAAAGTAAAAAATAATAAATAAATAAATTCGTGATCAATCGTTTGGGTTTTGATTCCTCAAAGCATTTTGATGCATGGTAAAATCCCAAAACTTAAATTGCAGCTTTTTATTTATCAATCCGATATTAACTGCAAATAAAATACAAATCAAGGGTATCTCTATAATTTTGAAGATTGACAGAGAGTGAAGATGTCAACTTCGTCGATGCCTTTAATTTTCTTTCGCAATTTTTACACTTACCATGTTCAACTACCGGATGTGTGTTTTTTTATCCATTATATTCGAGTTATTAGATATTGACAAGGATATCAATATTATGTCAATCCTGTGTCGTGCTCCTTCTCTTGGTTGTTATTGATATACAAAAAGGATTTTATTTCAGTTTTAAATGTAATTTTTTGAACCAAAATCCCATTCTAAAATAAATATATATCAGTCATTATTTATAGAATGATTTAACTCACTAAACTGGAGGGAGTATAATACCAGATAGTAATACTTTAGCCATGCAGAACTGTTTCGAGTGGATCAATACTGATACATCCCTATCTGAATTCAAATATCATTTCATTCTTCGACGCGTCCATATTCCCAAACTGCAGTTCGCAGATTTCGCCACCTCCATCTACCGCGGATTTCGCACGCCTTTAGTCGGGCCACAATCAATCTATATAGTACAGATAATGGAGGCATACGATACCTCATTCTATGATTTCGCGGTCGGGTTTAGAAAGAATTCGGACGCCATTGCAGTTTATAAAAACACCAAGAAGTTTTATACACCAACAAAAGAATCAGAAATTGAACTTGCCGAGGCCTTTAAGATATACCTCGATGCACTCGTGCCGCAGTAGACTCCGAAAAAAGAGCAGAGGATCGAGAAATCCTCTTGGCAGAGGACTGAATCCAGAGATGATGACGATAGTCGCAGCCGTCGAAGGGACAACTTATCATCTCGGCGATCTGTATCCCGCTCTCGTTCCAGAGACAACAGGAAGGACGATAACTCAAAGTTTTATTTAGCTTTGCTTCCCTTTGAAATTAGACGCGAGAGAGTACAGCAAAAGATAGCAGAGTATGCCTCTTGCGCGGAACAGGACATAATTATTGAAGAGGAACGTTCGGAGTTTCCCTACATGACAGTCACCATAAAATAGGGAGGATTCGACTACTCTAATTTCTACAAATGCATTCCTTAATGCTTGTTGATTCGAGATTAAGAGACCTATGACAGCAGTGTGCGTTCATAGGTGCGCAAACATCAAATCCGGGCAATCAAGCTGGGCGTTTATCGTCCTACTGAAGACAGTTTCCTTGAATTGGCTCACTGGCTGGTGGGATGTCGTGGTGATATAAAGGTGCTGCATATCCTCTTCCAGGATAGTTCCTTCCTGATAACAGTATGCAATAGAATAAACGTGCGTGAGTTGAGACTGCCAGGGTGGAAATTCTAGCTGGTGCATCATACTCCTCGAATGACTCCTTCCCTGCAGGATCGATGGTTTGTTTTCATCAACAAATACTATGAGAGCTACTTCAGAATTCCAGTTTAACCATGATTTAGATCATTTTATATTTACGGCATGTATGATTGAAGGAAACAATACTTATCCATGATGATCGTAAAGCTTAATAATCTTTTCAAAAATAGACTATCTTTCCGCAGCCATTGAAATTATCACTGTAAGATACTTATCGCCATGATTTCATATAAATCATAAATGTACGACGACGATATGGAAAATTAAGAAGAGGAGTACCCCTCCACCTTCGAGATCATGATCAACGAAGACTGCATGGTCTCTTCCTATGTGCTGTACCCCCCTCTCACTCAGGGAATAGCAAAAGATTAAATTTCCCCACGTCGATCTGGTCGTTGATCAGCATGGCATCAACAAGCTGTCAGATCCCACCAAACAGTTTGACCGCATTCAGATCTAACCCAAGCTCATTAAGGTACTTATTCACTTATTAAGGAAATGGAGGTGCTAGGGAAAGGCAGTGCTGGGTAAGTGAGGAGGGCAGTCTACGAACTCAATGGAAAGCAGTACATTTTTGCAGTCAAGAGTATCAACGCTACCCAGCAGTAGCATCGCAAGCAGTTACTGAATGATCTGAGGGCCTACCTCTCAGGAGGATTTTCCTAATACCTCATCTAATTCTACACGTGTTTCTTTCACGATGGACTTGTAAAGCAAGTAATCGAGTACATGGACATGGGTGCCCTGCGTAACTTGATTCAATTAGTCGCTAACAAGAAGATATCTCTATCTGAGGATGAGTTAGCAGCCATCACTTTTAAGGTAGTTACAAATATAATAAAGATACTCAAAGGCTTGGAGTACATACATAACGCAAGACATTCCATCCATAGAGATATAAAGCCAGAAAATATTCTACTTAACTCGAAGGGAGATGTAAAGATCACTGATTTTGGAGTCAGCAAATGTATTGAAAATTCTACAGGAAGGTCAGTTGTTGGCACTGTCACCTATATGTACTCTATAGATTATTCAGGAGCCCATAAAGATTATCTCTCAGCAAGGAATCCTACACTTATAAGTGTGATATTTGGAGTCTAGGGCTCATACTTTACGAGCTGGCAACCGGTCGCCCTATCCCTTACTCCGAGTCACCAGGCGGAAAGATCAACTACTTCAAAGTAAGTCAAAAGATATTGAACGACTACCCTCCAGAATTGCCGGCCAACCAGTTTTCAGATGAGATATGCGATTTCTTAAAAAGGTGGTACTTTTAGAATGATACAGCCTCAATAAAAACGAGGAAGAGAGGTCTTCAGCCCAAAGTCTGTTGACGCACACATGGATAAAGTAAAGAGCCAGCAAGGGTAACCTCAAGTAACTGGTTGAACGTGTTCAGAAGATACCTTGATCTCGTGATTTATAGCTGATTGTGACATTATTTTAGGCATACCTTGCTGTTAACTAAATTATGATAAGAAAAGAAATCATTTGATTGTTTGATTATTAGGCTAGACTTTATAGTGTGAGAGATTTCGACTATAGCAATAAAATTATAGAAATCAGGGAGAGGGCAACTCTTCTTTGCTGTTCCTTGGCAGACTATTACTACTTCGAGATAGTATGGAGTTCGATATCCTCCGCTGTATCGCGTCACTATGATCCTCATCATCGTCATCCTCGTTGATAAGCGTTTGCAACTAAGTTAGTAGTGAATTACCAAATGTAAATCTGAGCTTTTT
>Ga0302280_1002370_pt1 | contig 14499 bp, 5 predicted proteins | sample III_Fen_E1_1_FD_198771 | JGI IMG/M metagenome (GOLD analysis project Ga0302280, IMG submission 198771) | Peat permafrost microbial communities from Stordalen Mire near Abisko, Sweden - III_Fen_E1_1 | ecosystem: Environmental > Terrestrial > Soil > Wetlands > Permafrost | place: Sweden: Abisko...
TAAATCCATGATAATATTGATAAAAGCCATTCTCCTTAAATTGTTAATACTTATACTCGAAGCAAAAGCTAAACCAACTCATATAATAGAATTAATTACACTTAAACTTTCCATAAGGAGGCAACGCATGGAAAGATTAAGAGAAAAGATGACATTATTGAAAAGAAGAGGAATTCTAAGACTAAATTTGAGAATGGCAGCTTCAAGGAAGCAATAAAGCTGAGATATCAGAAAAAAATACAGCAGATAATAGAAAAACTGAATTGTCTGAATAACAGTAATATACATATGTACGATGTACTTTCGTCGACTAGCCTCATCCATCACACCATTCAGCCAAATTGGAGCTATTCAGTTCAGAATAAATAAGTAAAAATTGAAAAAAGGAAGTCCCTTCATAACGAAAATTAGTTCATGGAAGGGAATAATACCATCAATTGCGATTCCTTAATAAACATAAGATAAGATAGTTTAAACAAATAAGCAACGTCTAGTATTGATGATTTCCAATCGCACATGAGATCAAAGACTATTGGTTATTAGAAGGAATACTCACAAATTTTTGGGTGATTTATATTTTTTTGAATATATCATGAAAAGATGAAACACAGTTGAAAATCAAATTTGTTATTGTTTTCTATTCTATCTTATCAACATAAGAATGATAAATTGAAGTGAACAGACTTAAGACAACACAAAATATACTCGAAAATTAAATGATATATATTGAGAGATGAATGTTGACTGAATAGAAAATGCAAACTGTTCGAATTGATTATAATTAATAACAGAATTAATTATAAGCAGGGCCTTGATATATCAACAATCAATTCTCTATTCTATTAGAAATAAATAATTCAAGGGATATATTAAATCAAATTAAATTATTAAATAATATTGAAACCGGAGTAAATAAAGATTTATCATAACTCCACCTGTAGTTAAGAAGAAAAATAGTATATAAAAGAACAGGGCAGCATTTGTCTTCTAAAAAAGGACACATCATAAATACCAAAATTTTAAAATAGTGACATTTTGATTGAGGTATTTAATCTTTGTAATTTTTACTCTTCTACTAACCAAAATATCAATAAATTTTTGGTATAAAAAATGAAGGGATGCTTTGGCTATGTATAGTCTGTATTCCAATTAAAATAAATCATGTTAAGGATTAAGTATCGAAAGGAATAAAGTAAATATTTTTATAAATGTCCTTTCGTATTTTAAGCAACTGTAATCCAATATAAAAATTTATACTTCAAAAATTGTAATTTAACAAATAAAGGCTAAATGAATATTTATTATTATAAGTAGTATAAATACATTTTCAATCGGCGATCATTCATATGGATTTATTTGTACTACTTTATTTTGGATCTTGTTTTTATTCTCACCATTCAACTTATTTTCGTTAATTTTTATTGATTCTTGTTTGTTCAATACATCCTTCTCAAGCAATTGAAGATTTTTGTTCAACTCAATAATTTATTTATTTTTCTGCAGTAATGTTGTTTAAGTTTCTTTATATTTTTGTTTTGTTTATCTTAAGTTATTATCATTTGTTATTAGTTTTCCGTTTTGGTCCTGAAGATTGGCCCTCAAAGACTATTAAAGAGCCGTAGTTCTCTTCAATTTTCCGTTAGTCGTATTTTTTTCATTCTATTTTTGAGTGGTATTTGATTCTTTTTAATTTTTATCTCTCTTTTCCCATGTCAAGGCACTGGTATTTGAGTTAATCTCCAGCATTTTCTGATAGACTAAATATTGAAATCCATCAACTTTTCCCTTTGCTGTAGATATTGAGGCTTTTTTATTTCCAAGTTGAGTTCTCAGTAAATTTAATCTATTTTGCAAATTTTATCTCTATTTAGGGTTTTTTATTTTATTTAGCTGTTCCTGTAGTATTGAGATTTCAGCCTCAAGGTTTTTAACTTCCTCTTATAATCCTTTGATTTCAGCTTAAAGACTCATGACTAATCTTTGAAGTTCAGTTAAGTCAGTGTTGCCTTGATCAATCTTCTGCTTAAGATCAATAATCTCATCTTAAATCTTTCTAATCTTTGCTTGGAGGTCGTTTATTTGATTTTAAATTGCTTCTAAACAAGATTCTAACTCTCCCTTCTCCAGGATTTTTCCATTAATCTATGCTTGAAAGAGATTAATAGCCATTTATATTCTTTGCCTTTCAACTTTTAAGGCTTCTTCTGCTTCTTAGAGTTGGTCAAGCAATAAATTGAGTTGATCAATCTCATTTTGGGTCAGCACAAGTTTGTCTTTCAATTCTTTAATTTGTTCATTAATCTTTGCAATCTATGCCTCTAGTTTGGTAATTTCCCCTTTCCAATACTCGAATGCTGGCATGTTCTTTTAATATTTATGTATAATAATATTGTGTATTTATAGGGAAGTTTGGAAATATTTTTTTTTACCAAGAGTTATAATATCTTAATTCATAAAAACAATTAGTGATGAGTTTAATTATAAAAATCTTTTCATGGACTTAAACAAAAATAAATTATGTTCAGATCTCATTCAAAAGCTGACCAATAGCTATGCTGAGGTTCTAACATTGTGGGATTAAAAAAAGAAAGTTGGTGCAGCAAAATTTTCATTATTTTTAATTGGTTTAATGGGCAATGAAAACTATTCCTCTCTCTGCGCAGATCATATTTTTAAAAGTCCTCTGAAAACATTCTTAGAGAATATTGAAAATAAACCAACTTAAACAAAGTATCAAGAATATGTGAAAACACTCAAATAGGCTCTGATTGAGCGAAAATTATTGTTAGAGGAGAACAATTAAAATGGTAAACAACCCATTAAAGGCTAAAACATAATTGTTACTATCTTATACAACATCAAAAATATGCAAATGTAATATGCTTATTAATAAATTAAATTGAGAAATTAGCTTTAGAAATTTGTGAAAGTGGAGCTTTAAAAGGTAAACTTCAACATCATCTCCTAAACAAAATCCTTAATAGTTCTGAAAAATATTCAATAAGTAAAAGATGATTATACTGAAATATATATTTTTGATCCATTTTTCAATTCCATCAAAATAAACATATCCAAAACAGATAACACACCATTTAAAGGATAATTTTTTATTAAAAGTCGATAAATTACAAAGTTTTAGTATATTCCCGATTAAGATCCAGCCAAGTGGAAAAAATAATCTGATTTTAATTTGAATGATCCCGTAAAAAATTTAGTTCATTATATCATCTAGAAGGAAAATGGTTCACTTTCAGATTAAAAGGAAATTCTTGATAAATTTTAACATCAGAGGATTGAGTTTATAAAGGATCTTTCAATTAATATTCTATAAACACTCAAATACTTAGAAAGACAAAAGTGGTCAAATTAAATTGAAGCACAGCTGAAGAAAATCAATAGTCTAGAAAAATCAAAAAAGCCTAAGAATGAAAACACGTTTGATAAGTAAAAATTAAAAAAAATATAATGCTTTCGCCGTGGAGTTTCGCATAAAATTCTCAGATATTTATTCTATATGACTCATAATTAAAATTATGAAGGTCTTACTATCTTAAACAAAAAAATTCCTATGCTTAATCCTTAATTGGTAAAAGATGCTATCTCCATAGTTAAAAATTAATTGCAAATTAAAAATCTTTTCGAAGAGATATAAAAAGATTTTCGAGCTTTCTATATTACTGATACACAAAAAATTTAAAAAGATACGAAAAAACTTGGAACTCCTAATGGAATACTCTTTTATGGGCCTCCTGGAACGGGAAAAACAAGACTAACTTAAGATTTAGCTGAACTTATGGGCATGCATCCTGTTAGCATTGGATTATCGTCCTCTTAGTTTATGAGAGAACTGGTTGGTCAGGCAAAAGGAGCGGTAAGTAGCTATCTTCGAAGACCTATAGTTTCCCCTCATCTCATTTGTTTTTTTTCAATCGATGAATTCGATGCCATTGTTGGTGATCGAAGAAAGTAACATTCTAAAAGTGGAGAGGCCACAACAATGTTTCTTTCGGGCCTCGGAGGAAACACAAATATACCAAATCTACTTGTCTTTGGATCAACCAATTATAAAAAGGATATTGATGAGGCAATCATAAGAAGATTTACTCCCAATTATTATGTAGGATTTCCCACTTTTGAAGATAGAATAAGAATAACTCACGACTATCTTCCAACTCTAGATTAAGCTTAACTGCTTTTTTTGGCGCAATTAACTCCAAATTTTTCAGGAGCAGCAATAAAATTGATTTGCCATAAATTAGGACTTTAAATACATAAGAAATAACAGGAAAAAATATAGGAAAAAAAGCAGGAGAAAAAACAAGATAAAAAGCAACAAATATTTTCAACTACAGAGTTGCTTAGCATTATAAAGTCTGTGGCAATACAATTAAAGATTAAATTTGGTGGTGAAACATATCCTCATCTCTATTAAAAAGTTAACAAATAGATCTCTATGAAGTTCATGAGAGAAGTTTACAATAATATGGTCATAATCGAACTAGATCGAGATGTTAAGAATAAATGCAAATTAGTCTATGCAAAGAGATAATATCAATGGAATAATAAAACAAAAACTACATATATTAATTTGAAAGAAACATAAATTAACTTGAACACGACCTAAATAATATCATCTAAGCTAATTGATTAATGGATACGGCTTTCCATAAAAAGAGAGCCTTAAAATGTTACAGTTTAGTCTGTTAACAGTCAGAAAAAGAATATTAATGCCTATTTCCGATCATATTAAGTTCCCACACTTTTAATAATTGATGTCTCGTCTAATTCACAAATTTTCTCCTCGAAATAAATATTTAAACCACAATCAAATAATCTTTATGTCATTTTCTATGTAGAAACGATGAATGGTCAACAGATATTTAAAGACAAAAGTGGTTATAAATTTTAATATAGTAATAAATAACCATCTGGTAGGTTTATCGTTGATCTTACCAAATAAAATTCACCTATAAATTATTTTTAGCTTAAACCAAGCATATACAATCCACTCAAACTATAATAGCAGCCTTTTTTACAAGTCAAAGGAATCAGCAATTCAAAAGACGCTCTTCCTGAAGTAGTTGAGTTTTTAATATCTAAGAAAGTTGATTATATTCAAATAATAGACAATCAACTTTTGACTGACAATAACGCATTTGAGTAGAAATAATATCATAAGATCATCACTGAGAAGATAGATTAAGCTAGAAATTATAGAGAATCTGGCTTAATTATCGATTTAAATAGTCTTATTTCAGTGAGCAGAAATATTTCTTATACTTAACACGGAGAAAATGTGAGCACCAGCATCAATGAGAAACCACTCTATAAATAATTATTACAATTAATGAATAAATTTGGATAGATTAAGGACAATTCCAAAAGGTGGATTGCAATCATAGTGGAGGATATTTAGCTTCTAAAAACATTAAAAAAAGATCTTAAGTGGCCAAACTCTTCTCGAGACGAAGAATAAAGATAATAGCGGTAACAAAAGGAAAAATAGGAGGCATAAAAAAAGAAGATCAGAACATGCAAAATTTGTTCTAAATTCTATACGTATGAAGAAAATAAAAAATAAAAAACTTGTAAAGTTCATTATGGATATTTAATGGATGATTAGTCATACAAGCTTCTGCCAAACTTGACTTTAAGAATTGCTAGACAATTATAATACAGAAGAAATTTTGGAAAAGATGAAAAATAAAAAACAAAATATTTGTTCTCTTGTTGCTTAGGATTTTTAGATTCTGATCCTTGCTAATAATTTCAACATTGGGGTGGAAATCCTAATTAGCCCGAATCATACAGTTCTTTAACTAAACGAAAAGAAGAAAAATTATAAATGGAAAAGTTAAGCATAGAACTGCAGACCTAAAAACATGAATATATCAAGAAATGAGTAGTGATAATATATAAATTGAATTATTCATATTCTAAGAAATCAAATATTCATGGTGCCATTATTTAGCAATTTATTTATCCTATACAAAGGATGTAAATAGGAATATCTGCCCATCTCAAACAAAAAAATCATTGGACAAATTTTAGACTAGAAATTATAGTTCAAAGGTAAAGGCTGCAAAAGATAATTGTAACTCTTTTTGCTTAATAAGTAAAAAAAACGAGGGATTTATTTCAAAAAAATTGACAAAAAATTTCGCTTCGAATCTGCAAGGAAAAAAACGACCAATCTTCATTGGTTATAAAACGTAAAAAGGTGCATTTATAGTCAAAAATATTAGTAGGCCATTCATTTGTTAGCGAAAGCATTTTAGCTAAGTAAATAAGAGTGGTAAATCTTGAAAGTAGATATTCTTTTATAGTTTGTGGCTTCCTTTCGATTTCAATTAACTTATAGCTAGCTTAAAAATATCAATTTCCTCTTAAAATCAGTAAGAACATCAGCCAAAATATTTAAAATGGAAGGAATTGAAAGGGATAAAGACAAAAAAATAGTCTTCAAAAGCCATTTAGTAAAATTAAAAGATTGAATGCACTTTAAGCAATGAGTTAACTTCAATAAAGTAAGCAAATAAAATAATATCCAAATTAAAAGAAGATAAATAAAAACAATTCCGATGAAAAGAACAATTATCTGGGATGAATAAAAAATACATTCAAAAATTTAAAAAACAAGTAAAATAATCTGAAACAATTTGCTTGAAATCAGAGTCATAATTGAGGTAGAAGCAATCATAAAATTAAAAATCGGATTTATGGAAATTTTAATAATAGTGGAGGAAAACAATGTATATTTTGCCTTTAAGATTTAAAATTCTTTGAATGGACACTGAAAAGTATTCAAGCTAAGATTTCAATAGAAATACACATTTTTGCTGGTATCAGTCTATCTAAAGCTTGCTTTGATCTATGATCTATAGGATAGCAGCGGCTCAAAAAACGAAGATGATAATAATTTCAGCAACCGCAAAAGATTGAATAATGCTGTGATTAAGCTTTCAAATAAGTGAAAAACACTTAATGGATATAAGAATTATATGTAAGCGAAACTTATTAACTGCTAATTTAAAGGATTGTTTAAATGTCTACAATAAAAGACCAAAATAAATGCATTTGAATAGTTAAATTAGTTATTTATGATTTTTTTCATTTAGCAGTTTAAAGATAATGATATAAAGTGGCGTTCAAACTCTTCAAGCGGACTATATTTAAAGACAGTTTTCTCTTTGGTCTGGATTTCAATTTTGTTATTAAAAGCAGGAATTAATATCCGGTCTAAAAAAGCTCTCTTCTATCTTTTATAATTTCTATGAAAACAAACCGAGAATTTTTTTTCAAAAAATATAGTTGCCAAGACCAATGAAAAAAATAGACGAATTTTTAAATTAAAGAATAAAATGATATTGAAGGTCTTTAATAAAGCATATTTTATGATCAAGATTGGCAGTCCATTTTAATAAAATATGAAAGCCATTGTATTTATTAACATCACTTTATGGAATATTTGATTTATTGAGATAATAGCTAGCATTTAAACTGATTTGACATCATTAAATAGCTAGTTTATTTGCTTTACTATATCTTAATGGAGAGGACTTCTCTATATTTACATCTATGGATTAAATCAACAGTCAACCTGGCTTTGTTTACACACAATGGATTTAGTCTTTTATTATCTCACATATCAACTTATCCAGTAATAGTTGTTTTAACTCCAAGAGTATGTTGTTCGTTGATGCAATTTATCTAAACCCTCTCCATTTAAAAAAATGAAAAAACTGCACTCTTGGATTGGCTGGAGATCAGTTGGATAGGAGAGAGACTTAATGGTGCTTGCCTCCAAATAAAGAAATCTCTTTAACTCAATATTCTTCAATGGATTCTGCTACTGAACCTTTCTCAACTTGACTTTGAAAACAATAAACTGATCATTGAGGCTTGTTCTAAGACAAGCTCTCCATTATTCTGAGTTTTGCGGTTCTTAATCTGTTTGATCCGCTATATTAAGGCCTTTATATTTTTAATATATAATTTAGATTAATTAAATTTTAATTTTATTGCTACTGATTCTAATCCGCAAAAACATCGACAAATTCAGTATTATTTTAAAGAACAGCTTTATCTTTCTTAAAAGGTCGTCAGGCGTGAAATTTGATATGTTGACGGGATAAATTATTACAATTACAATTATTAGAGAGGATTCCTTAAAGATTTAATTCTGAGTTTAACCTTACTCTGGTTCTAATCCTTTGTTCCTTACATTCCTCAAAAATTAATGAATATATATTTATCAGTCGATTTTGTTGTATGCTATTTTTAAATTTTTTGAAACTATAAACTTATACTAAAATTAATGCCAAATAAGCTAATATTTTATCATTGATCCCCCGTACCGATGTACTGCAGTCCTCTACATTAGCTGGCATAGAATTACCATAAACCTTAAAAACATCGATTTTTTAAACTATTCCTTTGATCTAATCAATAATAAATAATTGATTATGTTAATGGAATAGATAAGCTTGACTGGACTGCAGAGCCTCATGAAAGAACTCCACCCCATCTCGAATTTCGTCAAGAAGTACACTGAAATCAACGAGAAGTATAAAATTGGCATTAACTTTGTTCAAATTAAAAAAATCGTTGAATGGGCCAAGACAGTCAACAAGAGAGAAGAGAAACGCTAAAAAAAACAGTTCGAATAAACAGGAAAGGTAAATTACAACACATGTTGGGCTTTCGGAGAATGGAAGGTTTTCGGATGGACGGCCATCTCCACGGCCATTGTTTACAATAAGGACATCTCCCTCCTCGTAATCCATCATTGACTCAGTCTGACGAGGAAATCCAATCAATTGCCCAATTATTTAAGACGAAAAGTTTCGATTTTATTAAGTTTTAATTTTTAGGACTTTTAAGGAATCCATTATAGCCTTCCCGCCAATGGGAACCTGAAGAGCTGAAGTTACTGGTTAAAATCGTCCAAGGGTACTTTTGTTATCACTTAGTCATCGTTAAAAAGAATATAACTGGGGGGAAATTAGCTACGACCTTTTTATCCAATCTGACTACCGTTACTACAGAGGATTTAACAAGTGCAAGGAAAAATGGTTAAATCACCTTAATCCTAATCTGGTAAAATCTAGCTGGTCAGCAGAAGAAGATCTACGCCTATTTAAATTAGTAAGAAATCTGGGAACAAGATGGGCTCTCATATCATAGAAAATGAATCATATCAGGACTTAACATATGGTTAAAAATCGCTATACGTGGTATGTAAAAACCTGGAGGGAGCATCAGGATGATGATGAGATTGATGTGGTGGAAAAGGTTTATAGTTATCTTAAAGAAAAAACAAAAGATATAGAATATAAAAAATAAGAGGTTGATGATCGGGAGATATACCCTTTTTTAAATTAAGGAATGGAGGGCAAGTTTGAATATAATTTCTGCAAAGAAGAGGATGCTCTACCCTCGAGCAAAAATAGTGCAAATATGCAACCCTAACCCCTCATAAAGTCTTAATAGATCGAACCAGAACCATAACATCTCATAAAATGTTAATAGGTTAAGCCAGAATAAATAAAAAATGAGTAAGTGTACTACCCCTTCTTCCCGTTTTATGACTATATCCCTGCCCCTGACTGGGCAAACGTTGACCCCAAAATATAGAATGAATTCAATTGATGTATTCATTAATAATTTATATATTCTATAGCTTGAGCAATTAATCCTGCTCTATCCCACATTAATCATTTAATCCACAAAATTTTTAAGTGTCTAAGCTTTTCCTTGGTGAGGAGAATCAATTGCTCTTTTTCCATATTTTTTATTTTTATTTAGCCTTGATACTATTGAATTTACTCAACCAAAGAATTTTTAAATACTTCCATGGACAGAACAGCAAGTAGAGTAGCCCTTTTGAATCAATATTGTTGTTACATAAATTAAACAGCACATACTAAGGCATAGCTCACTCAACTCAGAGTTTAAATGCATAAAATTAGTAAGGCCTTCAGAAGTAATATGATTGTTGCCTTCATGAAAGGGGGTGTACTTATGTAGAGATTTTAGTCGAGTCCATTCTCCCTTAATCAAATGAAAACTCTACTTAAATTTATCATTTTTTATTTAAATATAAAATCAATTCTTTTCCAAAGTTGATTCTCCTCTATCTCCATTCTCGATCTAATATTAAATTATTATCAATTGAGGAATATTTATCGTATTTCCATTATCAGAATCAAAAATATTTTGTAATAATTGTATTGAAATAATGAGATTATTTATATTTTACTTGAAACAGGTCAACAAACGAGATTGAAGCTGTTTGGAAGCGATAATCCTTTCAATTTAATTACCAATCTTTCATGTAAATGATTCATATAAAAAATCAAGGGCATGTTTCTCAAATCAATCCGGAAAGAAATTGATCTTACACGCCTGTAATGACCGAGTTATATCACAGCTGTGCTGTATCAAATTCATCAGCCGATAATTTTGTTCTTACAACTTAGAAATCCTCTAATCCTTTTCAGTAGTAGCGTGATTAATTGTTTCGGATAAAGTCAGCCCCACGTATGATTTGGCAGAAATACCCCCAAATAATAAACCTTTATCATTATTTATATCCATCTTTTCATCAAGCTTTTTAGTAAATTACAAAAAACGCTTCATATAATAAGGCTATTATTTGTTTATTGGATTTGGACTTGAACAAGATATACTCTCTATTGTTTTAGATTCAATTACACTTTGTTTAAGAATAGCAATCTATCTCTCACTTTCTCGTAACTTTTGCAGCAATTCATCAATCTGCCTTTGCCCAACTTCTTTCGCATTGGAAAACTCTTTCCTCTAGAGCTAGCATTTCCTATCCATTTCACATATTTTTTATTGTTCCTATCTTATTTTCTACCCACATTAAGTTATCTATTGTCGAAGTTCATTTACTGTCTTTTCGAGCTGCTTATTTCTCTCCAAATACTACTCTACTTTCCTTTTATAAAACTCCACCTATCCATTGGCTGAGCATTGCTCTTACACCATCATTGCTAACTTACCAGTCAGATCTTCCACTTTTTTTCTTAAATAACCATATTAGTATTCAGTATCCAAACAGTCACTGGACAGAGACAAATCAATACGTTATTTTTAGGAAGATTGACTGTTGCGGATTTGTAGATATTATTGAGCTTGAGGAGTAAGATTGATATTGATATCGATAGGGCTACTATTTTAAAGAAGCGTAAGTTCATTGATCATTGAATTTTAGAGTTTACCCTTTGCCGTTCTGCAAACAGTGAGCTCAGAAGGTTTTGGAGGTAAAGAATGAGGCATTGCAATAGGTTTGCTCATTCTTATTTCCGGGTTACTGATCATTCTGCAATTTAATTTAACTCTATAGGGCAGACTCTAAAAACGATTAATAAATTTATTTTGGATGTTTGTTCCTTTTGCCTACCTCCTCTAAGAATGTTACTTTTCTTTGCCCAATCTGAAATAACAACTTAAAAATTCAATAATATGTATTGATCATTTAAATTATCCAATCTAAATAATAATCACATCTATATCTTTAATATTAATTATACTTTCTCCTCAATAGCTTCTTTACCTCTATATGTTACTTCTTTAACTATCAGTTATTTATGAGTCTATCTATCAATAAGAAGACAAATTGTCGTTGATTTGGTCATTCTTTCAACTTTTGGATGTACTCTCCAATAGGATTCAACAAAAATTGATGCTTAATGATCATCAATCTAGGAAAATCTGGTCTTATCTTTGAAAAGAATATGCATGGCTTCCAATATTTCAGTTTCGCTCATTTACCCAATTTTATCGACAATGGCTTTGAATTTTTCCAAGCCATGGGTTGTCTTCGGCCACATGGTTTCAATATCACTGTTGCAAAGTCCATAAGGAGTATTTTATTGAATATAATATTATTTTTTTCCTCTCCACTCACTGCAAATATAGAACATTCTTTAAGTCCTCAGGTTGCAAATGGTTAAATTAAAGGGAGAATACTCTTAACCTTTCCAAGCAATCTATTTTAGTTCTGTTTCTATAATTTCATCAATATTCTAGTATCTTCCTTCTGTAATAAAGGAAGTTGATAAAAAACGGTAAACTAACTGACCTCTTGATTTTCCTATTCTTGGCTCGAACAGGAAGTAATTTGTCAGAAATACCATAATCCCTGTTGCGATGTTGATTCCTAGCCAGGTACCTCCAGATTGAATGTCACGTCCTCCAAAAATATTTTTGTCCTCCTCAAATCTAGAAAATTTCAAAGCCTGCCTATTGGTTTGCTACTCCCGATTGAAACCAAGAAGAAGTTTTACATAGGAATTGACTCCTGGACATAAGCAGAAGAAGGTGATGCACATCCGTTTTAAAGGAATATGACGTCAATAGAGTTAATTTAGATAAGGAATAAATAGATGCAATTTATCCTTATATTTAAGTTTATTCTTTTTATAGAACAGGTCTTTTAAGTGAAAGCAGGTTAGTATTTACTTAATTGATATTTTATAACACAAGACGAGTAACTTCAAAAGACGTTTTTAATAGCCAGAAAAGTTGTCATTTTCTTTAATCTCTTGAATCAATTAAATAATTTTAGTTCGATACACTTATCACAATATCTCAATAGATAATCAAGATACAGAGCTGTGGATTGAATTTAGCCTCATCTTAAATCGTTTGATATCTAAACTTTGATCGTTAGAATCTGAATTAGAACAATGAGATTTAGTTCTATTCGATTTCACTTCTGCTAAGATATTCCTTATATATTAAGATTTCCTATTTTTACAACTCTCGTTTTAAATCAGCTTTTGCTTTGCTTCTCGTATTTTCATTTCGATATTTTCACTATTCTTTTTGATAGTCAGCAACTGATTTGAGAGATCATCTCCTTTCCTTCGATCAACTTGTGGATCTCTTTCTGTTTTACATGCTCTTGATCGATCCGTTTGAAATTCTCGATGATATTTAACAAGCTAACGAATGAATGATTTATTTGGATTTATCTAAATAAATTTCCATGTACCCGTTTCTTACATTTTTTACATAAAGTCAAAGCTTCCATCACCGTATATCCATATTTTCGTATCATATACGCCATAAGTAAAGCAGCACTGCGACTGATTCCAGAAAAACAATGAATTAATATATTGGTGCGGACTCTATTTTTTTCAAAAAATTCGAAGGTCGGATTAAAGAAAGTAACTAGTTACTGTTCTAGAACGTCGTCTATTGGTAAATAGAGGTAGTTGGGAAGAATTTATTTGGGATGCGGAAGCATTAAACCCGTTGCAGCAGTAATGACTGCTCTTATATTGTATTCTTCTTTAAGAGATTTTTACTTCTAAGAGTTTTTGAATTACAGGCAGCTGAATAGTTACCGATATACACCCTCCCTATAGCTCCTACACCTTCCAACACGAGATCAATTTATTAAGGAATATTTTCCATTAAAGTGGATACAGCAATATAATTATTGATAACAAAAAAAACACACTGCATTTGGCATTTATTATTCACTTTAAAATCCATGATGATGGGAACTTGAAAAAGATTCATGATTCCCTTTTGGTTTAGATTTACGTATCTATCAATTCGGCATTTCTGTTAAAACAGCTTTAATAATTTTTTGCTCAGTTCATAAACTTACATGGGAAATACCATCCTTCCTCGCTTCAGTACCAAAAAATGATGTTAATGTTTAAAAATGATGTCTCAATCTTAAGAATTAACTCAATTCAATCTCAAGGATAAATGGGACAAGCAAATGGATAAAAGGAAGTATTATTAATGATCATCATTTGACTATGAGTAAATGGAGCATTTGCGTATATATGATGAAAAAATCAGGTTTATGTTCTCTAAGGAATATCGAAATATTTTTGTATTTGCTGAATATTTTGGAACCAAAGCTATTTGGATTAATCTTCATTTAACTATTTAAATATTTTAATAATGTCAAGCTTTTATAGTAGTAGATACAAGCGACTCGTACAAAGCCCTTGTTTTTATTAAAGCAGCATAATTCTCACGGCGCTTTCCATAATAATTTAATTTTTTAGATTGACTCTCATTATTTAGACAATAGTTTCTATAATTCCCAAGTCTATTAAAGTATCTTCGAATTATCTTAGTGATTATTTGGATGGCCGAGCCATATTAAAAAATATCCTCGTTAATAGCTCAAGAGGGAAACTTGCTTTTTAAATTTTTCATCGGTACTTTGCCTGTTTAAAAGGTTAGACCGCTTTCGGGATAAGATTTTTATGGCTCACTAAAATTTTGACATAAAAATTATAGTTTTTTCACCTAATTAGAAGTACCACAAGGGAATCAATAATAATATAGCAAGACTGCTGAATATGGTGTTAGTCAATACATCGGCATTAAGAGACGAAGTCACAGATTCCATTTTCTATAAGCAGTGATTTACCTTAATGACCTCTGAAAGATATTCCTAATAAGATACTTAGACAAAATGAGACAATTGCTTATCTATTT
>Ga0302280_1002371_pt1 | contig 14495 bp, 13 predicted proteins | sample III_Fen_E1_1_FD_198771 | JGI IMG/M metagenome (GOLD analysis project Ga0302280, IMG submission 198771) | Peat permafrost microbial communities from Stordalen Mire near Abisko, Sweden - III_Fen_E1_1 | ecosystem: Environmental > Terrestrial > Soil > Wetlands > Permafrost | place: Sweden: Abisko...
CCCGCACCCGTCGCCTCCACCTTGACCGCGTTCGCTACGCCATCGGATGGCACTTAGGAATCACGCTCGGAGTCTGCATGTCTGGTTTTGAGAAATGAATGACGCAAGGCTGCACCAGCAATTGCGGAAGTGGAAACGTGAGCCGAAAATTTATGGTGCTGGCATCGTCGGCATGATGCCAAATTTATGCCAGAAGTTTTTTTACGTCGGCAATGAACACGGGCAAGTAGGATTCGCCCAAGTGTTGCCGATCATCGGAAAGCGTGCGGTCAAAGCCGGCGCGTTCGAGAGCAGGTCGCACTTTTGTCATGAGCTGACGAACTTCAGACGCTTGCAGCAATGGTTCCAAATCGTTCAACTTCGGATCATTCAGCCGCAGCCCGATTTGCTCCAGCGCACTGAAAAATGGCGGCCATGTGACCCATCGTGGGGCGGGCTGGTCGGCGCGATTGAGCAGCCGCAGCCATTCCGCTGGTTTGAGCCAGTAGCGTTTTTCCCGGTTGGCCGAGCGCACTTGAATCACACCTGACCGGCTCATGTCCACCAGCGTGCCTTGCACCGCCCGCTCAAAATAATACCCCTCACGCGCAATCTGCGCGGGATGAGCCGCCTCATGCGTCAGCAGATAAAACACAATTTCACACCGGACACTGATGCCAAACAAGGCGCGGAGTTGCAGAATCAGGCTGGCCGTTTCCGCCGGCCGGAATTCTTGTGAATAACCGCGCAATCGCAGCGGCCCGCGCTGCCATCCGTAACGCGCAAAGATCGCTTCAGGTTCGCCGACCACGGGAATCGGTTGGCCGTCTTCACTGAAAAACAACGGCTCGTTGGCGGCGGGGAGTGGATGCAATGCGGCAAGCTGTTTCCATTTCGGCGTCTCCGTTCCTTTCGCCAACACCCCGGCTACCGCCGCCAGAACTTGTTCGCCGGCGAATTTCTCCACACGCAGAATGCGCTTGAGCCGCATGACATTGATGAGCCAGCCGTTGGCTTGCAGCCAGTCGAGCATTTCATCAAAGAGGCGTGGATCGTAACGGCCCACCGTGCAGGTCAGCAATAAAAGCGCCTCCAGGTCAACGACCCAATCATCGTTTGCGCGCACCTGACCGGCCACGCCCAAGGCAGACCACTGCCGCCAAAGAAAATCCAGCAGCAAAGTCAAATACTCGCCCTTAAATTTTTTTAGCGATGGATTCATGGCCAAGTTGCGTGAGCAATTCTTGCAAGATCATCCTGAAGCCTTCCGAGACATCGTGGGTCATCGCCCAGCGGGCGGCGGCTTCAAGTTCGGCGGAATTCGGATGGAGCGCCTTGAGATCGTTGAGATGCGTGCCGTCCCGTTGATCGACTGCGGCGTAGAGCTTGAAATGAATTTGGTCGAGACGCCCAATGAAATGGACAGTCAATCGTGATCCATATTCCTTTGCTGTCAGTCTGCCGCTGAAGCCCGCCGGCAAACCCATCTGAAAAAGCCCTCCTTCACCACGGCTCGGCCCGTTGTTGAGCCAGTTATCAAACAAACCCAAATCACGCGCAACCTGGGCGGCAGCAGTGAGCAAAAATTCCGGCAGCGGGTCTGGGCTGGCCAATTCATTCGTGGCATTGAGTAGTGCCACGACATCCACGTCTCTGGTGGTGCGTTGGCGCAAGCCCATTGCAATCAAGGCCGAGCCACCGCAGACCACCAAACGGACTGGCTCGGTTTGAGCCAAGTCAAGGCGTCCGGCCAACAGCTTGAAAGCCTGATCAATGTTATTTTGAGTGATTACCGATTGCATAATGCTATTTATTATACTCTATACGCGCACAATAAATAGCATTAATCAGGCCGAATGCAACATCTTTTTACCGTGGGCAGGTCTCTATTTTCACAAAAGCCAAAAAACGATAATAGCGCACTTTGCTATTTTCGCGGTTTAAACCGCGTTAAGCTGCAAATTGAACTGCGTCCCGCCATTGCGCCACGTCCTCGACCTTCTCGCGCTGGTAAATTTGATGAATCAATTCCGAGGCGTGATTGACCAAACGCATGACCGCCTCACGCGGCACGCCAGCGCGGCGCAGCCGGTTGACATAGGTGACGCGCAGGCAATGGAATGTCAGATGCGTTTTCTTGATCTTGATAAAAAATTGCTGCCACCGCCGTGACGGTTGAAACGGAAATTCGACGGTGAATTTCTGTTTCGATTTGCGGATGCGTTCCAACAGCGGACGCAAAGCCGTCGGCATCGGCACGGAGAAGGCCCGATCTTCGCCGCCTTTAGGCGAGGGGAACGTGATTTTATTTTCCACAAAATCAATGCAGTTGACCGGAAGCGACCGTTGTGAATGGGTGAGGATTCGTATGCAGGGGACAATCAGCTTGCGGCGACGCAAGAACTGTGTGAAATCGCCAAGGCAGAACAAAAGGGCAGCCTGCATGAAGCAGGCGGTCCACTTGTCGCGCGTAAGCGGTTTAGCGCGATGATGCCGGCAGTCTGGCCTGACCAGACTCCGGCGGAGAGTCCGTTCAAGGACTCTTCAACCGTCGCGGCGTCTCCGTTCAGGTGACGGCTTGCGACGACAGAAACCGGACGCGGCGTCCGGACGTTGAGTAAAAAAATTGCGGCGGAGCGGAGCGGGGCAATAAAAAGCCCCCGCAGCGAAGCCTCCCCTTAGACTCAACGTCTGACGACGTGGTCATCTTGGCGGTTGCGATTTTATGAATTAGGACGATAGGGGTCTAAAACGTCCGGGGCCTGGAGGCCACCCCGGACAGGACGGTCAGCAATCTTCGGCCAGCACCACGGTGGTTGCGGAACGGTCGGCTTAGCGGATCGGTGTTGTATGTGGATGTCAATTATCCTGGCCCCATGCCGCCTTACAACTCCCTCGCCACCGCCGCCTACGACATCCAGACTGCCGTGGACGCCGCGAACAACGGCGACTTGATCCTCGTCAACGACGGCTACTACTCGACTCGCACACACGCCACCAAGCAATCGCTCACTGGAATTGGCACAACTCTTTACGACACCAACCGCATTGCCATCACCAAACCGGTCACCGTGCAAAGTATTGACGGCCCGGCGGCCGCTTGCATTGATGGCGGCGGCCAATATCGCTGCGCCTTCGTCACTAACGGCGCGGTCTTGAGAGGTTTTACCTTGCACAACGGCCTTGTCGGCTGGTTGACGACCACCGTTTTTCTCGGCCACAGCACCACCAAGACGAACACGGGTTACCACGACCGCAGCCAGACAACGTTTTGCATCATCACCGAATCCGGCCGGCCAGCACCAGCATTAACGCACCCAGCAACCACCGCTGAGTTTGTTACGTTCGCATTTTCATTGGTCGCCATTCCGTGTAGAGTCTTGAACTCGACTTTGCTCCCGATGCGACCGCCTTTGAAGCCGAAAATACCACATCGCTTTTCCCACCCCACTCGAGCGCATCCGCCGCGTATATCACCCCGGTTTTATCCCACCCATAGGCTGAAACTTCTCAGCCTCTTCCCACGCGGCTTCTTTCCCGAGCGCAAACTCAAAACCACTGCGTTCGGCAAAGGACATCAAATGCAAATATGGCGAACCAAACTGCGCGGCTCCGAGTTCAAGGTGACGCGCTTCAACGACACACTGCCCTCCGGCACTGCGTTGGACAACCCCAAACGGCTCGTGGCTTACCTCCGACCCCGGCTGGCCGAGAGCCTCATCTACCGACCGGACGTGGAGAACTTCATCGTCGTCCACCTCAGCACCCGGCGCAATGCCATCGGCTTTGAGATCATCAGCACCGGCACGCTGGACACCCTGCTGGTCCATGCCCGTGAGGTGTTCAAAGCTGCCATCTGACCAACGCCTCCGCCATCGCCCTGGCCCACAATCATCCCAGCCATGATCCGTCCCCATCCGACGCCAATGTAAAGGTGGCCCGCGATCTGATCCGGGCCGGTCAGTGCCTGAGGTGGTCGCTGATGCTGGAGTGAAAGCGGCGACTTTTTTCGATTAGAGGTGCGATGAACTAGTATCGATCTCCTTCAATCGTCGCGAGTTTGCCTCACGACCTTTTGCAGCCGCCAGCGCTCAGTCTTGTCTATTTGGACAATTTGCGAATCATGAATGACAATTTCAACTGAGCCGTAGTCCAGCGGCGCAACATGCTGTCGGACGATCTTCAACCAGTCCGGTTCTGGGGAGGAAATTTTTCCTGTGTTCATTGTTTTTGGATTAAATGAGGGTTCACTACTCCGGGCGATAGACGCTGTGGCATGACTTGCAATCTACTGCCAGATTGTATTGGGCCAGCGCACCGGGCTTGCCGGTCTTGAGAGCGGTGACAGCCTCCAGCACCGCCGCGGTTTTCTTTTTCCAACCCGCCGGATCGCCTTGCGGGGCATCATTCAACGGGAGCGAAGTCACATAATCTTCCAACTTCGCGAAATCAGTCTTGCTGCCGTTGCCCTTGCCGATCTTCTTTGCGAGCGCGTCATCGCCTTTAAACACGGCCTTCATGATTTCCTGCACGGTGTATTTGGGAGTCGTGCCATCGGCCCGCGAAAGTTCCGTGTCCGCGAGCAAGACTAGAACGGCAACCATGGCCGGAATCTGAAATGTAAGTTTCATAAAGTAGGTTTATGCCTTTGAAGAATAATTTGATGACTTGGACTCTTAAGCCTTGTTCGTGTTAAGGCTTCGATAGACAGCCTCCAACCAGCGACCACCATTGCGCCACTGTTTGTATTTGTCCAAAAATTCCGTGTTTGCCTTGGCCTGATCCAAAGTTTTGCCGGCCGCGATGTCCTGTTGCACGGCGTCAATGCTTTCCTGCACGAAGTCGCGGAACTTTTTCAAATCCTCCACCGAGCCAACCGCGCCGTGGCCGGGAATAATTTTCGTATCCGCTGGCACCCACGCGAGGACGACGTCCAAGTTCTTGAGATAACCTTTCACATCGCCGCCGTTGGCGACATCTACATACGGAAATCGCCCATTCACAAACTGGTCGCCGAGATGCAAAACTTTTGAACCGGTGAAATAAACCGCCGCATCGCCGTCCGTGTGCCCCGGACCGAAGGCGATGATTTTGATTTCTTCGCCGTTGAAATAAAGCGACGTGTCATGCGTGAACGTGATGACCGGCAACGCCGACGGTGCCACGTTCGTCTGCGCCGCGAGCCGCGAACGCAAATTTGCCGAGGCAATGATCTTCGCCTTTTTACCGAAGTAAGCATTGCCGCCGATGTGGTCGCCATGAATGTGCGTGTTGATTACATATTGCAGCGGCTGGTCGCTCAACTTGCCGAGTGCCGCCTCAATCTTTTCCGCCAGCGGCAAAAATTCGTCATCTATAATCAACACTCCATCCGGCCCCGCCGACACGCCGATGTTGCCGCCAGAGCCTTCAAGCAAATGAACATTACCCGCGATAGGCGTTTCCTTGATTTCAACTTTGGAAAAATCCTGGCGCGGCTGTGCGCTGGCCGTCATGGCACCCGCCAGCAACATTGCCGCCAATAAATTTAGACTGCCTCGCGTTTTCATCGTTTTAGTTTTGGAAAAATTCATTTGTGTGTTTTGGTTAAACGGCATCAAGCGAAGCGCTGCGGCCGTTCGCACGGACGCAGCGCCAGCATGATTTGCCCCACTAACTATTTTGCATCCGTCACCCGTTTTGCCTCCCAGTTGCGCGATTGCGGCTGCCCATCCCGATTCACGGATTCCACCTTGCCCGTGATTTTATCCGCCGTAACCGCGCCAGAGTATTTGTTCGTGCTGGAATTGCCGTTGTAAGAACGCACCAGATCGAACGAGATGTTGTCGCCGTCAATTTTGCCATCGGCAATCGGTGTTTCCACCGGCGAACCGTCGCGGCCCGGAACAGAAAGTTTGCCCGTGAGCGTGGTCGCGTCGGCCTTCAATGTGAGCGTGCTCACGCGCTCTGGACCGCCGTTGCGTCCCGGCGTGCTCCAAGTCCAAGTCCCCGTGGGGTCCGCTGCTTGGACTGACGCCGTCAGCAGCAAGATGGCCGCCGCGCAGCCCAGCATTATCGTGTGATGTTTGATTTTCATTTATAGTTTACGTGTTTGTTGTTGTTCGAATTTTTATGGTTCGAAATTTTGTGGTGCGTGTTTATTATGATTTTAGTTTGGCGACCGCATCCTTGAGTTCCGCCAGATGCACGGCCGCATCGCGATTGTCCGTTACATGAACAATCTTTCCATCGCGACCGATCAGAAAACTGACACGACGCGAGCGCGGCTTGTCTGGCACACCCGCCCCAAAGGTTTCGGTTAGTTTTCCATCCGTGTCCACCAACAGCGGGAAGCCCAGATTGTTCTTATCCCAAAAACCTTTATGGCTTTCCGCGTCATCGCGACTCACACCCACGATGGCGACACCCGCCTGTTTCAGTTCGTCCAAGCGGTCACGGAAACCTACTGCTTCCTTCGTGCAACCCACGCCGTTATCCCGCGGATAGAAATAGACAATGACCGCCTCCTTGCCGATGTGATCGGCCGACTTCCAGACATTTCCATCTTGATCCTTGGCCTCGAACGCCGGAGCCGCGTCGCCAGCCTTGGGCGTTTCCGCGCCCACCGCCGAAACAGCCAACGCGAAAACCACCGAAATGATGTTTAACAATGACTTCATGTTCGTTGGATGTAATTATTTCTCCGTCGGCAAACCAGCCTTGGCCCACGCGGCATAACCGCCATCAATCGCGACGGCGTGTTCAAAGCCGTTGGCCTCGAAATACTCCAGCGCGCGGACCGTGCGATAATGACCGACCGCACTGTGGACCAGATACCACTTGGTTTTGTCCGTAATGGTCGCGAGCACGTCCTTATACTTGTCGTCGTCCGTCAAGTTATAGTTCTTGGCATTTGGCAAGTGACCGGCGGCATACTCGCGCGGCGAGCGGGCGTCGATGATGATGGCGTCCGGGTGGTCGGCCAAAAACTTCTGCGCATCTTGAGGCGAAACTTCCTTGTAATGCGTCTCATTGACGATCTTATGACCATTCTCGTCATAACCCGGCTTGGGCGCAGCCACTACAATCGCGGTGGCCTCAGTCTGATCACCGGCATTCTTGGCCACCCAGTCGCGCGACTGCGCTTCACCGTTGCGCACCGATTCAATCTTGCCCGTGATCGTGCCGTTGGCGACCGTGCCGCTATAGGCGGTCTTGTTAGTGTTGCCGTTGAAAACGCGGACCACATCAAAGGTGATCGTGTTGCCATCCAATTTACCATCGGCGATGTCTATGTCCACGGGTTTGCCATCACGACCGGGCGTGGAAATCTTCCCGGTGAGCGTTGAGCCATCCGTCTTCAGTGATAAAACGGACTCGCGCGGCGAACCGCCATTGCGTCCCGGCGTGGACCAAACCCAGTTGCCATCCGCATCCGCCGCCCGCCCCGCACTGCCAATCAGCAAAGTTGCCGCCGCCAGAAAGCTTAATACAGTTTGTTTTATCATATTTACAATTTTAGATAACTAACAGTTGTTTCAGGTTTGTTTAAGTCGTTGCTTGATGTTTAAAATCAGGCAAGAATTTCTTTGTGAACTTCGCCATAGACATCCGTCAGGCGATAATCGCGGCCGCCGTAGCGATAAGTTAATTTTTCATGGTCCAGGCCGAAGATATGCAGCATGGTCGCATGTAAATCATGATAGTCCATGCGGCCGTCCACTGAGTTGATGCCATATTCGTCCGTCGCACCGTAGGAGAAGCCAGGCTTCACGCCGCCGCCCGCCATCCACATCGTCCAGCCTTTGGTGCTATGATCGCGACCATCTGGTTTCGGACTGTCCGGGGTGCGACCAAACTCACCGCCCCAAAGCACCAAGGTGTCTTCCAGCAGACCGCGTTGCTTCAAATCCGTGAGGAGCGCAGAGATCGGTTGATCCACCGCGCGCGTGCTCTTCTTCAGTCCGGTATAGAGTTGGCCATGATGGTCCCAATCATCGTAGCACACTTCAATGAAGCGAACGCCCGCCTCTGCAAAACGTCGCGCCAGCAGGCACTGGCGGCCAAAGTCATCTGTCTCGTCCTTGTTGATGCCATAGAGGTCAAGTGTAGCCTGTGACTCCTTGGAAATATCCGTCACCTCGGGAACTTCCGCCTGCATCTTGAACGCAAGTTCATACGATTGAATCACACCTTCGACTTGATGATCCAAAGTGCCTTTCTTGAGCAAGTCGTGGTTCAAGTCCTGCACAAAGTCCAGTTCCTCACGTTGCGCTTTGGCCGTGATGTTGGCGTTCTTGATGTTGTTGACACTGCAATTCTTAATGTCTGTTTTCGACTCGCCAATACGCGTCGCGGAAAACACAGAGGGCAAAAATCCAGATTCATAGGATTGCCCACCGCCGATAGACAACGCCGGCTTAATGGTGACAAAGCCTGGTAGATTTTGATTCTCCGTGCCCAAACCATAGAGCAACCATGAACCCATTGAGGGCCGCACAAACACCGGGCTGCCCGTGTGCAATGCCGGCCATGCCTGCGGATGCAATGCCGGTGCGTTCGTCCACATGCCATGCAGAAAGCAGAGTTCGTCCGCGTGACCCGCCACATTTGGAAATAATTCCGAAATCCATTTGCCACTCTGGCCATACTGCTTGAATTTGAAGGGCGAGCCAAGATACTGGCGATCTTCGTTGTCCTTGGACTGCTTGCCATCGTCGGCCTGAAGCTTGGCCTTGTAGTCAAAAGTATCCACATGCGACGGCGCACCTTCCATGCCCAGGAAAATGATGCGCTTGGCGCGCGGCGCAAAATGCGGTTTTTTCGGCAACAGCAGATTTATTTCCCCGCCACCCGCCGGAGCCGTGTCCGAGCCGCCGAGAACCTTGGCCCCGCGATCCAGCAATGCCGCCTGGGCGGCGATGCCGGCAAAGGCCATGTAGCCAAAGCCCGTCGTAAATGTTTTGAGCATCTGCCGCCGGGTATAGACTCCCGGTATGACCCCGTCGCAACGTTGAGGATGATGATTGTCGTTTTTCATAATTATATTATTTGACTACTTATTGGAGATAACGGAATTCTGCACTGCCGAACAGAGCTTGCGTGAACAAGGCCAGCGCACCTTCCTCCGGCGAGGTCGGCTTCTCCGGCAATGCCTGATGAAACACCTTCGGTTGCGCAATCCCAGGGGCAAGTTTGCCCACCACGACGTCACTGGCCGAACCGGGTCCATTGAATGTGCGCGGAAAACGGAACCCATTACGACCACCGCCGCCACCGCCACCACCACCGTAATTAACCCCATTGTCCGGAGGAGTAGTGGCGGCAGCTGTTACGGACACTGGTGTAAGAGCCGGAGTTGTTGCACTGACCGGCGCCATCATGGGCAGGGCAACCGGTTCGCCAGCAGCCGGTGAACTGACCACCGTCGGCGTAGTCGGGGGTTGTGCGCTGGGTGCTAAAGAAGCTTCTGGCTTGGCGGTCGAAGTTACTGCCTTTATGCCCGGCTCCGGCTCCGGGGTCGAAGTGCGCGGCACAATTTGCTCCGGTGCTTGTGAGGCTAATAGACCGGTCTCTGACTTGATAAACTTACTGGCGCGCTTCACTTCCGCCGGTGTGGGTTGACGCTGGAATACGGCAAGATAGGCGCGTCGAATGCGTTCCTTCTCCGACAGCTTTTTGTTTTGCAATAGTTCGCGGGCAAGGTGCAAGGCTTCATCTTGAACCAGCGCGTTATTCATCATGAACAATGCCTGGCTGGGGGAAGTCGTATCTTCGCGCTTAGCACCAACCAAGTTCGGATTTGGCAAATTGAAGAGCGACAGGGATTCCGGCACCATGTCCCGTGGCACCGGCAGATAGACGCTTCGCTTGTAATAGTGCTGGGGCAAATCAGTTTCCCAAATGTTCACACCATAGTAGCCATCGCCGAACTCGCCGGTCACGCCGAAGTGCGGCGGCTCCAGATCTAATCTTCCGCTTGCGGCAAGAATCGAGTCGCGCAATTGTTCCGCCAATAGCCGGCGCGGTGCGGCCCGCCAGTTCAAGGTGTCTGCCGGATCAACTTCCTCGGCTTTTGCGTAAGTATCACTGCTTAACTGATACGCGTGTGTTAACACCAGCGAACGCACCAGTTGTTTGACCGACCAGTTCTGCTCCGTGACAAACTTCACCGCGAGATAGTCGAGCAACTCTTGATTCACCGGCCGCGCGCCGAGGTGGCCCAAGTTATCCGGGGTTGCGACGATGCCATCGCCAAAGAGATGCTGCCATGCGCGATTGACCACCACGCGCGCCGTGAGCGGATTCTCCGGGTTGGTAATCCACTCAGCCAATTGTAAGCGTCCGCTGGCATTAGTAGGAATAGCAGGTGCTTCAGACAGGGCGACAATGCGCAGGAAACCACGCGGCACGACGGCATCCGTCGGCTTGGTCAAGTCGCCGCGATAATAAACCGGCACGTCCTGCGGTTCGTCATAGTCGCGAACACCCATGGCATAAGTCTTGTGCGCGGGCACGCGTTCAATTTGATTCGTGGTAAAGTTGCGCGCGAAACCGGCACGGCGGGCAAAACCATTTGTGCCCCCACCGCCAAAACCACCACCGGCAAAGCCGCCACCACCGCGCCGACCACGGGCCGCGTTATTAGTGCCGATCGTAAAGTTTCGATTTGTATTCACGAACATATTTGGCGTGGGTTCGCCTGTGGACAAGACGGCAAGTTCCGGCGCACCGCTCAACGAAAGCAGCGATGTCGGCCGGCGATTACCGCGACCACCCACCGTGCCATAAAGAGTTTCCGTGCTGGAAAAAATACCCGCCAGCGCGTGATAGTCTTTCTGTGGAATCGGGTCGAACTTATGGTCGTGGCATTGCGCGCAACCGACCGTCAGCCCCAGAAATCCACGCGCCGTGACATCTATTTGATCATTCACCACCTGCCATTTCGAATACTTGATGCGTGACTCATTCAAACCTTTTGGCCCAATCGCCAAAAAACCGGTGGCTGTAAGATTCTCATCGCGCTCCTTCTGATCAGCATAAGGCAGTTGATCACCGGCCAGTTGTTCCGTGACGAAACGATTGTAAGGTTTGTCCTTATTCAACGCATCAATGACATAGTCGCGGTAACGCCACGCATAGGGGTAGTTAAGATTGCGGTCCAATCCCGTGGATTCGCCATAGCGCGCCACATCCAGCCAGTAGCGACCCCACTGTTCACCGAAACGCGGCGAGGCCAGCAGTTGATCAACGACATTTTCCAGGGCCTTCGGCGAAGTATCCTTCGCAAACGCTTCAACCTGTTCCGGAGTCGGCGGTAAGCCGATAAGATCGTAATAGACCCGGCGAATGAGCGTGCGTTTATCCGCATCCTCCACCGGCTTGAGACCTTTTTCTTCCAGCTTGGCCAGGACAAAATGATCCACTTCCGTCTTCGGCCATTTGGCATCAGTTACGGCAGGTGGAGCCACCGCTTTTGGCTTTTGAAATGCCCAATAGGAGCGTTCCTTGTCCCAGTCATAAACTTTCTCCGGTTTGGCGGCCTGGGCGCTGATTATCTTGGCAGAATCGCGCGGGTCAGCGGCCCCGTCCTTCACCCACTTCTCAAAGTTGGCAATAACCTCGTCCGGCAAAATTCCGCCACGCGAATCGGGGGGCATCCGCAACTGGCCTACCTGCCGAATGGCGTTGATTAAAATACTCTCCTCCGGTTTGCCCGGCACCACGGCCGGTCCGCGATCACCCCCTGCACGAATGCCATCACGCGTATCCAAAGTAAGTTCGCCCTTGTTCTTGCCCTTCTCTTCGGAATGGCATTCATAGCAATGCTCCACCAGCACCGGTCGGATATTTTGCTCAAAAAACTCAAGCTGTTCCGGCGTGATAGACTTATGAACAACTTGCGCATTGGCCATCAATGCCGGGGTGAGGGTCAGCGCCAGCAGGCGTCCAATCAATTTTGTCTTAAACGTTATTTTCATAGGCTTCTGTGATCAAAGTATGGGCAAATTTGTTATGGATGATGCAGGCGGAAAAACTTATTACCAGCGCTGCTAACAGGCTGGGTAACAAAGTTCGTTCCATTGATAGTGGTCGGCGCTGCCGGGTTGGAAATCCAAATTCCGGATGCCAGATTTGTCGTGTATTCCAAGTAATAACCACTGGCAGCCACCGGCCAGCTCAAGTTAAACGAGTTCCCGATAACTGGCGTGAAACTGACACTAGGACGAGAGCCACCCGAAGCATTGCTGATAATCGTAAAGCCGGCGTCCGCGTAATTGGTCTGGCTATAAGAATAAAGCTGGGCGATTCGGGCGTCCGACAAAGTGCCCTGGTTGATATAGGCGAACTCATCAATCACCCCGTTCAAAGGCTCGTCTATGAGCGTCGTGGCCGTGACCAACTCCGGGTTAATCGTCTTTGCCGACCCGTTGTAGGCGGTGACGTAGCCTTGGCTGAAACCAGGAGGCGTGTTTGGAGCCTGATAGATGGCACCAATACCCGTCACGGTTCCAATCCGCACCCCATTGACATAGAGACGGAGTTGTCCGCTTACGAAACCCGCATTGCCGTCCAACTCGGTGACAACATTATACACCGTGTTGGTTTGAATGTTATAGGTGATCCGCGTGGCGGTGGCCGCCGTGTTGCCGCCCCACGGCGAACCGGCACCAGAACTGCCGGTCTGCTGCGCCTCGAATACGAGCTGCGCTTGAGTAGGATTATTTACGTTCGTTTGGGTCGGGAACAGATAAATCGAATACTGATAGTCCGAGAATATCGTCGGCACTTGATAGTTGGTGATGCTGCTGTTCTTGATGATTTGCGGCAGGGCATTGGCCTTGAACGAGAACACCGTTGTAATTTGATACCACGGCCCCAGAGTGGAATTGATATCCGAACCGTTAGGCAGTTCAATGCGGTTGGTTCCGCCCAATCCATTGAAACTGATCGCGGTATCATTCGGCACATTGGGCACCAGACCAGGAACGCCGAGCACCGGAACTCCGCCGGTGTCAGGATCACCTTTGATCGTTCCAACAATGTTCAAAGGCGAGGTATCATATTTTGATGCGAGCGACGGAAATGCTGTTCCCGTAGTCTGGTCAAATGTCCAGTAGCGGGCCAATCCGGGCGTAGCCAGCAATTCATCGCGATAGCTGATCGTCGAGACAAATTGCGCCGTGACCGTGAGAGTGTTGGGCACATGCGAACGGTCCTTGAGATTGCTGATGGTGATCTGATTTGTCTGGCCGTGCGTCTGCGGCGTGGTTGCCAAGGTTACTTGCAGACCATTAGTTGAGATGACGGCATCTAGAATTGCTAGCCCCGTGGTTCCAGCCGTGGGTATGCTATAATTCGCAAGACTTGCCGCGCCAACCGGGTCAACCGGCTTGTTGAACGTTAAAACAATCTCGTTTAGCGTTCCGGCGAAGCCGTGCAATCCTACCAATTGTGGTGGCGTCACATCCGGCAGCACGGTCAGGACCGCCGGCGGACTGCTGGTGACGGCACTGAACTGGTTGCTTACGACCACCGTGTAATTGCCGCCTGAATTCCAGGCCGCATTGAACAATAGTGTTGCATTAGTCTGACCGGCCAGTCCGACGTTGTTGAAATACCATTGATAGGCATAAGGCGTCTGTCCGGTCGCTGTCACACTGAACTGCACCGGCTGGTTTTCCGTTACTGTTTGATTGCCCAGACTGCTGCTGCCGGTGGCAATTCCCACGGAGCCGGCAGAGACAAAGGTGAAGGACACATTGGTTGTCGCCACGATGTTGACGGAAGACAAAATATCCGCCACCCCGCTCACCGTGACATTGTAGTTGTTGCCAATGATGAAACTATTGGCTGCCGTTAGATTCAGACTTACTGTTACCAGATCCGCCGCCAGTTGGGCCGACTTAATGCTGATCGTGCTGCCGCCACTGGTTTTCAGCACATAATTGGCCAAGTTGGTTGCGGTAAGCGCCGAGACTGGCTGGTTGAATACGACTTGCAATTGACGAGGATTTCCTTGCGGATTTACGCCAGTTACCAATGTGGGCGGAATGGTGGTCACCAAACTTGCGCCGGTGCCGGCTTGATAGTGAGCGAGAATGTCGTTGGCCGGCAAGACTTCATTATAGATGGATACATCCTGCTCGGTGCCGTCAAAGTAACCCCAGACACCGCTGACATTCAAATGGGAGCGTCCATTCGCGCCGCCGATATGAACTGCGCCGTTATGGTTGTAGATCTGGCCGACGCCGTTGGTTGTGCGCCCCGTCAACTGTCCGTTCACATAGAGCCTCAATTCACCGGTGGTGCCATTGGGATCACCGTCCATTACGGCAACGACGTGATAAGTGACGCCGGTAGTGACTAAATACGTCGTGTAAACCGGCGGGTTCAACAACAAGCCGAATGGCGCACCAGGGCCGTCTTGAGTCGAATTATAAGCAGTGAAGCACAAATAAGCCGTCGGCGGATTGGTCACAACCGTATTAGTGACCCCCGTTGGATTCCATAAATAAACCCCGATGTCACGCAGG
>Ga0302280_1002372_pt1 | contig 14485 bp, 10 predicted proteins | sample III_Fen_E1_1_FD_198771 | JGI IMG/M metagenome (GOLD analysis project Ga0302280, IMG submission 198771) | Peat permafrost microbial communities from Stordalen Mire near Abisko, Sweden - III_Fen_E1_1 | ecosystem: Environmental > Terrestrial > Soil > Wetlands > Permafrost | place: Sweden: Abisko...
CTGCAATTTAATTGCTGGACATACCCGGATATTTCTTGGGCTAAGGTTAAAGGAGTTGCGTCCATTAAATGCGTGCGTCCGATTTTAATGATACCGTTAAACTCATCCTCTTTATTCTTCAGTGCGTCGCGTAATTTCTTAATCATGGGGATCAAGCGACGATGAATTTCCTCAATCGCGGCAATATGCATGGCGGTTGGAAAAGTATCGTTGGAAGATTGGGCTTTATTGACATCATCGTTCGGATGAATGGGCTTTTTACTTCCCATGATGCCACCTGAAATTTCGATGGCGCGATTAGAGATCACCTCATTAGCATTCATGTTGGTTTGGGTGCCAGAACCTGTTTGCCAGACCACCAAAGGAAAATGACTGTCGAGCTTTCCTTCAATCACTTCATTGGCAGCACGGATGATCAAATCTGCTTTATCACCAGGCAATAAACCCAGCTCTTGATTTGTCATCGCCGCAGCTTTTTTAAGGATGCCAAGCGCTCGGATCATTTCCTTAGGAAATCTGTCTCCGCCAATTTTAAAATTCTCGATCGAACGTTGGGTTTGAGCGCCCCAGTATTTATCTGAATGGACTTTAATTTCACCCATGCTGTCAGTTTCTATACGATAATTTTCCATGACTTAAGCCTTTTTGATAGGAACAATGCCACCAGCCAGATCACCGATCACATTGACCAATTCACTATTAATGGGCACAACAATCTTTGTATTTTGAGACAAGGCCTTCTCGACTGTTTCTAAACGGCGTAAAAGCTGTGCATTGCCTACAAAATATTTATCAGCAGCTTCATTGACCAGACGGATGGCTTCAGATTCGCCTTCAGCAGCAAGGATACGGGCTTGTTTGATCCCTTCAGCCTTCTTGATCTCGGCACGTTTCTGCCCATCAGCCGCTGTTTCCGTAGCTGTCGCAAAATCAATGGCTGCGATTTTTTCATTTTCAGCTTTGACAACCTTGTTCATCGTTTCCTGAACATCTTTAGGAGGATCAATTTCTTTTAATTCAGTACGCACGATCTCCAAGCCCCAGCTCGCGGTTTCACGTTCTAATATCTGATGCAAATCAGTGTTGATACGGCCACGTTCGCTGTTAGCGCTTTTTAAGGTCATGGTGCCGATGATATTACGTAAGGTGGTGCGGGCCAAATTGACGATCTGATATTGATAATTACCGACATTATACTGGCATTTCTTAACACTATCTTCATCAGGTTTGACTTTAAAATAAACCTGAGCATCAACCTTGGCGTTTAAATTATCATTGGTGATTATTTCCTGGGTCTCAGCATTGACCAATTGTTCGGTAATATTGACCATGTACACATTCTCAACCAAAGGAATGACCCAATTAAACCCTAAATTAGCAAAACGATGATATTTCCCCAGACGCTCTATAAGTCCTCGTGAAGTCGGACGAATAATACGAATGCCGGATATAAAAATAAAAACAACAATCCCTATTGGTATTATAAAATTTTCCATAATCGACTCCTTTTCTAAAATTCCATTAATTTTTCATTGATTAGGTCGGGCCAACGCCCTTCTCTAAAATTGTATTAATTTTTCATTGATTAGGTCGGGCCAACGCCCTTCTCTAAAATTCCATTAATCTTTCATTGATTAGGTTGGGCCAACGCCCTTCTCTAAAATTCCATTAATCTTTCATTGATTAGGTTGGGCCAACGCCCTTCTCTAAAATTGCATTAATTTTTCATTGATTAGGTCGGGCCAACGCCCTTCTCTAAAATTGCATTAATTTTTCATTGATTAGGTTGGGCCAAGTGCCCTTCCAAATAGAATTAATTGTTCATTAAATAATGTGTCAATAAACGCACGCCAGCTCCGGTGGCCCCATGACCAAAATACATGCGGCCTGCCCCTTCGCTGTAGGAACTTCCGGCAATATCCAAATGAGCCCAGGTGGTTCCTTCAGTAAATTGATGTAAGAATTCAGCGGCTGTGGACGCTCCTCCACCTTTCACGTTGCTGGTATTCTTTAAATCAGCAATGGGTGATTTGATATATTCTTTAAGCTCAGGATAAATAGGCAAACGCCAAGCCCTGTCATCAGTTTTATTGGATGCTTCGATCAATTGACGGGCCAATTCATCACAGTTTGAAAAAAGCCCTGTATAATCAAAGCCTAAAGCGACCACACAAGCTCCCGTTAAAGTAGCTAGGTCAATCATCTTGGTGGGTTTATAATTCCTGACGACGTAAGCAAAAGCATCTGCTAAAACCAAACGCCCTTCAGCGTCGGTATTGCCTATTTCAACAGATTTACCAGCGTAGCCTGTGATCACATCACCAGGTTTATAGGCGGCAGAACCGATAGAATTTTCAGCGATACCTAATACAAATAACAAATTCTTTTTGATGCCTAAATTTAAGACATTTTTTAGCACACCACAAACTGCCGCAGCTCCTCCCATATCAATTTTCATTGTTTCGATGCTATTGCTTGGCTTTAAATTCAAGCCTCCGGTATCAAAAGTAACGCCTTTTCCGATGATAGCGGTGGCTCCTTCATTCTTTTTGCCTCCATCATAACGGACAATGATGAGCTTAGGTTCCTTATTACTAGCTTGATTAACCGCCAGATGTAAATTGAGCCCATGGGCTTTTAATTCTTTACGATTCAAAATTTCTAAACTAATATTTTTATGACCCTTAATTAGAACTCGGATAGTATTTTCTAAATAATCAGAGGTTATGATGTCAGCATTATCATTAACTAAATCACGGGTCAAATTTACGCCCTGGCAAACTGTAATAGCATCTTTAAAGATTTTCTTTTCTTCAACGGCGATAGTTATTTCTTTGGTCTTAATACTCTTATCATCTTTTTCCTTTGATTTATATTTATCCCATACGTACGTCCCGATTTTAACACCTTCAAGAACAGCGATAATAACTGCCTCATCTTTACTATGGGGGATAATTTCAATTGTTTTTACTTTCTTGAGATATTCTGAAAGCAAGGCTTTGCGTACCTGGATACGTAAACTTGTTAAGGATAATTTATCAATTTTCCCTAGGCTTATAAACAAAAACGTCTTTGTTCCTTCAAGAATCGGAAAAAGCTCTCCTTTTTCTAATTCATTCTTGAATTTTGGATGTGTTTGACCTGTAGTTAAAAATACCAGCGTTGCTTCCTTATCATTCTTAACTTGTGGACGAAATGAAATCACAGTGGCTCCTTACTAACGTTTATCAATTGGAACATAGTCTTTTTTAGTTTCACCGATATAAATCTGAAATGGCCGTCCGATCTTAGTCGTCGGATCTTGAATCATTTCCTTCCAATGGGCGATCCAACCTGGCATGCGTCCGATAGCAAACATCACCGGGAACATGTTTAAAGGTATGCCAATGGCCCGATAAATAATGCCGCTATAAAAATCAACATTGGGATACAATTTGCGTTCAATAAAATACTCGTCTTTAAGAGCTGCCTCTTCCATCTTTTTGGCTAGATCTAGTAAAGGGTCATGAATGCCTAATTTGACAAGTAAATCATCGGCGCATTTTTTGATAATCTTTGCTCGGGGATCAAAATTTTTGTACACCCGATGACCGAATCCCATTAAACGAAAAGTATCGCTTTTATCTTTGGCTTTGGCGATGTATTTTTGAACATCCCCGCCATCTTTTTGGATGATTTCTAACATTTCAATAACTGCCTGATTAGCTCCTCCATGAAGAGGCCCCCATAGGGCACAGATGCCGGCTGAAATGGATGCATACAAATTGGCATGAGAACTACCCACTAATCGAACAGTTGAAGTTGAACAATTTTGTTCGTGATCCGCATGTAAGATCAAAAGGACTTGAAGGGCGCGAACAACTTCATCAACAAGTTTGTAAGGTTTTGTGGGTGATGAAAACATCATATTCAAGAAATTGGGGACATAGCTCAACTCATGTTTAGGATAAACCATTGGTTCGCCTATAGACTTTTTATGAGAAAAAGCACAGATGGTACGCACCTTGGATAAAAGTTGAATAGCGATGCGGTCAATTTCTTCCTTGGTTGGGTTTTCTTTGATAAATTCAGGATAATATGCTGACATGGAACAGACCATGGCAGAAAGGATTGCCATGGGGTGGGTTGACGAGGGGTAATCATGAAAAAAATTAATCATATCTTCATGAATAGTGGAATGTTCATTGAACGCTTCAGAAAATATTTCTAATTCATCTGCATTGGGTAATTTGCCATAAATGAGCAAATAGGATGTTTCAATGAAACTTGATTTTTCAGCCAATTGTTCAATAGGAATGCCACGATAACGCAAAATACCTTTATCTCCATCGAGGTAGGTAATAGCGCTTTTACAGGAACCTGTATTGCTAAAGCCAGGATCCATTGTGATATATCCGGTTTGTCCACGAAGCTTGCCAATATCAAAGGCTTTTTCACCTTCTGTTCCAACGATGATTGGGCACTCCAGTGTTTTTCCGTCAATATTAATCTGAACATTGTCCGCCATAAGATTCCCCCTCAACGGTTATTGTCATCCTGAGCTGAATACTCTTCAGAATGACGGAGTTTTGTAAATTATAGCATACTTAATTTTGATCATAAACAGCTTTAATATCCTTCGAGATATCTTGAAAGGCATCGACTAATTTAGGATCAAAATGAGTTCCTTTAAGGATGCGTATTTCTGCCATTGTCTCATCAAAGGACCACGCTTCTTTATAAGGCCTTGAAGAAGTTAGAGCATCAAAAACATCGGCAATGGCTGATATCCTTCCGACCAAAGGTATCTCTTCTTCCCTGAGGCCTTGAGGATAGCCTGTGCTGTTCCATTTTTCATGATGAGTCAAGGCAATTGTTTCTGCCATTTTAAGAAAAACAGAATCGCTTCCAGAGAGCATTCTTGCACCCAAGGTGGTGTGTGTTTTGATAGTTTCAAATTCATGCGGTTCGAGGCCTGATTTTTTCATTAATATAGAATCCGGGATTGCAATTTTACCTATATCGTGCAAAGGGGAAGTTGTTAAAAGCAATTCTCCTTGCTCTTTTGAGAAGCCGACGGCCAAAGACAAAAGTTGGCAATAACGGCTCATGCGGAAGATGTGTTTTCCGGCCCCCTTGTCTCTTAATTCAGATGCTTGGGCCAGGCGTTGGATGACTTCAAGGCGAGTATCTCTTATTTCTTTGATTCGATGAGAAACTTGTTGTTCTAAGGAAGTGTTGTGATTCTTGATTTCATTATATAAGAGGCGCACTTCGATGATGTTTCTGCTTTTTAGCAGCACGTCCAAGTGTTCGTAAGGCTTATGTAAAAAATCTTTAGCACCGCTTTGGAGGGCTTTAAAACGTATCTGCTCCTCTTCAGCTGTTAAAACTAATATAGGAAGATAGCTATCAGGATCAATAATGGAAAGTTGCTGCATGATGGCAAATCCGTCCATGATGGGCATATTGATATCAAGGAGGATCAAATCAGGTTGGATCTCCTTGTAAAGACTAACGGCCTTAGTTGGATCAATGGTCGTCGTGATATTGATAAAGCCAGCATTAGTTAAGATTTTCTTGAGGATTTGAATATTAAGGATGTTATCATCAATGGCAAGGATCTGGGCGGCAAAGATTTTTTCTTCAGAAATCATAAGGTGGTATTGATCTGTTTATTTAAGAAGGTTTCATCCGTTAAATCAGAATGGATCGGAGCGATCGTAATGTATTTGTTTTTTAAAGCATAGGTATCTATCCTGTTATCATTTTTATGACCAGGCATGCTTGCGCCCATCCAGTAATAATGCTTGTTATGGGGGCTTTTACGTTTATCAAATGTCCCATGGATCGGTTCTGTTCCTTGACGGGTAAAGCGGTTTCCTTTTGGTTCTCCAGGAGGAACATTCACATTTAGGAAAGTGCCCCGCGGCAAACCATTTTTGTAAACCCACTTAGCCATTTTAGCTGTAAATTTAGCACTTGCAGAAAAATCAGGATTATCAAAACAATCTAAAGAAACAGCAAAGGAATTGATACCCATCAAACACCCTTCACGGGCCCCTGCCACGGTGCCTGAATAAAACACACTGCAGCCGTCATTGCCACCATAATTGATGCCAGAAATGACCAAATCAGGTTTTTTACCTTTTAAGAGAACGCCTAGAGCAAATTTGACGCAATCAGCGGGCTTACCACTCACAGCGTGGCCGTCAAAATGTTTTTCAGGTGAGACCTTTTTGACAAAAAGCGGGTAAAACAGCGTGATCCCATGTCCAACAGAGCTTTGTTCAGAATCAGGTGCCACAACAATGACTTCGGCAATCTTGCTAAGCTCTTTATAAGCCGCATGAATCCCTTCCGCATAAATCCCATCGTCGTTAGTCAATAAAATGCGCATGAATTTTATTTAGCTAATTTCCTTAAAACAGTTTGTAAAATGCCGCCATTGCGTAAGTAATCAACTTCAACGGGCGTGTCAACTCGGGCAATGACGGTAAATTCCTTTTTGCTGCCGTTGGGTGCGGTGGCTAATATTTTAATTTCCTGACGGGGTTTCAAAGAATCATTGAGATTGATGAAGTCAAATGTCTCATCCCCTTTTAATCCCAAAGACGCATAATTCTCTCCCGCTTTAAAAACACATGGCAAAACACCCATGCCGCATAAATTACTACGGTGAATACGTTCGAAACTCTCAGCAATAACGGCTCTGATGCCAAGTAAGGTTGTTCCCTTAGCTGCCCAGTCCCTGGAAGATCCTGTACCGTATTCTTTTCCTGCAAGGACAATCAAGGGAGTATTAGATGTTTTATATTTCATGGCAGCATCATAAATGAACATTTTTTCTGAAGAAGGCCAATAGGTTGTCCAAGAGCCTTCCGTGCCAGGTGCTGTTAAATTACGTAAACGAATATTGGCAAAGGTGCCACGGGTCATGATGCGGTCATTGCCACGACGGGCGCCATAACTGTTAAAATCTTTTGAACTAACTCCCTGCTCCATTAAATATTTACCCGCAGGTGAATCTTTGGCAATGGCACCAGCCGGAGAAATATGATCGGTAGTGATGGAATCAGCCACCATCACCAGGCATCTGGCTTGGGCTATCCCTTTGATGGGGTCAATGCCTGATTTCATACCGACAAAATAAGGAGGGTTTTGAATATAGGTACTTTTATCATCCCAACTAAAAAGATCTGATTTGACAGTTTTAATAGTATTCCAATTTTTGTTACCGCGATCTACGTTTTTATAGGCCCGTCGGAAAATAGCTGCCTTAACAAATTTACGTACAGCTGTTGAAATTTCTTGATGGGTTGGCCAAATATCTTTCAAATAAACAGCCTTACCTTTCTTGTCTTTACCTATAGGCTCATTGTTTAAATCAATATCCACACGACCAGCTAAAGCATAGGCAACAACCAGCGGTGGAGATGCTAAGAAATTAGCCTTGGTATAAGGATTCACTCGGCCTTCAAAGTTGCGATTGCCAGAAAGAACGGCTGCCGCCACTAGATTGCCTTTGGTAATAGCATTTGCAACAGGTTCCGGCAATGGCCCTGAATTGCCGATGCAAGTGGTGCATCCATAACCTACAATGTTAAATCTGATCTTATTTAGGTATTTTAATAAACCTGCTGTTTTTAAATATTCTTCCACCACTTGAGAGCCTGGTGCGAAGGAAGTTTTGACATAATGAGGAGGCATCAAACCTTTTTCGACAGCCTTTTTAGCTAAAAGTCCGGCGCCGATCAAAACCGATGGATTGGAAGTGTTGGTGCAGCTCGTAATGGCCGCGATAACAACAGATCCATGAGCTAGCGTTTCACTACCTCCTTCAACGCCTGCTGTTTTAGATAAATCACCTGAAGGCAAGCCATAGCCGTGGGAAGCCACATCTCCAGTTAAAGATTGCAAAAAATTAGATTTTAAATCTTTTAAAGGAACGCGATCTTGAGGGCGTTTGGGCCCGGCCAAGCAAGGTTCAACGGTTGAAATATCTAATTCCAAAATATCAGAATAAATACATTCAGGGGTTTTTTCAGTATAGAACAAGCCCTGGGCTTTATAGTATTTCTCAACTAAAGATACATCTGTAGCGCTTCGACCAGATAATTTTAAATAGTTAAGTGTTTCATCATCAATCGGAAATAAGCCAATCGTTGCCCCATATTCCGGCGCCATGTTGGCAATTGTGGCCCTATCGGGCAAGGGCAAGAATTTCAATCCTTCACCAAAGAATTCAACAAATTTCTCAACAACACCTTTTTTACGTAAAATCTGTGTAACTGTAAGGACGAGATCAGTTGCCGTAACGCCATCTTTTAATTTTCCCTTGATACGGAATCCTACAACCTCCGGCATGAGCATATAAATCGGCTCACCTAACATGACAGATTCGGCTTCAATCCCGCCAACACCCCACCCAACAACGCCTAGGCCATTAATCATGGTGGTATGCGAATCCGTGCCTACACAGCTGTCAGGGTAGGCAATATTATCTTTGCCATTTTTTTTCTTTAGAACGCCTTTGGCTAAATATTCTAAGTTTACCTGATGCACAATGCCTGTGGCAGGTGGGACTACTCTAAAATTTTGTAAAGCACTCTGCCCCCATTTGAGGAATTCATAGCGCTCTTCATTGCGTTCAAATTCAAGGGTAACGTTCTCGCCCAAAGCTTTGCTTGTTCCAAAAGCATCCACTTGCACCGAATGGTCAATGACCAGATCGCACTGCACTTGAGGATTGATTTTTTTAATATCTCCACCAAGATTTTTCATGGCATCACGCATGGCGGCCATATCAACCACACAGGGAACTCCGGTAAAATCTTGAAGGATGACACGGCCAGGTTTAAAGGCGATCTCATCTTTCTTTTCATTTGGCTTCCAATTGAGGATGGTGTTGATGTCTTTCTCAGTGACTTGATAATTATCAAAATTCCGTAAAGCACTTTCAAGAAGGATACGGATAGAAAATGGTAGTTTAGATATATCAAGATTACGTGTTTTGGCAAATTGAGGAAGCGAATAAATGGTGTATTTAGAAGAATTGACGGTTATTTTTTTTGCGACGGATTTTTTTTCAAATGAGGCCATAGGATAGCTCCTGTAAAAATGAGATTGATAGTCTTTTTATTATAAGCTTAATATTACCGAGGTCAATAAGGAGACTATATCTTTTGTAGAAGAAATAAAGTAGGTTTTTTAACGAGATTAAGCGAAACCTTCTTCCAATCTTTGACACTCATTGTTTTGATGATCTGTTGAGAGCTTGTGATATCGCAAGCAATACAAAGGTAGGTATTGGGTTGGCAAGTCGCTAAGATATCTTCGAGGACACTTTGATTACGGTAAGGAGCTTCCATAAAGATCTGTGTCTGTTTTTCTTTAAAGGAACGCTCTTCCAAGCTCCTTATTTTTTGTGCCCGCTCCTGCCGATCTCGCGGGATGTAACCATTAAAGGCAAAATTTTGTCCGTTTAAGCCTGATCCCATCAATGCTAAGAGGATTGAGGATGGACCTACTAAAGGTATTATTTCAATCTGATTTTGGTGGGCTAAGAATACCAGATCCGCGCCAGGATCAGCAACACATGGGCATCCTGCTTCCGAGATAATGGCAGTATCATTATTTTTTAAGACTTTAATATATTCTTGAATTTGTAGAGAGTTGCTATGTTCATTAAGGTCGAAGAATTGGCAATCATTGAGTGGGAATTGAGGATTCAAGGCTTTGAGAAGTCTGCGACAAGATTTCGGTTCTTCTGCAAAGAAAACACGCACATCCTTGATTGTATGAGTAATATAATCTGGAAGTAAATTCTCTTTGGTTTCGTTAATGGCGTTGGGAACTAAGAATAATTTAGGCATTAGTGTGAATTATTTTCCCCATTTTTCTTTTTCATATTCAGCGCGTCCAGAATTATCGTGATACATATTGTACCTAAAGGTGCTTTTTAAGTAATATTTCTGATGATATTCTTCTGCCGGATAAAATGTTGCGGCAGGTTCAATGGCTGTCACAATAGGTTTATCAAAACGCCCTGAAACTCCTAAAGCTTTTTTAGATTCCTCAGCGATGCGTTTTTGTTCCTCACTATGGTAAAAAATGACAGTCCTGTATTGCGTCCCTTCATCCACAAATTGGCCGTTGACTTGTGTCGGGTCAATATTATGCCAGTAGAGATCTAATAATTTCTCATAAGAAACAACCTGGGGATCAAATTCTATTTGGATCGATTCAGCATGACCAGTTGATCCCGAAGACACATCTTCATAAGTAGGGTTAACTTCTTGCCCTCCGGTATATCCGACAGTTGTTTTAATAACCCCCTTCGTGTTATCAAAAAATGGCTGCATACACCAAAAACATCCACCGGCAAAAGTAGCAATCTCAAGGTGCTTATCATTTATAGTAGGCTCTTGTGCAGATACAGTATTTGAAAGAATAAAAATTGAAAGAATTAATATAAATATTTTCATAATCATTTCCCCCTTTTTAGTACAAAGAGTGGTCAGGAGAGTTTTTTACTTTTGTTCGACAAATTTAAGCGCCACCGAATTAATGCAATATCGTTTGCCTGTCGGTGCAGGCCCATCATCAAAGACATGGCCTAAATGCGCGCCGCAGCGTGGGCAGTGAACTTCGGTACGAGTCATAAAAAGGCTGTCATCTTTTAAATAGGCAATATTAAACTTATTGATGGGTTGGGTAAAGCTGGGCCAACCCGTTCCTGATTCAAATTTATCTTCAGATGAGAATAAATCCAAACCACAACAAGCACATTTATAGATGCCTTTACGGTGATTATTAACGTATTCTCCGGTAAAAGGCCTTTCCGTTCCCTGCTCACGGGTCACGTCTTCTTGCAATGCCGTTAGTATTTTTTTCCATTCTTCCGGCGTTTTTGCTACCTTTTGAGTTTGGACATAGGAATTACTTGCTGCATCATAAACTGTAATGGTATTTTCATTTGATTGGGACATGCATTGCCTTCCATTAAATGCCATTATTAAAAATAAAACCAGGATAATTTTATTCATATTGCCTCACTTAAATATTTTAAACAAAGCCAACGCTTGAGAAAAATCCTGAGGTGTTATAAAGCCGATGACCCTGGAATTGGTAATTTCTTCTCCATGGCTATTTAAAAAAATAATGGTAGGTAATCCTTCGATCCCAAATTGTTGAAGTATGTTTTGAACCTCTGGGTTATCTTGATCGGTCGCATCCATCCGCAAGGCCGTCACTTGAGACATCTTGGCCTGAATATCAGGCAAAGAAAAAAGAGTTCGGTCTAATTCATGGCAAATCGGGCACCAATCAGCAAAGAAATCGATCACGACAGGTCTTTTATGGGCGATGGCATCATTAAGAGCTTCTTTACTATAAGGTTTCCATTGGAATTGAGAATGATGTGCCGGAGCCTTGTGGCAGGAGCTGAAAATAAAAATTAAGAGTATTAAACTAACTAAAATTTTCATGGGCTAAATTATAGCACAAATTACACTTTTGCTAATGCCATTTGTTTCGGAATAAACCCAAGAATTTCTGGAAGATTGCTCACAGGTGTTATGGAGCGAATGGAAAACGTGGCACCTGACACATGAGAGACGTCGAATATCTGACCATTCAGATTATTATATTTGAAGTCTTTTCCCATTTTCCTCATCTGCATATTCATCATTAAGGGGTTTAGGTCAATACCGCCTTTTCTCTGATCAAATCCTACTTTTTGAACTGTAGTATTTGTTGATCCTTCTACATTATTTGTCGGAACTACGTTAAGTGCTGGCGAATCTGATTGATTATCTAATGGAATATGATTATGGATACAACCATCCACTAATAGAAATAGCAAAACAGGAATACTGATAGATAAAACAGTGCTAACTGATATAAAGAATATTTTTTGTCTTCGTATAGAATTTTGTTCTTCAGTATTCATGCTTTTTGTATGACTGCTCTTTACTTGGGAATTCATCGCTAGATCTGGTGGGAATTTTCTTTGGAAATCTCTAATTAATTGAAATGCATCGTTGTCTTGATAAACATGAACGCGTGCTAGTTGTTCTTTAGTTGTTATCCCTACTCTATAAAATGTCCCAATTAATTCGTCAGGAGATAGTGCGGATAATATCCCAATATTTAGCGTTTTTTTGACCTTTCTTATTTCTCCAAGGCTTTCAATTTTATTGATGCCAGGGCCACCTGAAATAATTGCAAATTTTATACTACCATTTTTTTGTTTAAGAAAATCAATGGCCTCTCTATAAGTATGAAAAATTTTTACCTGGTATCCTCTTATCTCGAGTTTATCCCGTAACCCTTCTGCCTTTGCGTCATCTCCGATCAATACAACATCAGGTTCTTTAGTTACTGCATGAATTCTTTTGCTAACTTGATGAGCGTAGAATGTTTCACTTTCTAAGCGTCCTGGATCATAGTGATAGTCGTCTATCTGATAGGTTAAAGTTTCCTCTTCATTTGAAAAAGTGACACGTACTTTATGATTAGCTGATAGACCTAAACTTAAGGTATATCTTGAATGAGCAGTTAAATTCTGAAAAAATAAAGTATGATTGGTTGAGGGCGTGATAGTTATTGCACCTGATTCAAAGGTTTGTACTGAAAGATTTTTATTATTAAAAGCATTCATGTCCATAATCAAAGGATTTGTTAATACCTCCTGAATTCCTTCTGCGATTTGATATTTTATCTCATCAAGGATATGTGCCCTAAAAGTTATATTTGTCGTGCGTTTAGGAAGGTATTTGTAATCATTTATCTGGTAAATAAATGAATTCTTACCATTAGAAAAAATAACTCTAATTCTACCTTTATCTGTTAGAGCTAACTTTACTTTATACTTTTTACGAGGAACTAATCGATTGAAAGAAATTGTATGGTGTTCCCAGGGATTAATCGATATCGATCCTGATTTCGGACATTTGATAACTAAATTTCTTTGATTGAAAGCTTCTATCAATGGGTTTAAATCTAAACCTTGTTCATGAATTCTCTTGAAAAAATCCCTTAATACGTCTCTTTCGCCACTCATCATAAAATCCTTCATATAAAAAGCTTCCAATTCATTTACTAATCGCATTGGCGGGTCATTGGGGGAAAATAAAATAACAGGAGTATACGGGTCATTACCTAAGACATAATCTCTAAGCGCAGTATCATCAGTTACTACCACACTAACTTGGCCTGAATTATTAGCAATTCTAAATGCTCTGGTAGCAGTCAACAAAGAGGTTAAAATGACACGAGCTTTATTATTTAAATCAATATTATCAATCAGATCATACCTGGAAGGAGCATCTAAATAGATGGAAAGTCCAGATTTTGCTGAAGCGGGATTATTGGAGAGAAAAAAGATTATTGGTTTTTTCAAATTAGAAAATTGCCATACCTTTGACATTTCAAGACAATCGACGCCTCCTCTGTTTGTAATAGTTGGGTTTCTTTCAGCATATAGAATTGACCTTGCCTCAGCATCAAGTTTTTCTTCTGGAATGATATAGCGTATGCTTCTAAAGACCCATTTAGACCAAACTATAAAATCAGGCGTTTCAATAAGTCCATTTAGATTCATTTGTTTAGCTAGGAAATATAAACGTAAATTTTCTAGAAGTGAAAATTGAGGAAGGATAGCCTCAGCTTTATGCCCTAGTTTATGATTAACAATTAATGCAATCTCCCAATCCATTCCTGTCGCAATCGCAGGACTATTTTTATCGAGATGATAATATTCTAACCATGGCTTATATTGTTCATTGATCTGATCTGTCAATGCTTTAAGAGGTATTTGTCTAGCATGGGCTGTTCTTTTTAATAAATTAGACATCATTGCAAATAATGACGCATTTCGTGCATTGCGAATGGAAGTTTCTTCGTCAAAATCTTTATTTAGTCCTTCACTTACCTTGTCCTCTCCATACCTTATTTGGGCTAACTCTATCCCAACTGGTTTAATAAAATTATTGATGGTTATGGTTGTCAATAAAGTAGGATCTAGCATAGATTCAATAATTCCAATTGCCCCTTTCATACGCTCATTAGTACTGTGAGAACAAAGGAGAATTAAATTATTATTTAATCTTAAAATTCTTTCACTACTTTCCATGGCATGATCGTTTGATGAATTTTTTATTTGAGTCGTCAACGAAAAGTCAACCTTAGCATCTAAAATCTCACCAAATTGTCCAAAATCACTTATGGAATGAATGTCTTTGCCGTGTTTGACGATTAAATTTTCTTGGAAAGCTCCAACTTCGACTCCACCGGAGAAATATTTTCTTGGTATTCTCCCCCCGCCCTGACCCTCCCCACTAGGGGGAGGGAATGATGGTTCTTCTTTTATATAGTTAAAGACACCTTTTTTGAAGGCTTTGAGGTATTGTTGGTAGATGCGTTCTGGATCCCCGACAAAAGCATTCGGGGATGACAACGTTAGATTGGTATCTGACCATGACAAATTTTGTACTTTTTTACG